>Ga0315534_1000209_pt1 | contig 37734 bp, 23 predicted proteins | sample SalMarSW160240MG_FD_203094 | JGI IMG/M metagenome (GOLD analysis project Ga0315534, IMG submission 203094) | Salt marsh sediment microbial communities from the Plum Island Ecosystem LTER, Massachusetts, United States - Salt Marsh Sediment SW1602-40 ... | reverse complement strand
TAACCCTCAGCCATAACCGCATACTTTAAATACCCCGCCGACTCGGTACGCAGCCCAACCGACAAAACCCCGCCACCTGAGGAATCCCGCACAAAACACTCCCCCTCCTTATACAAAACAATATCAATAATCCGGCTATTTGATAGACCATGGGCTATAGTTATTGTATCCAGACCAACATGGAGCGAACCTGGCTGGACTATTAATGAATCAAAATATCGCGGTTTGGTCTGCCACAAAGCAAGGGTTGGATCACCCAGAAAAGAAATAGAAAACTGGTGTACACGATGCCAGTTATTTGTCTGAGCGCAACCGATGAAGTTTGCTTTGGCCGCAGCGAGAGCCTGACTGATCATTCCGCTTGGCAGCCTGTCAAATACGAGTTTCATGTATTCCTTATGAATACTGCCTTCACTCGAACTCGTTGGACCTATATAACCGATACCACCGCCGTTTGGATTGACGACCCAGTGTTTCCCAAAACAATCAGACTGGAAAGGATTGGTATAACAAGTCACAACAAGCATTAAGCCACAGTGCGGAGCGTTGGTCAAGGAATCGAGAAAATAGTTTGTCGCAAAAATCCGGGGCCATCCAAAATGAATACAGATGTTATTCACATCACCGTGGCCGACACCGGTGATCATATTAAATCCCGCAATGATCGAGTCTCTCAAGGATTGCAGCGAGAGATTGTTCAAAGTTTCATCGAGATAGGATTTCGTAAATTGCATCGGCAAGTGTGAACCGAGTTCATAGGCATACGGTAATCCAGGCCAATTATTATCCAGATTCGAACTAAAGAACAGCGCCTTAGTTTGCATATCTCTATTGACCGGGAAAAGATAATCGGATATCTTGTCGACATATGATTGAGCCTCAAGAGCCGTGTTTGCCGGTATACGCCCGATAAAAACATCCGGGTAAAAATCGATCGAATCGGCTAATTCTCCGTATTTTCCGTCGCCATCGAAATTCCAATCACCATCGAGATCAGCATAATAAAGGTCAGAGGCAATGGGCAGCCACAACTGGGAGTAAATGACTGTTCGATCGACCCAAATGAACCTCGTCGGTACAACCTGGGTATCACCCCCTAAAAGAATAAAAACCGTCCCCCATTCATCCACCGCATCCTTTATGAAATTTCGTATCTTTGCCGCGTCATCGACTCCAGAATAGTATTGGCGTATCGAGGCTACTGTTTTCACAACGGTATTTATGCCTAAGCGCTTTTTAAACTGCGCAAAAGCTTCATAAACAAAAGACTGTGCATTATCGGTAATTATTATAAAGTCCACGGGTGGGCCTAATAAGGAAGGCAGATCAGCGGGTAACGAGTCACAAGGATTGTTCTCGATTCTGCATATCGGACGATAAGATGGATCATTGACGGCACTTTTATTTTCAACAAAATTACGAAGAAAATCAACGAACACATCATTGCTTAAACTCGTTGTCCGCTGCGGCGTAACGCCTGTCGGTTTTTGCTCAAGTACGGCGTTGAGAGTTATTTTTTCCAAAACGTATAATTCTCGAGTACCGGGATTATATCTGAAAGGGCATAACGTGATCTGGAGGATCTGGAAACCTCTCATATTACCGCATTGAAACCCCATTATCGGATCTTGTGGCAATGCCTCGTTGTATGAATATGCCGTTGGATCAGGCGGCACAAAGACCATCGCAGTTTCAAGCGAAGTCTCACGTTGAACTGGATAGAGATTAAATGAACCGGGCAGCACACGCCAAACCTGTTCCATGACCTCGATATCGGTCACCATCATACCGGCCGGGATCAAATAGTTGAAGATACAACCAGGAGTTTCGGGAAAACCAGGTTTACCAGATATTATCAGGGGTCTTTCCATGCCGATGCGGTCAAAATTATTGATCTGTTCAATGCGATAGTCAATGTTACCAGCCGTAATCTCGATTGTGATCCCACCAAGTGTATTTAACAAAATAGGCAATAAGAAAAAGTATCTCTTCAATATATTCAATTATAAAAACAATCATTAAGTTGTCAATACCCGCAGCAGTTTTATGTTGACATCGATAGTGATTTCTATATAATTATCCCATGAAAAGAGTTATAAACTATCTTATTATAATGGTTATTTTGACCATTTTGCCCTCAGTCCATGCACAGACAAACCAGGCTGGTCTTTCCAGTACAGATATCACTATGAGCGGTCTCGATAAACCGATCATTTCGGACGAATATATCCTCATGCCCGGAGATAGCCTGCTTATAACGATAACCGGCGGCACGAATTATTCTTATGTGACCGGGGTAACCTACGAAGGTAAAGTTACTATCAATATGCCCGTAACTTCAATGCCCAACCCGCAAGAACTGTCAATCATAAAATATGATATAGTCGCCGCGGTTCCAATATACGGCATGAGTCTCAAAAATGCCAAGGACTCACTGCGTTGTGTTTTTCTTAAGTACTTCAGGAATATCAAAGTCGACATAACTCTTCTGGCGATGAGGCAATTTATAGTTTTTGTTGTCGGTGAAGTAAAAAACCCGGGTATGGTCAGAGCTTATCCTGTCGACCGCGTATCGACCGTGATCCAGCGCGCTGGCGGCGTAACGACCGTGGGTTCACGCTCAAAAATAGAACAAAAAAGAAGCAACGCACTGCTCCAGTTAGTTAATCTTGAAAATTTTGAGAAGACAGGTGATACTGATATCAACCCCTATGTTCAGGACGGCGATCTGATCCTCGTACCCAGAATGGAACAATCGGTTATCATAAGAGGGGCAGTATTTGGCAAACGAGAATATGAACTGCGGGTTGCCGAACTCACTGCAGCACGCGAGAGAACAAGTGAGGGGCTTTATGAACTCAATCAAGGAGAACGCGTAACCGAGATGATCAGCAAAGCAGGAGGTATTACGCCATGGGCCGATATGAAGAGTGTTTATGTACAAAGAGATACCGCAAAATTATATATCGACCTCGGGCGTGTTCTAAGTAATGAAAATGATGAAGATAATATCCTGCTTGAAGATGGTGATATCCTGATCATTCCATCACTCAATGCGATCGTCTATGTACAAGGTCAGGTCGTGAATCCTGGCGCCTTCCCCTTTCAGGCAAATCTAAAGACCAGTGATTATATCGGTCTGGCCGGAGGTCCGATGGGCGATGCACACCTGTCTGGTGTGACGATATATCGAAATAAGGAGAAAATCTCGGGCAAAAAAGATCCCATTATTGAACAAGGGGACAGGATAATGGTACCGCGCTTGGTATTCAAGTTCTGGCAGGATTATCTTGAGATAGGTGCGGTTTTTGCATCACTGTTAATATCTTATTTGACCCTGACCGCAAAATGATTTGAAACTCGCGATTGGCAAAACAACGCATAGTTTATTATCGACAACCTGCCATATTAATAATTACTCATTTATAAAAATACCTGAAATCTTTTACAATAAATAGGAGGTAAATATGTCGATCCTGCTGATCTTTTTACTGGGGGCGATAGATTCATTGGGCACACCCCTGGTAAAAGACGTGCCAAATGATGAAGGCGGTAATATCATGGTCTCCTGGCAAGCAGTGAAAGAGAATAACGAAATCGATGGTTATGACATATACCGATCAGAAGAAACCGGGTCCTTTGAAAAGATCGCTTCAACTGACAAGTGGACAACGCAGTTCATTGATAATAATGCGCTGACTGGTAAAACATATCGCTATCAAATATCCGCACTTGGAAAAGACGAAATTGTCGCTCGATCTGAAGTGTCAGAACCCGTAAAGAGTACGGGACAATGGTTCCATACCGCTCGATTCAATATCCTGATAGGGTTTATCATCTACTCAATGATCCTTTTGTGGTTCATATACCACGCGCGTAAAGGAAAAGACATGTACATAAGAAAGATCGCCGGTCTTGATGCTCTGGATGAAGCCGTTGGCAGAGCCACTGAAATGGGCAAACCGATACTGTATGTACCCGGTCTATCATCTATTGCAGATATTGCGACTATCGCGTCACTCAATATCCTCTCCCGCGTCGCTAAAAAGGCCGCCGAATACAATACTACGCTCCTTGTGCCAAACCGTAATCCAGTAGTCTTTACCGTCGCACAAGAAGTTGTCAAAGCGGCGCATGCTGATGCGGGAAGACCAGATACATACAATCCAGACAATGTCTACTTTATCACCGGCAATCAGTTTGCCTATGTTGCAGCAGTATGCGGAACCATGGTCAGACAAAAACCGGCAACGAATCTCTTTCTTGGTTATTTCTGGGCTGAATCTCTTATCCTCGCTGAAACTGGAGCTTCGACAGGCGCGATCCAGATCGCTGGTACTGATTCTGTATTCCAATTGCCATTTTTCATTACGACCTGTGATTATACGCTTATCGGAGAAGAACTCTATGCGGCATCTGCATATCTATCACGTGAGCCTTTGCTCATGGGTTCTTTAAAAGGACAGGATTGGGGCAAAATATTTATATTTGTGATCCTGATCATTGGTTCGGCATTGACGTTATTCGGGTTTGAACAGATACTCGCATTGTTCAATACCTAACAAAGGAGGCGATAATGAAAAAACGGATTCCTCTTTTAATATGCATGATCCTTGGCACACTAATGGTCATCCAGTTCTTTGTCCCGCATTCTATTAGTCAGCAATTTTTCGACCATAGTTATCGCTGGTATCTGGCGATAGCTGGTTTTGCCTGGGTTCTCGGCGCCGGCAGTCTGGTCAAACACCATATCGATCGGATCAAACGCAAGAAGCAAAAATGGTACTTCAGTTATGTAACGCTCGCTGCCCTGACGGTCATGGCGTTCCTTGGGATATTTTTCGGAATTAGAGCAGGAACTCTGTTCATGACTTTATACACAAATATCATCCTTCCACTCGGCGCTGCGATGTATGCAATACTCGCGTTTTATATGGCCTCAGCTGCCTATCGTGCCTTTCGCGCTCGTTCAAGAGAAGCGACAGTTTTATTAGTCGCGGCATTTATCGTCATGCTCGGCATGGTGCCATTTGGTCAATTCATCTGGGCGAGGATACCAGAGATCGCAGAATGGCTTTTAAGCGTGCCGAATACTGCAGCTAAACGCGGGATAATCTTTGGTGTAGCATTTGGCGGCGTGTCTACTGCTTTAAAGATCATCCTTGGTATTGAAAGGTCCTGGCTTGGCGGAGGAGGTTAGCATGGATTTCTTTTCAAAATTGACAAAAATACCCAGACAAGTTATCTATGTAGTAATAGCCCTCGCCGTTATGATCCCCTTGATCATACCTATTGGATTACCGATCAGGGTTATGCCCAAAGCGGAGAGATTATATGCGGCAATAGATTCCCTGGGCGCTCGATCAAAACCAGTTTTGATATCATGTGATTTTGATCCTCAATCAATGCCAGAATTATATCCCATGCTCATCGCCATACTGCGTCATTGTATGGCGCGTGATGTTAAGATAGTTGTCATGGCACTCTGGCCCCAAGGACCGGGTCTGGCTGAAATGGCACTAACCCAGGTACCGACAGAGTATGATAAAGAATACGGTAAAGACTATGCCTTTTTAGGCTATAAATTCGGTGTTACTGCAATACTCCTCGGTATGGGTGATAATATAAAGGGAGTATTTCCAGTCGATTATTACGGCACCCCACTTGATTCATTAGATATTACAAAAAAAATGCGTAACTACAAAGACCTCAGCATGATCGTTACTCTATCTGCAGGTGACCCAGGGTGGCGTGCGTGGCTCTTGTATGCTCAGGCAAGATATCACGCGCCGGTCGGCATCGGTGTTACCGCAGTCTCTGCAGCTGATGTATATCCATATGTCGAAACCGGTCAGGTCATAGGTCTATTGGCTGGCATGAAAGGCGCTTCTGAATATGAAATTCTTGTACACGAAGGAAAATACTCAGAAGGCAAACGCACGGCAGTACAGGGCATGGATGCTCAATCGCTCGGTCATCTTATCATCATGGTCTTTATAATTATCGGTAACATCGGCTATTTCGCGACGAGGAGGAAAAAATGAACCCATCAACCGATCCATTGGTCTGGCTTTCAGCCCTTTTAACGCTCTTTATCTTTTCTTTCTTGTTCCGCGATAATATCCTCTATCAATTTGCCGAACATCTATTTGTCGGTATTTCTGCAGGTTATCTTATCGCAATCACGTGGCATAACCAGATGCTCCCTAATCTTTTTGAACCGCTTTTTCTGCAGGGTAATCTCCTTTATATAGTACCGCTTCTCTTTGGTTTATGCTATTTTGCCCGATTCATACCCAAGATCGGTTACCTTGTTCGGTTACCGATCGCCTTTATGCTCGGTTGGGGTTCTGGCGCGATCATTCCGGCGATATTCCAGAGAGATATCCTCAGACAAACACAGGGCACCTTACTCGTCAGGGATGCTTTTACTAGCTGGGATACTGGTTTGTGGACAGTAATCATCCTTATTGGTGTGCTTTCTGTGCTGATCTATTTCTTTTTCTCAAAAGAAAGAAAAGGGATCCTTAAGCCGACTGCGAACCTCGGTATTATCTTTCTCATGCTTGGTTTTGGTGCTTCTTTCGGCTATACCGTGATGTCACGTATCAGTCTTCTTATCGGAAGATTCCAGTTCCTTTTGGGCGATTGGCTGGGGATTATCCGGTAAAACCGGGAACTAGATACTAGGAACTAAGAACAGGAGACTGGGAAGAAAGATCAAAAATGTATCATGCATTAATCATTGAGTAATCTAGTCATCGTGTCATTAAAGGATTAAAAAAGGATCCTGTTATTTGATATTACTGCAGTATTTTTCGTATCTTCTTAACGAACTCTAAAGCCCTGGCATATTTACCGATGGGGATAATATAAAAACCATCAACATAGTCTTTCAGCTTTTCTGCCGTTTCCAGGAGCATCTCGGCTTCATTCTTTTCTTCAATATTACTTATATACTCATACGGGATGCCCAAATATTTCATCAGAGCAAAAGCTCTTTTCTTCGTATGCAAAAAAGACAGACCGGCGATGAGTTTCGCTTCGGTACATCGCTGTCTGAACTGTTCTGCGACTTCGATAAATTGAAGGGGTTTGAATACCGGCTGCGTGAAAAAACATTCAGCTCCGCATTTATACTTTTCCTTCGACTTCATGAACTCACCATGGATATTCGGGACATTAGGGTTAAAGCTCGTACATAAACAGAAATCGACCGGTTTTATTTCTTTGCGTGCAGTAGTTATGCCCCGCTTAAGATTTTTTGCGATATGGAGCAACCCTGATGAAGTCAATTCAAACCCGCTCTTGCCCTCATGAGGGGTATCTCCAGTGACGCAGAGTACATTGGTAATATCGAGTGCGGCAGCTCCGAGAAGATGGCTTTCATAGCTTAGGGATGTAAAATGACGCGCAACAAAATGGGGAATCGTCTCGATCCCGGTTTTATGCTGCAGAATATGAGCGCAACACAAAGCATCTGGTCTCAATCTGCCTAATGGATTCGATGGAATATTTATCGCATCAAGATATCCTATATAAGGTTTGATCTTGTCTGCAAGCTCAGCGAGTTTCAGATCATTGGGAAGAAGGACTTCAAGTGTGATTATTTTTTGTTTTAATAATGTGTCCCGCAGCATCGTGGCTTATCTTTTCTCCCTCAAAAGAGACAAACCCTCGAGAACATTGGTTGCTGCACCATAGGCACCGATTTCTTTGGCATACCTTTTACTCACATTAGGACCACCGATTATTACCCTTACATCAAGTTTCGCTTTTTTCAACGCGCTCAAAACTTTTTTCATTTCCGGCATCGTGGTCGTCAATAATGCACTCAAACCAAGAGCATCGGGTTTCACTTTTTTGACTGCTGCCACTATCTTATCAGTAGCTATATCCTTACCCAGATCGATCACTTCATACCCGGCAGATTCGAATATCATACCGGCAATGTTCTTGCCGATATCATGTATATCTCCTTTAACCGTTGCCAAAACAACCTTGCCGCGTTTTTGTCTCTTTGGAAGATATTTACGGATAACTTCAAGAGCATATTTTGATGCTTCGGCTGCTTTCAGCAAATCCGGGATATAGTATTCACCTGTTTCATAAAGGTCACCAACTTTTTTGAGTGCTTTGGAAACGAATTCATCGATGATATCCTGTGGTGATGTACCAGTATCGATCAAATCCTGGGCGTACGCGCGACTTCGCTGCTTATCACCGAGAACGATTGACTCACTGAGATTTCTAACAGACCTTGCTGTTCTGTTGCCCGAACGCGGCATAGTATAGTCGACAGCGGAAAAATCCCGTTTGAATAGTAATTTTGTAGACCGCACCGCATTCATGACGATTTCGTCGAGAGGATTTAGTATCAGGAAATTTGTTCCGGATCTTGCCGCCGCGATTGCAAGTGCGGCATTAAGATGCGTGCGCTGTGGCAAACCAAATGAAACGTTCGAAATACCAAGGACCGTTTTTAAACCACGTTTATGAAGCTTCTCAACGGTTTTGAGTGTATAGACTATCTGATTCTTGTCAGTAGCGGCTGAAAAAACCAGCGGATCGAATATTAGATCGTCTTTTGAAAAACCGACCTGTTTCGCAACATTAAGGGCGACAGCTACGTTAGCCATCCTCTGCTCGAGAGTACGCGGGATGATCGCACCAACCAAGGATATTACGGCTTTGAAACCGTACTTTTTTATCATCGGCAGCCACTTGAGCAGTGCTTTTTTCTGTGCGGGTATTGAATTGTATACGCCAATACCAGGATAACTCACGAGGACAGAAATCGCCGCTTCAAAATCCTGGGTATCGATAAATAATGGTAAGTGTGATGCTTTCATGACCTGGAATATAGCATTCTTGAGGGTATTCTTCTCAGCGAGATCAACAAGAAACGCGTTGACATCGAGTGCATCTGCTCCAGCAGCTTCCTGGACACGCGCCTCCTGTCCGTAAATCTCGTAATCTCCTTTCAGCAACTTTCTTTTTACTCGTTTGCGTCCGGATGGATTCATACGTTCACCAACGATCAGCAAAGTATCACCAGTGACTTTCACTATCCGGTTTGTTGCAGTCAGGATAAATCCAGCTTTAGATTTTCTTTGCCTGGGTGCGGTTCTTTGTTTTCGCAAAAGCTCGATGTACTTCGGACTTGTTCCACAACATCCACCGATAATATTCGAACCCGCATTAACAAAACGTTTAAAGAAACGCGCCATTTCCCGGTCAGACAGGGTATGATGCACTTTGTTGCCCGTGATCTTTATCCTACCGGCATTCGGTTTAATGATCAAAGGTAGATTACTGATCCGGAACATCTTAGCAACTGCTTCGATGGCAACTTCAGGGGTCGTGCAGTTCACACCGATACCCTTTGCCCCGAGTGATTGAAAGGTCACCGCGATCGTCTCAGCACTCTCCCCCATGATCGTATAGCCATTATCCTGCAAAGATAAAGAGACAAAAACATCGTCGGAAAACTCACGGGCAGCAAGAAAAGCAGCTTTTGCTTCGACTATAGATGTGAAAGTCTCGAGCCAAAATACCTTGATGCCTGCTTTAGACATGGTTCGGCAGATGCCCAAAAAGATATCATATACTTTGTTGAAAGGAAGTTCACCATGAGGCTCAATCAATTCGCCTAATGGTCCTATATCACCAAAAACCATAACACTATTTTTAGCCGCACGTTTTGCGATTTTGACTCCTGAACTTATTACCCGGCTAAGCTTGGTCTTTGGAATATTCATAGGATTGGCCGTGAACGTATTGGTCAAGATAATATCCGACCCGGCAGCGATGTAATGGCTGTGGAGTCTGTAGACTTCCTCGGGATTCCGGATATTCAATATACTCGGTGATTCACCAGGTGCCAATCCTTTATCTAAAAGATTAGTACCGGTCGCACCATCGAGGATCAAGATCCTTCTTTTTAGAATATTCGCAAGCTTGGGCATCGTTTATTCTATATGTTTTGGGGATATAGTCAATATGCCAGCTATTGAAAAATTACTTCTTTCGCTCTATTTTTTGTATGTTTTTGAATCTATATTATACTTCTTCATGCGCCGGATAAGAAGATCCCTCGATATACCCAAAAGCTCAGCAGCCTTTGATTGATTACCATACGTGTGCTGCAAAGCTCCGGTGAGTATTTCCACTTCGAATTTTTTCCTTGCTTCTTGGTAAGAAAGTCCATTAGAACCCAATAGCGGCAACACCGGGGTCATATCCAGATGAAGATCACCAGGCATGATAGTCTTGCCCTTTGATATGATAATGGCTTTTTCAATCGTATTTCTCAACTCTCTTATATTACCCGGCCATTCATATTGGGACAGCATTGTCAGAGCATCTTTGTTGATCGATTTGTTCTCGCTATGCAGTTCTTTGGAGATCTCATCAAGAAAATGTTCTGCCAATTTTATTATATCCTCTTTTCTTTCGCGCAGCGGTGGTATCCTCACAGGAAACGCGCTGATTCTGAAATACAAATCCTTACGAAATTTGCCTTGTTCTACCATTTCTTTTAATATCGCATTCGTTGCAAGGATTATTCTAACATCTACCGTAATCTCATGCTTACCACCGAGCTTTCTGAACGATTTATCCTCAACGACTTTGAGCAACTTCCCTTGAAGTGATAGCGGCAAATCACCGATTTCATCGAGGAACAAAGTCCCCTTATCAGCAAGTTCGATCAGGCCGTCTTTCTTTTTCTTGGCATCAGTAAAAGCGCCGGGTTCATAACCGAACAGCTCTGATTCGATCAGATTTTCAGGTATTGCAGTGCAATCAACATCAATGAACGGGGCTTCACAGCGATCGCTTAACTGATGAATATAATGTGCGAGAACACCTTTTCCTGTACCACTTTCACCTTGGAGCAAGACCGTGGTATTAGACTTAGCGATCTGTCTGCATTGATCCGAAATATCTTTCATGAGCGGTGAATTTAGAATAAAAGACGCAATCCGACCTCTTATCTGAACATCTATCTTCTCTTTGTAATGGTCACGCTCTTTGCGGAGTGCAGTTACTTGCAAAGCCTGTTGTACTAATAACTTCAGCTCCTGCAAATCAATAGGCTTCTCCAAATAATTCATCGCTCCTAATTCCATGGCTCTTACCGCATCCTCAACCTGCCCATGCCCGGTAATGATAATAACCTGTGTTTCAGGTACGATCTTTTTTATTTCCTCAAGCAGCTCAATACCACGTGTGTCGGGTAAGATCTGGTCAGTAATCACCACAGGGGGCTGGTTTGATCTAAATAATTCCATTGCCTTGGCACCATCAGAAGCAAGATAAACGTCATAGTGCTCCTCTCTAAAGAAGATATCAAGCATCTTTTGAATTGATGCGTCATCATCGATGATCAATATCTTATGCATTTCTCATTATATTACGCAGAATATTGATGTCAAGGATGTGAATAAAAAAAGAGCGAGGGAGGCTTCTTAAAGATGCCCCCCTCGCTACCCTAGGAATGTTGCAAGCTAATGCATAACTACTAAACGCTCAGTAGATTCCTGCCCGTCGACAACAGTCTTTACGAAATAAACACCACTGGCAACCTTATGGCCATTATTATCCTGCAGATTCCAAACTGCGGTGTGTGTTCCCTTATCCAAGGTCCCTTTGCTGAGTCTTTTTACTTCCTGTCCTAATATGTTGAATACCTCGATACTCACATTAGACCTTTTTTTCAGCGCAAGACTGATCTGCGTACGTACCTTTGCAGGGTTGGGAGTAAATAACACCGATGGCTCAGTATTAGTACAAGATGTCAAATCATCGCCAACATCTGAACTCAACATGAGCAAAAACGCATCACTGCCACCGGCTTGAGCTTCAGTATAACCAGCAATAAGATATTTATCAGACCCTGTATTTTTCAAAGCAAACCCAATATTATCACCAGCGTATCTAAATTCCGTCTCCCAATCGACAACGCCATTATCATCCGTGCTAATGAGATAACAGTCTTTATCATGGTCATCCTTATAGCCACAGACGATATAACCTTCGCTGCTGCGCACCTGGATTGCATAACCGTATTCATCAGTATCACTGCCATATTTTTTTGCCCACAGCAGATCTCCATTCTCATTCAAGCTTACTACATAGACGTCGTAATCTTCATTGTCTGAATCTGTATATCCGGCAAGTACATAGCCATTATCTGAACTCAAACAAGCAGAACGGAAAACATCGATACCCTTTTCCCCAAAACGCTTAATCCATGATATCGTACCAGTATTATCTGTCCTTATGATAATACCATCGGCTTGATCACCGCACAAAATATCTGAACTTCCAGCGATCAAATATCCATCATTTGCAATATCAATGACATCATACCCAATATCATCACCGACCAGTAAATAGTCGTTGTACCACAGTTTATTGCCATATTCATCTATTTTGAGCAGTACGACATTACGGTCATAAGAACCTGTGTAACCGGTGATCAAATATCCTCCGTCTTGATCCTGTACGATCGCTAAAGCTTCTTCATCGACAATGCTGCCATAGGTTTTCTTCCAAACCATAGAACCTTCTTTATCAACACAGACTAAATAGATATCCTTACCACCATGGCCCATAGATTCAGTGTATCCAGCAAGAATGTAGCAGTTATCCGCTACCACGACCGCATTAGCAACATCATCACGGGTACCGCCATAGGTCTTTTCCCAGCGTGTATTTCCATTGAGATCAGTCATTACTAAATATGCATCTTTCCCACCAGAACCAGAAGACATAGTGTACCCAGCCCCGATATAACCATATCCATCAATGATTTCAACAGCATGGAAAGCTTCATCGGCTGAACCACCGTATACCTGGATCCAGTTCATTGCCGGGCATTGTGCCCACGCAATACCTGTCATTATAACCATACAACCCAGCACCATAAGGTGCTTTATCGATACTACCTTCACATAATTGTTATTTAGGGTAGCTGACTTTGGTTTCATTGTAACCTCCTTCATACATTAGTATTAAGCAATATCCGTGCCAGTAATAAATCACGTGATTTAATGAGTTTCATTATAATGTTTTAATGTTTATGTGCTTTTTTATTACACTATTTTCTAATAACGCATTTGTCTTGAAATACTACATGTTTTATTCATTGATTATTGTGCTTATTTCATACATTATATATAATTTGTATTATTTCCACACACAATTATAATATGAACTGACGATTCAGGATATATCTTTGGGGTTCAAGTGATTTTACATTAATTTATCAACTCAGCTATTGTTTTTTCACCGAGTTTTACACCAAGCGATTCTTTTGCACTATGCTTGTTAATCACGATCTCATAATAACCAGTGCTACCTTTAAGACAGATGATTTGACGTCCACCCCCCTGACTATAGAATTTCTTGACCAAGACCTTTTTTCCGGCTATGACCACATGCTTTATCTTATGATCATTTGATATATTGGTTATCAGATTACCAAAGTGATCAATATATACAACCTCCCCATGCAATCGGTCATCTTGTCTGGTCACTCTGGGAAATTCGAATCTCTGCAAATCATCGACTTTTTTGCCAAGACCTGATAGAGGCTTGCCAATCGCTATTTTTGCTGCAGCCGGAGCAAAAACATCCCGTCCATGAAAGGTATTGCTCATCTTGATATCTACATCGATCGAATATACTCTTACCTTTTCATCATATACATAGGAAAAAACTCCATTATCTGGCCCGACAAAAAAATAGCTATTGGATTCAAGTATAATCGGTTTGCGCTTGCTGCCGACACCAGGATCAACCACGACAAGATGGACTGTACCCGGTGGAAAGTTTGTATACACTGAGCTTAGGACAAATGCGGCAGACCTTATGTCATGAGGTTCTATTTTATGAGTGATATCAATAACCCTGATATCTGGATCAATTTTAAGAATTTCGCCTTTTACTGCGGCGACAAACCAATCAACCTCACCAAAATCAGAGAGAAATGAGATGATCTTCATATCTCTGCACTAATTCACGCTGCGTTACGATACTTTCAATCCAATCAGACCATTTACTCGGGAGCACCTGGCTAGCCCCTACACCGCACTTGAGTATCCACGGTGCTATCGACGATCTTTGGACAGCTGTGTTCGGCTGCTTTAATAAAAGCAGAATTAGCAAAAAAACAAAACAGATCACCAATCCCTTGATCAAACCCAATGCTCCGCCCAATAGCCGATCGATCGTACCGAGCGGAGTCGACCTGATCGCCTTAGAAATGATCCTGCCAAGAATATGAACCGCCACTACAATGACTATAAAGATCAAAAGAAAAGCCACAAAACGCGGCATCCCGAGTAAACCACTGAAACTGACCGCCAGGATATAAGCCATAACAATACCGATAATGTCACAGACACTCCTTATAATACCGATGATCATACCATGCAGAGCCAATACCAGCACTATAATAATAAGGAGTATATCGATCCAGCCCATTATGTCTCTATTATAAACAACCAATTTGGCAAGTCAACAAAAATCAAATAGAAATGGCAGACTTGCTTCTTGACCAATCTTGAAAAATGAATACAATTTGTCTATGCAAGATAATGAAATTATTAAGAAAATAAAGGATTTAACTGTAGGGTTCAAAGGTAAGGATGACCCCGCAGCAAGATTAGCCTGGCTTGGAAGTCTGGTAGACTCTTATAAAAGGTATTTGCCTTTAAGAGTTGTCGAAAAAATTGCGCTCGATCCATCAGCCAAGAAAGTGGAAGGGGAAAGAAGGAACATAACCGTGGCATTTGCTGATCTTTCTGGTTTTACCGCTCTTTCAGAGACCATGGATCCTGAGGATATAGCTAATATCATCAATGATTTTTTCACCCGCATGCTTAAGATCGTTTTTAAATATGAAGGGAGTGTTGATAAGTTTTTGGGCGATGCCCTTATGGTCTTATTCGGCGCGCCGATCGCCCATCATGATGACCCGGAACGAGCGGTCCGGGCTGCGCTTGAAATGCAGCAAGAAATGCAGCGTTTCAATGAAGAAAAAAGAGCCCCGACCCAGCTCGCTATGAGTATCGGCATTAATACCGGCCCAGCAGTCGCCTTGAACGTCGGGTCAGATGACAGGATGGAATATACTGTTATCGGTGATGCTGTTAACCTGGCGGCACGTTTGGAAGGAGTATCTAAAGCAGGCGAGATAATAATAAGCCATAACACCTATCAAAAAATAGCCGATGTCGTGGAGGTTGAGAAAAGACCTTCGGTCAAGGTGAAAGGCAAGAAAAAACCGATCCTCAACTATCTTGTCAAAGAAATGCGCGAACATTACAAGCTACCGGATATAAGGAAGCTTGAGATCGTCGGCCGTCAACAAGAACGCCAGATTATTGAATCATGCCTTGCCCATACAAAAAATAACCAGATCAATATCTTGGGAGTTGTCGGCGAACCAGGGACTGGCAAGACAAGGATCGGATTAGAAGCTGTATTTTTAGCACGCAAGAACGATTTTTCTACGTTCAATGGGCGCAGCATGCCTTATGAAACGAACTCAGCATATGCAACAGTTATCAGTCTATTGAATGACTATTTTAAAATAAAAAAAGATGCGAACGAACAAGATAAAAAACTACTGATCAGTCTCAAACTAAAGAATTTAGGTTTATCCTTGGACGAAACGATACCGTACATTGGTGCCTTGTACGGTTTACAATTTGTGGAAATTGAAAATATCCCTCCTGATGAGTTGAAAAAGAGGATCTTTTCTACGATAAAAGAGATAATCATTAACGAAGCTAAAAGATCACCGCTTCTTGTCCGTATCGAAGATGTCCAGTGGAGTGACCCAACGAGTAATGAATTGATCGATTACTTATTAAACAACATAGCTGAAGCGCCGATCCTCTTCTTTTTCGAATACCGGTCAGATTTTGCCTTCCCTTGGCTCACTCATCCAAATTATAAAAATATCGCACTAAAGGGATTCAGCCGGGAAGAAACCCTCGACTATAGCCAGAAAATACTGGAAACACTGAATATCGCTCATGAAATCCTCGATACTATTTATGATAAGTCTCTTGGAAACCCCCTATTCATTCAGGAAATTCTCAAATTCTTGATGAAAAAAGGCGGCATTAGAAAAAGAAAGGGGCAAGCAGTCGTATCTTCTAGATTCAAGAATTTGGAGATCGCCGAATCGATCTCCGGGGTCATCCTCGATCAGATCGACCGGATGAGTGAAAGCGACCGGCATCTGCTGCAGTATGCTTCGGTTGTAGGTAAGATATTCAAACCACCTTTATTGTCGACGATAACCAATATAGCGCTCGAGGAATTACTCAAGCAGCTTGAAAGATTAGAACATTTTGAAGGCATCCTGACTTCACATCCTGGAGCAGAAGAGACAACATATGAATTTATGTCACCGACGACTTATGAGGTTGTCTACGGTTCCCTTTTTAAGACTAGACGCAGAGAGCTGCATTTGAAAATAGGTGAAACTCTGGAAAATAAATTTTCTGACCGCTTGTTCGAAAACTCCGAACAACTCGCTTATCATTTCGTAAACTCTACGGATAGGACAAAAGGGGTCAATTACACAAAACTCGCCGCTGATAAATCCTACCGTTTGTATGCTTTGAAAGAATCGGTCAATTTTTTCCGGCAGGCTCTGGATCTGCTTGGTAAAAAAGATCTCCGGCCTGAACAAATGCAGGATAAACTTGAGGTCTTAAGAAGACAGGGATTTGTATTACGTCTTTTGGGCGAACTCAATCAAGCACTGCTCAATCAGAAACAATCTTTAAAAATAGCCCATCAAATAGCATCCTTAAAAGATGAGGCAGGTGCTTGTCTCAATATCGGTATTATCTTTCAGGAAATGGGCGTACCCAAAAAAGGATTGAATTACTGGACCAGAGCACGCCGCATCGCCAAAAAGATCGGTGAAATGAACATTCATGTCCTGTCGGTCAATAACCTGGGTAATTACTATTTGCACACAGGCGATATGGAGAAGGCTCTTGCTTATTTCAATGAAGCCGAAGAACTGAGTACACAAATGGAAGATAAAAAAGGACTCGCCTTGGCCAATAAAAATCTCGGGGATACGATGGAAAGAAAGGGCGAACTGCCCAATGCGCTCGAATACTATAATAAAGCATGTTCGCTATTTGAAGAGCTTGGAGAAAAACAAAATATCACGCGCTGCTTAAATCAGATAGGGTTGATGAATCTGTGGCTTGGCAATACGGACATGGCGATGCAAAAACTAAATGAAGCGAAAGACTTGGCTACTGAGATCGGTGAAAAAATGGCCGAATCTCTTGCTCTTGGAAATATAGGTCTTGCTCATGCCCAGATGTGGCAGCTCAACGAAGCATATGAAAAATTTTCTCAATCCTTGACTCTTGCTCAAATGATCGGTGAACCTATGCAAACCATGGGTATGAGTATTAATATCGGCGATATCCATTGTTACCGGGGTAATTTGAAACAAGCCTTGGAAAATCATCAGAAAGCCATTGAAGTAGCACAACAAATCCAGGATCCATTTAATGAAGCGATCGCGCGCAAATCAACTGGCTGGGATTATTTCTACTCGGGGGATTACAGCTCTTCTTTAGAAGAATTCAACAAAGGACAAGAACTATTTCAAAAAGTCGGTGATCGCCGGCACGGTGCACTTATGTCCATCGGCATTGCCGCGGTCATGAAAAACCTGGGTTTTTATGAACAGACCGAACAAATGCTAACCGGCTTTGAAATGAAGGCACGCAAGATGAATGACCTTGAAATCCTAGCGCAGGTACTCGACCTCAAATCTGAGCTTTATTTAGACACAGGAGATTATGAAAAGGCAAAGAAAACCCTTGAGGAATTGCCCGAATTGAGTCGGAAAATCGGTAATAAACGTCTGTATGCCTGGTTCTTGGGGAAAATGGCTATGGTTTTGCTCAAGAGCAATAATATGATGGCGGCAAAAGAGCATCTCGATAAAAGCAATACTTTTGCTCAGGAGATCGGCGACAAGATATTGTCGATCGCTAACCTTATCGTCAGTGTCAATGTGGATATGGCAAAATCAGATCATACTGAAGCACTCAATAAATTGATCAAGGTTACTGAACAAGCAAAGGTGTGCGATGTCAAGGAATACTATGCACTCGGCGTATTACTAACTTCCAGGCTTTTTAAGCAACTCGGCCGTAACCAGGATGCCGACAGATTTTTGAACGACTATAACAAGATCGTCGATTCAATAACCGCAGGATTGAACGAAGAAGAAAAACAGAGTTATTTAAAGCGCCTCGATAAGATTATCTGATAAATATCACCTTTTCTATCTCTGTTTTGTCACCGTTCGTAAATTCACAGAAGTACACGCCACCGGGTAGTCTTCTACCTAGTTCATCAGTGCCGTTCCACATTATCTGGTTGACGTCAGTTTGAAGATTTTCAAACTCAAAACGCTTGACCAGACGACCGGTTATATCGAATATCTTTATTTCCGCGATATCTGCCCACTGGGCCACCGCGAACAGTATCTTCGTCGCGGAACTGAATGGATTAGGAGCGACTAATAGGGCCTTGCCCATAAGATCGATATCAAGAACCTCTGATTCCTCTTCAATACCGATAACCTGGGCTGAGTATTTCGGTACCATACCTGAGCCAAGATGAGTCCAGTAATAGTACTGGGTGATACTGACCCCGGTACCGATTGGATTGAAGATAGGATAAGCATTGAGTATCTGATTAGTACCCTCTCTGCCAGTAAGAACGACGAGTTTGAATGTATTCGATGCACTATAACCCATATTATTAAAAGGCATACGAACTTCTGTATAGAGGTAATTATTGACCACACCGTCTTCAGAATACCAACCCGCCCCAAACGACGTATCGACCCATGCTCCCCTTCCCTGATCAGCGGATTCATCCCACTTTTTATATTCATACGTAGTGTTATCTTCAAGGATGAAAAGATAATCAGGGTCAAAAGTGCAATTGAAGTATGATATGCCGCCGGTGCCATTATAATTATACGTGCTGTCTGAACCGCCGGTTTTTGTATCGACATAGATAAACAAGTCACCGTAACTGCGGAAATCACAGCGCGCAAAACCGACAAAGAAATAAGCTGTATTCCAGGTGACAAAAAGCGAATCATCATTTCGCCGATTCAGATATTCGTATTTGTTCGAGAAATCCTTGACATAGTTACTGCCTACATAAATATAGTGCGGTGTTACTGAGTCACCTTGAACGACGGCCTGAGGTTCGGCGCCGAGCGTATTCCATAGATTCGACTCGTCACTGACTTTTAAAGCGAAAACGAGCGTGTCCATGGGCGGCAACCCATAGAGATTCTGGGTTACCAAAGCACCTACTGCACTGTCGCCAGTATACCAGGTCTGATAATACTCTTCACATGAATCCTCAAATGCCGCTTCTGAACTGATCTTATCGCGTGCGAACTTCAGTTTATAGTCACCGGCAGCTGACTCCCTGAGGCTGTCATCTGAAACCACATCCCAGGTAATCGTTACACGACCCTCAGAAGAACCAATAACTGCTTCAAGCGTGGTTATCGGCTCAGGTTGAGCATTGAGTCCCAAAAATCCGATACAGCGGCGATAATACTCTGCATAGGTATGCGGATGGATCGTGCTTGATATACCCGCGGGTATAAAACTATTGTATATTGTGCTCCCATGATCGCGTGTTTTCCAGTAGCTGCCCCAGCATACGGCACGACCGGCATACCAATCAGTCGGTGCTCCTGAGCTGTATAAGAGCAGCTTGGCAGGCGGTAATGCATCGAGGGAATCTATGTAATTATCGACCATTTCTTTATAGTCATACATCAAAGTTTCATCCCCGGCAAATAGACCTTCCACGCCCAGAATCGTATCGATATTACCGTCAGTATATGGCGCGCCATCACCCTTGTATTCAGCACCGAATAGCGAGAACAATGCAGTACCGTTATATAAATAGCCGAAGTCATTGCCATCGACCATAGCTGGCTTACCTGAACCAACCGATGGATTAATGTAATCGACCAGGGTGTTTTGCTCTTCACTCGTTATCAGACCGGCGGTCGAAAGTGCAGTGCGGTAACCGAGGTCGAGAAAAACTGCGTCATATGCAGTCAACAAAGCGTCCTGTTCGCGGGATGGTAATGTATCTTCGCATACGATAAAGTATTGACCATTGAGATTTAATTCCGTGATCTGATCGACCATGGCAAAATCAATGTCTACATAAACTGAATCCGGTTCATCGATCGGATCTTCATTCCACGGCGTAGCTGGATTATCATAGTTTTCATCATCAAAATACCAGCATTTCCGGCCGCCTGGATAACATGTATCTGGAGTAACCGGAATATCATTGGTTATTGAATCTACACCACCTGGGCTATCTAAAAAATATCTGAATCCTCTACAGTATACTTTGTCCCAATTACTCGTTGCTCGACTCTGCCAGGCAACAAATATCGTGTCACTATATCGACCTGCTATATCAGGAAACCATTGGACATTGGTTGTTAGTTGATTGACCCGAAATTCTTCGCGGAAACTACCCTGGATACAGGTTTTGCCCCAGATATCATGGTTGCCAGAATGTGCATCAAACCAGACAACGACAAAATTACCGTTTTCAAAGAGAGCTACTTTGGGTCGGTACTGGTGCGCATTGGAAGTCGCGACTGCAAGTTCTGGACCAACCCAATCAAAACCGTCCCTGTAGGCCTGAAACCGTTGAGCATAAATATCCCAGTTACCATTACGATTATCCTGCCATACCACGACCATGTTACCGTTCTCATTGATCGCAATATCAGGATATTCTTCATTATTATAATCTGCAGTCTCTTCATGGCTCAATTTTTTAAAGTCTATTAATAAACCGCCGTCTACTTTACGGTACTGTCCAAAGATAGAACGCTGTGTATTATCATCGAGGGTATCTTCAAAAACGACAAAAAAACCAGAATCACAATAAGCGGCTTTTGACAGGGGTATTCGCTGTTTGAATTCCATATGGTCCCTTATCATATAATGCTCTTGATACCCGCCTCCATTATTATAACGCCGGCATAGTATCGCCGGATCATTTTCATCATAACTCGTCCAGGTAACGACAAAATCACCGTTAATACGGCAGGAAACAGCCGGCCTTTTCTGGCTTCTTTCATTGCCATAAACCATAAAAGCATTACCATAATGGAGCCGTGCCCAGATCTGGGCAGGTTCCTCGTCGCCTGGTTGATAACTTGAATCCTCCCAGACCGTGATCGCATAGTTTGCTGGATTGGCCTCAAGGTCAGGAAAATTCTGAGAGAATTGATTGAATTCATCAATACTGGTTATAGTATTCTGACCATTATAAGTACCATTAAAACGTATTCCTTGCTTGAAAATATCATAATCTCCCCAGCGGCTGTCGACCCAGGCAATATAAGCACCCCAGTTACGCATACCAACAGCTGGATCTGTTTGCCAGTATTCACCGCGATCATTATCCCAGATAAAGATCGTATCGACCTGTGCATGGATCAAACCAGGTAAGAATAAAACAAAAAGAATAACATAGATACTTTTTCTCATAAATCCTCCGTTTTTATGTACATAGCATAAACTTAAGTCTCTTATGTTTACATCATAACATATGTTATCCATTATAAATACATATTTTTATATGTCAATAGGGAGGTTCAAGAAAACCTATATTGTAGTCGCCTGATTCATCGGGCATTGTTTGATGGAACAAACAACTACAAAATCAGTACTTGACAATTGGCGTATTTTCATTATAATATTTAGTAAACAAATGTTTACCAAACCTCTCTATGAGGGGCTGGGTAAACCCTTAATACTATTTTCAAAAAGGAGGTATTATGGAAACAAAGAAAAAGATCCTCAAGATAATAAGTGATTTTATGGAGGACCACGGCTACTCACCGTCGATCCGTGAAATCGCTAAAAAATTAAGGTTCAAAAGCACTAAGGCAGTAAAAGTACACCTCGATGCACTCGCTAAACAAGGATTAATAGAGCGGATCGCCGGGCAGGCAAGGAGTATCAGCATCCGGATCAAACCGATTCCGATCGTCGGCCGGGTTACTGCCGGTCTACCTGAACTGGCTTTTGAAGATGTTGAAGGATATTTTGACCAGACTAAATGGCGGGGTTGTTTTCTATTAAAAGTCAGCGGTGACAGTATGATCAATGCCCATATTTATGACGGTGATATGGTCGTCGTTAAACCGGCTAAACAAGCAATGATCAATGACATAGTCGTGGCGAATTTTGAAGGTGAAACGACTGTGAAACGATTAAAAAAAGCAGACAATACATTTATTCTACAGCCCGAGAATAAATCCTACCCGGTACTTAGAGGTCAATTTGATATAGTCGGCAAAGTCATCGGTGTAATAAGGCAAGTGTGATCTTAATCATGAAGACCATGAAACTCAGAACAGGCAGGACTCGCGCTGTTTACTGTCTACTCCCTGCTGTTTTCTAATTATGTTTCTCTGTGCTGACTTAGATGCATTCTTCGTATCTGTAGAACAGGCATTGAACCCGGCATTGATCGCTAAACCGGTTATTGTCGGAGGTTTACCAAAAGAGCGTGGTGTCGTTGCTTCGGCATCTTATGAAGCACGAAAATTAGGCATACACTCAGGTATGCCGACAGCTCGCGCTCACCGTTTATGTCCCCATGCAATATTTTTAAGGGGTAATTTTGAACAGTACCGATGGTTTTCAAGAAAATTTCACAAAATTTTGAGCTCTTTCTCACCAGATATCAATATGGCATCGATAGATGAAGCCTATGTAAATATAAAAGGAACGAAAAGGCTCTTCGGACCGCAACTCGCTCTGGCCAAAAGATTAAAATCTGAAATAAGAACAAAACTTAATATACCGGTTTCTATAGGCATTGCCCGCACAAAGATATTTTCTAAAATCGCCTGCGAGCGATCAAAGCCAGACGGCCTCTTGGTTGTTCAACCTGACGAAGAAATGGAATTTCTCTCTCCCCTTGCAGTCGGCGTTCTTCCCGGGATCGGACCAAAGCATGTGGCGATATTAAAAAACCTTAATATCAATACGATAGATGAATTATTGAAGACACCGGATTGGGCATTGGGCGTTGCCCTCGGTAATTATGCTAAAGTATTAAAATTCTTCATTAAGGGAGGAGACTTTAATAACTGCGATCGTATGAAATCAATAAGCCGGGAAACAACCCTGGTTGAAGATACCTTGGATAAAAATTTGATTTACGCACTTTTTTACTATTTGACAGAACGTGCCTGTGCCACGCTCAGGGGGAAAAAGCTTCTCGCGAACATGGTAACGGTAAAGATCAGATTTTCAGATTTTAAAACCGTGTCGAAAACAACCAAAATACCACCCAGTAACGCCCAGCAGGTGATATTTGAATACGGTACACGGGTGCTCCAGGATATTCTGCAAGAAAGCAAGCGCGTACGACTTACTGGCATCGCTCTGTCTAAATTCCAATATGACGGTTTACAACCTTCAATGTTCGAGATAAAGCAACAGCGTCTCAACCAGTTGAACTTCGCACTCGATCAGGTCAGGGACAAATTTGGTTTCAGCTCTCTTTACCCGGCAAATACAAATATAATAAGAGATAAGGAATTGAGATGATATTCATACAGTCTAAAAATATGGACATCAGAGTATCAGAATATCATTTATTCGAAAAACATTGTTACCTGATACCCTCAATTATTGTTAAGGATTTAGATTTTTGAAACCAGGGTTTCACCACTACACCCCTCTTCTCTACCACAGCAATTACGGAATCGGTGGTTCTACCTTTAAAACCCTTTTTGAGTATCTTAACAGATATCACATCAAAAGTTGTGGCATCGTTGATAATAATTTTTTTGGCCTGGCCGAATTTATAAAACATGCCCGGACATACGATATAAAAGCGATCATTGGAGCGAGAATCTCTCTTATCTTCCCTCCTATTTCTCAGCTGTCATTGCAGGAATACGACCGGATGGCCGAAGCCCTGCAATGCGAAGGTCCACGATTTTCATCTATTGTGAATATACAATATGATAAATCGGAACGATCTCAAGAGATTACCACGCCCGCCACAAAACTTGGTGGTCTCGTAACGACAAAAAGCAATTGTCATTATCTCTATTTATTTGCAAAGAATAAACAAGGATACGAAAACATATGCGGTATCCTGACCGCATATGCCTTTGGCAATATCAGTATAGATCTCATTAAAGAAAATTCTTCAGGAGTTATTTTGCTCTCAAATTCATTAAAAATATTAAGAAAATTGGATACGGTATTTGCTCAGAAGTATTACTTATTACTCCCGTACCATACGACATTAAAACAGGAGTTTCCATCGGTCGCTGCAAATGAAGTGTTCTACGTGTTAAAAAAAGATAAAAGCCTTTATAAGTTGATGTGCAAAATAAAGAATCACCAATATGAGTCCACGCATGATTGTCCAAACCACCTCCTCAATAATATAGAATTCAGCAAGGTGTTCGCCGACTATCAACAGGCTATGAACAATAACAAAATCGTGGCAGAATCCTGCAACTTCATACCAGAAAACAGAGGGTGGATATTTCCAAAGTCAGAGCGAAAACTCCGCGCAATCATTCAACCCATCATCGCCAGAAAAAGGCTGACCCCGACCGAAACAGAACGTCTTAGCTACGAACATAAGCTTATTGAAGAAATGGGTTTCAGCCCCTACTTCTGCCTGGTCTATCATCTGAAAGAATTTGCTTTATCAAAAGGTATTGGCATGAATGTACGGGGTTCGGCAGCATCATCGTTCATCCTCTATTTACTCGGCTTATCGATCGTTAATCCCATAACATACAGCCTGCCTTTTGAAAGATTTCTCAATCCCCAGCGCAGTGAACCTCCGGATATCGATGTCGATGTTGAATTCAATCAGCGCGAAGAGTTGATCCGGGAAATCTATCAGGAATTTGGTAAAGAATATGTCGCCCATATTTCAACGATAAACCGCTTTCAGTATAAGGCGCGTTTTCGGAACACGGCACGCGCCTTTGGTATCTCACCGCAAGAGTTGAAAAAAATAAGGCAACATCAAGGCGAAAGACTCGTTCGAGATATATATCGCGCGGCTGAAGAGATCGACGGCTACCCACATTATTTCTCATGCCATGCCAGCGGTATTGTAATAACACCACAGCCAGTGTCAAAATATGTACCACTCTACCCGAGCCCAGCCGGTCAGATCACCAATTTTGATAAAGACGGTATCGGTATGGTCGGCCTGGTGAAAATAGATATCCTTGGCGTGCGCGGTTTTCCCCAGCTCTTTCTGTCGCGCGATAAAATAGATTTTAGCGATCCGAACGTCTATGGATTCATAGGTACTGGCAAAACCCTCGGTTGTTTCCAGATAGAAAGCCCGCTGGTTAGACAATTCTTAAAAAAAATAAAACCAAAAACGATCATGGGTATTGCTAATGCGATCGCGGTTATCAGACCAGGTCCTGCACGCGGCGGGATGAAAGAAAAATTTCAAAGACGCTTGAAACATGAAGAGCAAATCGAGTACCCTCATCCTGAACTCAAAAAAGCACTGGAACAAACTCTTGGCATACCGATCTATCAAGAACAAATACTGCAGATAGCACACGACTTTGCCGGTTTCTCTTTGAGCAACGGCGATATGCTCCGCCGGGCGATGACCAAAGACAGAGATCCAGTACGTATGAAGGAACTGGAAGAGCTTTTTTTCCAGAAAGCATTAAAAATAGGGCACGACAGAAAAGATATTGAAAAAGTGTGGATGCGGATACGATCATTTTCTTCTTTTGGATTCAACAAAGCGCATAGCACTACTTATGCTACCCTTGCTTATTTATCGGCATACCAGAAATTTTACAACCCACTAGAATTTTTCTGCCGACGCATAAACAATGAAGGCGGCTATTATCCTACTTATGCCTATTTGAACGAAGCACGAAGATGGGAGATCCGGATCCTACCACCGGATGTGAACAGAAGTGAAGGCAATTTCACTATCCAGAACGGTTCACTCATAACCGGTTTAGATAAGGTGAAAAACCTTTCCCATGCGACGATCAAACGTATCATTAAATACCGTCCTTTTGATAACGGGGAGGATTTTTTCTACCGTACTCGACCGTCAATTGACGAAGGCCTATCACTGATAAAATCCGCTGCCCTCGATGTATTTAACCAGACGTGGCCTGAGCTTTATTTTATATTGTTAGTTTCCAGGATTTTTAAAAAAACCATAGTGAAATTACATGACAAGATACCCCAGTTTAACGATTTTTGTTCAAGGACAAAGCTATACGATCAGCTCCGTACCATTCATTTCTTACCTGGTCACCACATCCTTGAAATTTTCTGTCCGTCAAGAAAGATCCGGATACGTGATCTTGTAGCCGGTAAACCGAGCAAAGTGATCGGTACACCGATAACCTGGCGGACCGTGCTTACAAAGAATAAAAAGCTAATGTCATTTGTAACGATCGATGATGAGACCGGGATAATAGAAACGATCATATTCCCGGATAAGTACAAACCACAGTCGATCGGCCCGATAATGGAAATACAAGGAGCGATCAAAGATGATGCCTTGATCGTAGGCGATTATACCAACCGACTCATACCCTATATAACATAAAAGCCATCACCATACACCATCCCTATAAACCATCACCACATACCATAAAACCCGCTGATTTTTCGGGAGAATTCGATAGTTGAACAATTGTTCAATTGCTCAATTATTGCATTTGCAAACTTATCAGAGTGTATTTTTTCCTTGAGTTATCTTGAAGTCGTCTTGAGGCTATCTTCGAGCGTCTATACGTTATCCTCGATCTATTTCAATATGCATACCTGTATTATGTGTATTATCTCAACATCACTTCACTTCACGACCACTGTTTTGTACAATACATCGATGGATTTTGTTTTCAGACTGATAAAGTATACGCCACCTGGAACCTGACGTCCCATATTATCATCACCTTGCCAGGTTATTCTCATCGGACATAAAGCATCTGGTGCAGGACAAGATAGATCTTTGACCAAACGTCCCGCAACATCGTAGATCTTAAGGTGTATGAATTCTCCCTTATGTACACTATTAAAAGTAATGTTGATACTGCTTCGAAATGGATTCGGGTAGATACTGAAAAAATGGCCTTGAGAAACACCTTTTTCATGTTCGGCTATGCCGATTATTCCCAGCCACTCAAAAAGAACATCGAGCAACTGGGTACGTGTCATGTAGTTGGGGCGCTGATGGACTGCCTCGATACCGAATCCAAAGTAGATTATCTGATAACCATGCGTCTGATCATCATACCATATCCCGGCACAACTAGAAAAAGTGCTGTCATAGAATAAGAATTCATGAGCCTGTCCATCAGAACCTATAACATCGCGCGAGTACTGATTTGATGCGCCATAACCTCCGACCGTGAATAGCTTACCGCTACTCTGACCGAGTGCATCGAGAGTGTCAGGAAATACATTGACAATATTGATAGAATCATTGAGGAGTTGCGCATGGAGGTAATCGCTGAAAAATGATGTGCTGTAAATCTCTTCGCCGATATTCTGTCCGGTCAATAATAGTCTACCTCCATTATCGAGAAAATACGCAAGGCTATCTTGCTCTTCAGCAGTAATATTATCCGTTAGTGCATCGCCAGTATACCATAAGATGGCGTATTTGTTAAACTCAGCGACCCTATTAATAGGAAAAATACCCTGCAAAACCGGTGCCCATATTTTATATGTAATATCCAATGAATCGAGTGAAATTCTGTAGTATCGATCATAGCGTGCTTGATCATCACGGTTGATCACCAACAGGTCGGTTGGATTCAAATAAAAATCCAGATCAGATATTGAATCAACCGTGACGTAAATACTATCTTCAATAAAATCGGCATAAGGGATATCAGTGTATAAAAATGCACGATAAAGTGAATCGAGTAGGATCAAATTAAACAGACCAGTCACTGAATCAGTCATCGCACTATCGATATAAACAGAACCTGTGTCATCAGCAAATTGGAAATAAACTCTTGCACCGATCCCCCACCCATTCGTCGAATCAATAACCGAACCGATTACCTGCAGTAAAGGACGAACCCTGATCATCTTATTTAGGGTATCATTCTCAGATCTTTCATCACCACTTAAAATACTGAAACTTTGGAAATCATAATACCCTGTATCACCCGGTATCCATGGATCAACAAACCGTATAGTGTCCTGCTCGCCAATACCTAAATCTATGGTCGTATCAGCAGAATAAGGTCCAGTAATCTCAAAATACACATTAGACAGCGGCTGGAAACCGAAGTTCGCTACTTTTACAGCGATGTCAACAGAATCACCAGCAAGTAGGTATGACCTCGGTCCGTCAGCAAAAAGGTCATTGACACCGGCATCAAGGTCTTTTATCGAATCCATAAGCCCTTCAAAACCCATGAAGACCATATATGCAGATACCCAGGCGTGGTCCTGATCTTGACCCCAATTCCTGGTCGGCGGAACACCACCATCATCATCATAATCCTGGATAAGCAGGCTGTCAGTAAGTGCATGGTGATAGTCGACATAAGTCCCGCTCTGCACGATCCGTGCAGAGAAATTATATGCGTTCGCATACCAGATATTCCATGAATTATTCCAATTACCCGTTGGTTGATAGTATTTCATATACGGCAAATAAGTATCGAGCCAGGTAATACCAGCTGATGTATCGGCATCGAATATAGAACGGCATAAACCCCAGACCGCAGTCCCGCCTGACATTGCCCAGGCTTCATCGTTGATATTAATGTTCGGATCCGCTTCTATCCATATCCTCACACTGTCTGCAAAAACTAATGCGGTATCCATGAATGTTTGATTGCTAATAGCCTTACCGTATTGATAAAGCATACCAGCTGCCATAGAAGTGACTTTTGGATGAAGCCGTCGGTAAACAGGTAGTGGATCATCAAACGGTAATGGATGCTCCATAATATATTTGGCGCATGTATCTGCGTATGATAGAAAGCTCGAGTCTGAAAGAACATTGCGATATTTACTTTCTGCGAACAGCGCTAAACCACAATTCCAAACACGGTAGTAATCACTATCTGAACCCTCTTCATCATAGGCAGGAAAGTTCATGACATATATCCAGGCACGCCGCAGATTAACAAAATAAGTTGTATCTCCGGTAATCTCATAGTGGCGGCACCACACCCAGATCGCTTCTTGAGTGTTATCCGTTTGAACGATATCGGGTTCATCTTCTCCCTCGATAATACCGCCATAATCAGGAGATAAAGAATCAGCTACCTGCAGCGAGCCGATAAAGGCTGCAGTTTGACATAATTCATGGATATAACTCCAGGTCTGCCAATTACCCCGGACCATATCGGTCTCATATTGCATCACTGGTTTTGCTTTTGGTACAAGCTGTGCTTTTTCAAAATCCTCCTGATCCCAGAAAGGTAATGCAACTGCTATACTGATGAATATCATAGTGCTTACGATAATTCTTTTCATAGATCCTCCAATCCTACACTATTATTTTAATGAAATAACAGACCATGTCAACGCGCTCTCCTTGATATTGTTTCAAGAACGAAAACGACACACTTGATTTTGTCTAAGTTTTATCATATATAAACTAGGATATGAGCGATTTTCACGGTGAGTTCGCGGCGTTGGGCACTGCCCTCTGCTGGTCAGTGGGTTCGATTTTCTTTACGATATCATCACGACGTATGGGTCATCATGTTGTTAACCGACTACGTCTGGTCATTGGTCTCGTATTATTGTTAGCAGCACATTATGTTCTAACCGGACGACTCATACCACAGGGTATTACCTACTATCAGTGGTTCTGGTTTGGCATATCAGGCATTGTCGGTTTTGCGATCGGCGATACAATGTTATTTCGTTCATTTGTCCTCGTCGGCCCGCGTCTCAGTATGCTAATGATGGCACTGGTGCCGATCTTCAGCACGTTAATCGCCTGGCTATTTCTCCATGAGGTTTTAGGTACGACTGATATCCTGGCGATAGGAGTTACACTTATCGGCATTTGCTGGGTAGTCTTATCCCGGAGCAAGAGCACTGGCAAGGTAGACCGCTATATGATCGGGCTTTTATTCGGGATCGGCGGCGCTTTAGGCCAAGCCCTTGGTCTAATACTCTCTAAACAGGGTTTAGCTAATAATTTCCCTGCCCTCGAAGGCAATATCGTTAGAATATTCACCGCCGCGGTCGTTGTCTGGCTAATTTCACTGGTCCGCGGCAGTGTCCCTTTGACATTTCGGTCTTTAAAAGACAGAAAAGCAACACTCGCAATGTGCAGCGGAGCATTCCTCGGACCATTTCTAGGTGTCTGGCTATCCCTTATCGCTGTGCAACTCACCTATGTCGGCATCGCCTCTACGCTCATGGCTTTACCGCCGATATTCCTCATCCCATTGTCTCGATGGGTATTTAAAGAACAAATAACTATCTCGGCAGTCTTGGGAACGATCATTGCCATGATCGGCGTCGCCCTGATCTTTCTGTTGTAATGTGTGATATTAGAATAGAGTCCGATAATAAGAAGGCTTGACCATAGTCTCCGACATCAAACTCAATTTGCTCTGCTCCCTGCCAACATAGCTAGAAGTTCCCCATATCCTTAAGCTTTGTTTTCCGTTTTTCTCTGTACCGCATGTAATAATCCTTGGACCAATTATGATGCAGTCTCTGATCTCAGAGCCGTGCTCGCCCAACTCTGTATATCCTGAGTTATCATCTATTCGTAAATCATATACCATCAACGTGCTGACTGGCACAGTATCATCATCGAGTTCTACCCCTGCAACGACTCGCCCGTCATTACAGCTGCATAATGCCGATACAGAAGCTCTCTTTGGACCGACAAAGGCAGTTTCACTCGTGCTTTTTGTATCGAAAATTCGTATGAGCTCATATTTATCAACCGCGGCTTTGTTTAGACCGGCAAGGACTTTACCGCCCGGGTACAAACCAAGCGAATTAAGAGGTCTTTCATTACCACTGATAATCACCAAATTGTTATGTATCAAATCCCAGATAAGCACTTCCCCATGATCTGTGCCTGCATAAACAGAACCTGAATGATCAATGGTAACACACGTCACAACGGATCCTTCATAGACTATCTGCTTGACTTCCTTTGACACCATATCCCATACCATGATCGAGCCGTCAGCATGCCCGGTAACAATGAGGTGATTACGATCAGTACCAAGGGCATTGATCAATGGAATTCGCGCAGCAATTTCATGTATGGTTTTTCTGTCAAAAGAAGTAAGTCTGAGATCACCATTCGCACTAACTGAACAGATATCACCACCAATAACGCATATATCGAACACCTCACCATCGTGTGCTACCGTGTAGAGCATATGGTCATTGAAACCCGATAAGATCCCAACCGAACCGTCGTATCCAGCAAAAGCCAGCTGACCTTGTGTGTAAAATTCAATATGTTTGACTTTGCATGTAGCGAATTCGATCGTATTGAGAAGATTAGGTTGCCTCTTGCTATCCTCGTTGAGCAACCTATTGAATCGTGCTTGCTCAGGAGTGAAATCGGCGACGTGTTGCATAGTAAAATGGTCGGTAGAAAAAACTGCTTTCATCATTTTACGACCAGCTTCTCTTTTTATTATTTCGAGTTGTTTTTTCCCAAACTTGAACTCGCCGAGTCTAATGTAATCACCCCAGCTAGCCACTTTCTGACGTGCGAAAATCTCTCTAATTTGCTCGCTCGTTAATCTCGATGGTATGGAATTATCCAGGTTATAAATAAAAACATCGCCATTGCGGTAGAACTCGGTTTCTTCAATAACCGGTTTTTCAACATATGAAAGACATGTTTTAATATGCTCCAATGAACCCTCGCGGTCTTCAAGATTCAAACGCTTTGTCGAAAAGGTCGTGCGAAAATTGACGATAACATCCATATGACCGTATAAGTAAAAGATCTTGATCACCTGATAAAAATATGTTTCATCCATCCAGCCGTCGAGTATTATCAACTTTTTATTACTGTTCTGCTCTATGAAATCATCAAAAAAAGCACGGGGATCATCCTCTTCCTCACTATATGGATAATCCTGATATTGTTCTGGATCAAAAAATTCTTTCAGCAACCTGATACCCATCATCCGGTTAAAAATATACATGTGACCGGGATTATCGCGCATGAGATACAGGATCTCGTCTTTTTTGACATCACCAAAACCATCTTTTATACACTCACAGAAAAAAGTCTTGCCTGTACCCGAATCACCGGTCACGGCCATGACAACCGGTTTTTTAACTGTGATCAAATGAAAAACGGTCTCAGATAATTCATATAGCCCTGCACTGCTTGATTTCAGAGCGATCAACGGTAAGGTCGCGGTATTGTGGAAATACAATGAATGTAAGAAATCGGGCAGGCCCAATCTGCGCAAGCTGAATGCTACTTCCTCCAGGACTCTACCATCATTACTCGTTATCAAATTCATCAATGTCGTTACAATGCCAGCATCAATGCCGCCGAACGTTTCTTTCTGTGAACTACCGATCATCCCCATTGCCCAGGCCAGAGCAAGCTCGGTATCGCGATTTTTTTTGGTTAATTGCTTCATAAGGACAGGCAGCGCTGGCAGGGCTTTTTCACCCAATTTTCCCAAAGCCCAAATGCCTTCGTTTTTCTCCCAGCGAAGTGTTTGCTCATATCCCTGTGTACCACTGCTTAGGTAAACGGTAACTGAATCAGGTTTGTCCAACACATCAGTAAAGGTCGGTAAGGAACGGGGTTGCTTTAGATGACCCAGTGCATAAATAAGATTACATCTGATATTTGTATGTTTTAATTCAGTTGACTTGAGCTTTTTAATGAGAACATCTGTAGCACGCAAATCGACCAAAGAACCCAATATATCTGATGCATCGTACTGAAGACCGCTTGCGATATCGATATCCTGATCGATAAGAATATCAAGACAAGGACGAAGGAGGGCACCTGGTATTTTGCTCAAAGCAGCTATTGACGAAGGAATCTTTTCACTGATGATCGAATATACTAAAGGCCAATCCTGAGAATTTTTAAATTCCTTGAAGACATCATGCAAACTTATCCGTATCTTATCTTCTTCGGCGATCAACCGGCTGACATCATTGAATATACCACTGTTTTCCCGTAACTGGATTAGAACCTCGATGAATATATTTTCAGCTGCGTCACCACCAGGTATCTGGGCGTATCTGTTGAGAAATTTATGAACCTTCACGATGTATTCCATTTTCTGCTTCTTCCCGTCATAATCCCAATCCGTAACATATACCTTGCTGTTTATATTGAGGGATTCATATTCAATCAGTCGATATAGAGTTTCAAGAACTGCAAGGGCCTCTGATCCGGATAATTTTGTGTCTTTATGCAACGAAGATTCAAAAACAAAAAGATCAGCGTACCTGGTGCAGGACAAAATATCGAACATTCTATGGAGTTCCTCACTATTGTGATCCAGATTTTTCAATTTCCAAAATCTGTGCCATAATTCATTAGATATCCTATCCCTCATCGTTCTCGGTCCAGATAACCATTTCCCGCAAGTATCTAAATACGTTAATTCTGTCGGAACATAGCCGTCGAGCAATGCGACGACTGCATTGACCATACCAAGTAGTTTTTTCTGCGATACTTTCATATTTATGTTCGCTTGATTATTTTTTCAACTGCACTGCGCAGCTCACCGGGTGTAAAAGGTTTAGGCAAATAGTCGACCGCCCCAGATTTGATGGCGGCGACCGTTGATTTAGTGGAAGGATATCCGGTAATCATGATCACACGCACAGCTGGATCTTTTTCTTTTAGAGCTTTCAGCAGCTCCATCCCGCTAATCCCCGGCATCATAAGATCGGTTATTATCACATCGTATTTATTAACATCTTGCTGTTTCAATGCTTCTTCGCCACTGAGCACAGTATCGACAAGATAATCGACAACTTCAAGAGCCTTTGCTATGCTGTTACAAACATGTATTTCGTCATCAACAACCAGGATTTTTGCTTTTTTGAACATTTAACTCCTTGATGGATCAATATCTGATGTCTGAACGGGCAAGATAATCGTCATGGTCGTGCCGTGTCCTAAAATACTCCGGGCATCAATGCACCCATCATGCTGCTTGACGATACCATAACTAACCGACAAACCCAAGCCGGTTCCCTTCACTCCCTTGGTACTGAAAAAAGGATCGAAAATCTTGCCGATATGTTTATCATCAATGCCACAACCAGTGTCCTTGAATGCGATTTCGATGGAACTTCTATCATCTGACAGTCTGGAGCTAATAAATAATGTTCCTCCTTCTGGCATTGCATCGAGAGCATTCAATATAAGATTTGTGAAAACCTGTTTTATTTTATTACCATCAACCATGACCTGGGGTAATCGGTCGTCGAATTCTGTCTCGACCCTGACATTACTCACGAGAACCTGACTATCGAAGAGCAATAGGGTGTTCTGAATCAGCTCATTTATGTTGGTCAATGTTTTTTCTGAAAGACTCTGTCTCGAGAATTGAAGCAGACCTTTGACAATCTTGCTGCATCTTTCTGTTTCATCTATTATAATATTAAGTGACCGGGCTAACTTGTCCCGGTCCTGGAATTGTTCAGCCAAAAGATGACTATTGATAAGAATGGACGTTAATGGGTTATTGATTTCATGCGCTATGCCTGCGGCAAGCTTGCCGAGCGATGCCAATTTCTCGGATTCAATCAGAGAATCCTGAGCCTTTTCCAGTTCGTCAGTTTTCTCTCGAACTTTTTTCTCAAGAGTCTTAGTCAAACCGACAAGCTCTTCAGTGGCTTTTTGCAACTCCGATGTCATATGATTGAAGGACTTACCGAGCTGCCCTATTTCGTCACTGCTATCAATGTTCACTCGATGAGAAAGCTCACCATGGGCGATTTTGTCAGTTGCAAAAAGCAACGCATTTATCGGTCTTGTTATACGCGTTGCAGAAAAATATGCTATCACAAATAAGATGATCACGCTCAATAAAGCAATACCAAGAAATGTAACGATTACGCGGTTTCTAAGATCAACATACGGTTCTTCAAGAATCCCGACGTAAAGCATGCCAATAATACGACCTTTGATATCCCGTATCGGTTCATAGGCTGTTCTGTACCATGCATTCACAACAAATGCCCTGCCGATCCACGGAATACCGCGAACGACGACCTGATCATAAACCTCCTCGGATACTCTGGTACCGATAGCCCTCGAACCATCAGCAGTAACGACATTAGTGCTGATCCTGAGATCATCGAGGAATATTGTAGCTGTACCGATATCTTTGTCCTTATACTGCTCACCCCGATAGACAATATCCTTTACTTTATCGACTATTTCAAAATTTCTGTTCAGCAGTCTACCACCGTATAATATACCAACTAACTCACCGTTCCGATCGAAAACTGGCGCGGCTGCTTTGATCACCATCCCTGAAGTCTCCTCTACCGCATTCCGTGGTCTTGCTTTGGGAGTCGGTATCAAATTAATCTTCGCACGAAGTGCCAAATCCGGATTAAAATCTGAGAGCTCCTCGCCGGATATTATCTGGGTAGAAACAACGGCTTTTTTGTTTATCTTCACCCATTTCACAAAATCATCATCGGTCTGCTCCTGATAGCTCGTGTGACCCATAAAAGGAACGATCGCCTGATTCCGCTCATCGACAAAGACAAGAAAATCAAGAGACTCCCGTTCTCGAATGTTATCAAACAGCGCCGCCAATGCTTCTCTATTACCGATCTGTTTGGTATCCTGAATAAAAAACCTGAGGGCAGTCAGGCGAACCGTATTCATAATACTCTCAGCTTCTTTGAGATAGACTTCCCGTGCTGAGTTCAGATCGAGTCTTACCTTATCTTGTGCCTGACTTACGATTGTGCTTCCGATAAGATGAACACCCACCACTGCGGATAAAAATACACCAACGATAATGACGATTGAAAAACTCAATATCAGCTTTGTGCGCAATGTCATTTCAACGTTTCCTTTCCCTTATCGAAAAACTCATCCAGGACCCGAGTTATTTTATACTATTCACTGCCTATTGCAATAGAAAATACATCAAGATAGCACGGCAGGTATAGGCTGACAGCATAAACCAGATATCGGATATTATGATTCACGATTGGAACAGCCATCTTTTTCCGTAAAAGAACTGATTTTTGATAAAAGCTCATCCGGCGTGATCGGTTTGACCGCATATGCGTCAGCCAGATGATCCTTTGCAATGTTCTGCGCATATCCTGGTTTATTCAGTTCTGCAGGAAGAGCAGTCAGTATCAGTACCGGGATATCGCGTGTGTCACGGTCTTTTTTCAGTTCATAACAAGTAGTATAGCCATCCTTGTCCGGAAGCATAACATCGAGGATTATGGCATCCGGATGAAAAGCTTTTGCCAGCTTCATACCTTCTATCGCAGATTCTGCAACATACACTTCATAGCCGTCTTTTTGAAGAACGAGTTCAAGCGAAGCGAGCACATCAGGATCATCGTCTATTATCAACACACGCCTTTTTTTATTGGACGATCGTGGTATTCTGCTCTTTGCGCGGGAGATTCTAGAAAGCGTATCAAGCAATTTGTCTTTGGTAAGTGGTTTTTCCAAATATTCATCTGCCTGATGGTTCTTGGCGATCTTTTTTAAATAATCGCTTCCCAAATCTCGACTGATACTTGTGACGATAATTACCGCGATGCTGCTTAGCGTCGGGTCTTCCTTGATCTGACGGCATACTGAATAGCCATCCTCACCAGGCATCATAAGATCGAGAAGGATGACGTTCGGCTTTAGTCCATGCGCCAGAGCCAGCCCTTGAGCGCCGTCGCTTGCAGTTATTACATCATAGTCTGCGCCTTGTAGAATTATCTTCGTTGTCTCACGGAAATCATCATCATCATCAATGATTAAAATTCTTGTTTTTGCCATTTACCCTCCTGTCGGTATTTCGGCAATTACATCTCTCATACGCGGATTCATCTTTAATTCTTCCGCTAACAGATTATCTCTCAGACGGTTACTGTACTTTGCAAATTGAAATCTGTAGGAGAATTTTATTCTGCCTGTCTGGCTCTTTTCCACTGCCGCGGCGACGTCTTCAATGAATACTCTCTCCTCGTCTGTCGGGATAACAAAAATTTTGACTTTAGAATCAGACGCATTTATCTCGCATTCTCCGTTGCGCGTTCGGGCCAGTCGATTCTTCACCGGACAATATTTGATGCCGATACCTTCAAGACCATCAAGAATCTCAGCGCGTAAGCAATCCCCCATCTCTCCAACACCAGCGGTGAAAACAAGAGCATCGATTTTCCCTAAGGCCGCGACATAAGCGCCGATATATTTTTTTAACCGATAACATTCAATATCACGCGCAAGCCGAGCTCTTGGGTCATTACGCTCGCATGCTGCCAGGAGATCACGTTGATCGATGTATTGGCCGCTTATCCCGAGGATACCGGATTTTTTGTTCAGTATCGTATTCATCTGTTCCGGCGTGTACCCATGTTTTTGCATCATGTAAAGATCCACTGCAGCATCATGATC
>Ga0315534_1000208_pt1 | contig 37833 bp, 37 predicted proteins | sample SalMarSW160240MG_FD_203094 | JGI IMG/M metagenome (GOLD analysis project Ga0315534, IMG submission 203094) | Salt marsh sediment microbial communities from the Plum Island Ecosystem LTER, Massachusetts, United States - Salt Marsh Sediment SW1602-40 ... | reverse complement strand
ACGCGGCCGGAAGCGGTCAAGATGGCCCCGGTGGTACGACGCCTGGCCGAGACACCCGGGGTCAAGGCATTTGTCTGTGTGACTGCCCAGCACCGCCAGATGCTTGACCAGATCCTTTCATTGTTTGAGATCGTGCCCGATGTTGATCTCAACCTGATGACACCCGATCAGGACTTGGCCGGGTTGACAGCAGGCATCCTGCAAGCCTTGGACCCTGTGCTGGATGACCTGAGGCCGGATTGGGTACTGGTGCAGGGGGATACGACAACCGTCATGGCGGCCAGCTTGCTCGCCTACTACCACCGGGTAAAACTGGGACACGTCGAGGCGGGGCTCAGGACGGGCGATAAATGGCAGCCCTTCCCGGAGGAGATTAACCGGCGAGTTGCCAGCGTGATCGCAGACCTGCATTTCGCACCCACGGCAGAAGCTCGAGATCGTTTGCTGTCGGAGGGGGTACTGGCGAAGGATATCGTAATCACGGGCAACCCGGTCATCGATGCCTTGCTTGAAGTGGCCGGCCAGCCCTATACGGATGGCCAGGGGCCGCTCAGTGAGCTTCCCGTGGATAAAACGCTGATCCTGGTAACGGCTCACCGCCGGGAGAATTTCGGATCTCCGCTCAAGGAGATCCTGGAGGCCATCCGGGACCTTGCCTCCCGCTATGAGGACCAGGTGCATATTCTTTATCCGGTCCATCTCAATCCGAACGTCCACGGACCTGCCCACGAGATTCTGGGTGATCTTCCGAATGTCACACTGACCGAACCGCTCGATTATCGCGACATGGTGCAGGCCATCAAACGGGCTTCCTTCGTGCTGACCGATTCGGGAGGTCTGCAGGAGGAAGCGCCGGCGTTGGGGAAGCCGGTTCTTGTCATGCGCGAAGTCACCGAACGACCGGAGGCGATCAAAGCCGGAACGGCGCGGTTGGTGGGGAGCGATCGGAAGAAGATCCTCGCCGAAGCGTCCGCTCTGCTGGAAGACCCACTTGCCTATCAGGCGATGGCGCAGGCCGTGAATCCCTATGGGGATGGGCAGGCCGCCCGTAAGATCGTGGACGCGCTGCTCGCCGCCGGGAAAGTCTAATGGCAGGTGCTGTGAAGCGCGACGTGTACAGCCGCCTGGTTTACGCCAGGAACACCCCACTCCTGGGGCGTCTGGCGTACTTGGTGCTGAAAATGCTCGGAGCTGAGATCCCGCCTTCGGTCCAAATCGGCGAGGATTTCAGCCTTGTGCACGGCGGTTTTGGCGTCGTGGTCCACCCGGAAACACGCATCGGCGCGCGGGTGAAGATCTACCCCGGCGTGACCATCGGCCGGGGGGACATCTATCGGGTGAGCACAGAATCAAGCTTCGAGGGCGTCGTGATCGAGGATGACGTAATCCTCTCCCCTGGCTCGAAAGTGTTGTGTGATGAGGGGGTCCTGACTGTGGCAGCAGGCACAGTGCTGGGCGCGAATGCTGTCTTGCTCCAATCGACGGGTGAGAGCGAGATCTGGGCCGGGGTTCCTGCCCGGCGGATCGGCCAGCGATCATGAAAACATCTCGAATTTGTCTACCCGGATCTCCGGGCTCCTATCACGTGTGAACGTGGTGTTCCTATGAGTTCCTCCTCCACAACAAACAAGCGACGTCTGTGCCTGCTGCCGATAATGACCGGGGTCGGCGGCATGGTTTCCTTTCGGGCGAAGATGCAGGCCGGACTGGCTGCACGCGGGCATCAGGTGAGCAACAGTCTTGATGACGAACCCTACGATGCGATCCTGGTCATTGGTGGGACGCGCCAGCTGGCCGGGTTGAACCGCGCACGCAGGCGGGGCATCCCGATCATCCAGCGCTTGAACGGGATGAACTGGATCCAGCGCAAACGGAACACGGGTGTGCGGCACTACCTGCGGGCGGAACTGGCGAATTTGCTGCTAGTTTCGATCCGGAACCGGTTGGCGAGCCATATTGTGTATCAGAGCGAGTTCGCCCGGGAATGGTGGGAGCGTGTCCATGGCATAGCACCGGTTCCGAATTCGGTTGTGCTGAACGGGGTGGATCTCGATCGGTATACACCAACGGGTGAAGGAACGCCTCCCGAGCGCATGCGGCTGCTGGTTGTCGAAGGGCATCTGGGTGGAGGCTACGAGATCGGCCTTAAGCATGCGCTTGACCTTGCGGGCAGGGTACAGGTGCGTATCGGGGAGCCGGTCGAATTAACGATCGCCGGCAAGGCTGCGTCCGGCCTGCAGGCGTCGCTTGAGGCGCAAGCTGCTGTCCCGATCGATTGGCGGGGCTGGGTGCCGGCTGAGCACGTGCCGGAGCTCGATCGTTCTGCACACATGTTGTTCGCTTCCGATCTGCACCCGGCCTGCCCGAACGCCGTGATCGAGGCGCTCGCATGCGGGCTGCCCGTCCTGGGTTACGACACGGGTGCGCTTAGGGAGCTCGTGACAGAGGGCGCCGGCGAAGTCGTCCCTTATGGAGGGGACTCCTGGAACCTGGATTCCCCTGACACCGAGAACCTGGCAGATGCGGCAATCCGGATTTTCCGTGAACAGCCTGCCTATAGGCGGGCAGCGCGCCGCCGGGCAGAAAACGGTTTAGGGTTGGATACGATGGTCACGGGATATCTGGGCGCACTGGGGTGGAGCTGAGGCATGCCGAACGAGCAGTTCACGGGGCGAGCGGGACTGCAGCAGCGCGTCATTCCGACATACCGCGCGCCCTTCTTTAAAATGCTGGGTCACGCCTGCTCAGGGGGATTGAGCGTCTTTGCTGGCGAGGCACGCCCTCGCGAGTCGATCCCCTCCACGCCGGATCTTGACGGGGTTGACCTGGTGCGGGCTCGCAATCTGCATCTCTTCTCCGGGCCCGCGTACTTGTGCTACCAAACCGGGCTGCTGCGCTGGTTGGAGCGCTGGTCACCGGAAGTGCTCATCATGGAAGCGAACCCGCGCTACCTTTCAAGCCGGGCGGGGATCACCTGGATGCGCCAAAAAGGGAGAGCGGTGATCGGATGGGGCCTCGGTGCGGCCGGACAGCAGGGCCCAACGCCCGGGCTGCGGCGGATCGTCCGCCGCAGGTTCCTCGCACGTTTCGATGCCTTGATCGCCTACAGCGAACAGGGCGCCGAGGAATTCCGTATCCTGGGTGTCAATCCGGAGCTTATTTTCGTGGCTGGAAACGCCGTGTCGGGGCCACCCACAGCTCTGCCCGACCGGGAACCCCTCGTCGAGCGGCCAGCCAGGATTCTGTTTGTCGGTCGTCTTCAGGCGCGCAAACGCGTCGATGTGCTGCTTGAAGCATGTGCGCAGCTCACCCAACCCGTGGCGGTGAGGGTCGTCGGGGACGGATTGGACCGAGCAAAGCTCGAGCAAATGGCCGGGGATATTTGCCCCACGTCTGAGTTTACCGGCTCCTTGTATGACCAGGCGCTGCAGGACAGTTTTGCCTGGGCTGACTTATTCGTCCTCCCGGGCACAGGTGGGCTTGCAGTGCAGGAGGCCATGGCTGCCGGGTTGCCCGTCATTGTTGCGGAAGGGGACGGCACCGAACGTGATCTGATCTCCGCCGACAACGGCTGGCTTATACCGGTCGATGATCCGGTTGCCTTACGCATGGCAATCGAGTCGGCCCTGAGCGACCCGGCCCGACTCAAGCAAATGGGCAAACGTTCGCATGCCCTCGTCCTAGATCGATTCAATATCGAACGGATGACGGAGGTCTTTGTCCAGGCGATGAACCGGGTGCGGGAACGTTGAGTATGAAATTAGCCTTTGTCGCGGATGGTCGCAGCCCGACTGCACGCAGTTGGATGGCGTTGTTCATCGATCGTGGGCATGAGGTCCACTTGATCTCGACCTTCAGTTGTGACCCTCCAGAAGGGCTGACTTCGTACGCCCATATCCCGGTGGCGTTGAGCCAGTTCACACGTGACCCACGCGGCGGAAGCGCACCCGGTGGGGCTTCCGGCATCCCGCTGCGCGCGACGCTGCGCCATTGGGTAGGTCCACTGACCATCCAGCCTGCTGCCCGTCGTCTGCGGGCGTACCTAAAATCGATTGAGCCTGAGATCGTGCATGCGCTGCGTATCCCATTCGAGGGCATGCTCGCAGCAGCTGCCAGGCCAACCCAACCACTGGTGGTGTCGGTGTGGGGGAATGATTTTACACTTCACGCGAATTCGTCTCCACTCATGGCCTCAAGTACGCGCCATGCTCTCCATCAGGCAGATGGTTTGCACACTGATTGCGCCCGGGATGCGCACCTGGCTCGTGAATGGGGTTATCCACCAGCGCGCCCGGTGATGATCCTGCCCGGGAGTGGTGGGATCGATGGGAGCATCTTCTACCCAGGCAAGCCCGAGTTGAGGCTGCTGGGGGATGGTTTGCGCTCGATCCTGCGCTCTATCCACCCCGATGCTCCTGTACTGGTCAACCCGCGCGGTTTCCGTGCCTACGTGCGCAACGACACATTCTTCCAGGCGATCCCGCTGATATTACGTGAAGAACCAGCCACAGTCGTACTCTGTCCCGCCATGGCGGGTGTCAGCGAGGCTGAGGCCTGGGTCAGCGAACTCGGGCTGCAGCCATCGGTGTACCTGCTCCCGCGGCTTGAACCCAAGGAGCTGGCTGCGATCTATCAGCGTTCCTGGGTCATGATCTCTCCCAGCGAGCATGATGGCACGCCGAACACCTTCCTGGAATCGATCGCATGTGGTTGCTACCCAGTTGTCAGCGATCTCGAATCGCTGCGGGAATGGATCACCGATGGTGAGAATGGCACGCTGACCTCGGCCAGCGAACCGCGTCTGCTGGCGAGTGCTGTCGTGCAGGCTATACGCGATCCTGCCCTCCGCGAGCGCGCCATGCTGATCAACCTTGAGTTGATCGAGACTAGGGCCGCGCGCGCCAGCAGCGCGACCCGGGCGGATACGTTTTACCGGGCGCTGCTGGCGGATGGAGGGGGAGATTCGCATGGTTTGGACCTGCGATCATGATGAGGGGTAGCTCCGGGATGGATAACGGGCCGGCCCACTTCCGACTTGCATGCCTCATACCTGACGAAGGGGTGGCGATTTTGCATCAGCGCCAGGCCGATGGCACGCTCTGGGGCACCAACGGCCGCAGGATCCTGCGGAAGGGTTCTTCTGGCGAGTGGCATGAAATCGGGCGGTTGCCTTTTGTATGGCGGCGGGACGGGCTGGCTTTCAGTCGACCCGCCGCCCGCGCTCTGCGCGCTGATAAGGCGAATGTGTACGTCAATGCCCGGTCAAAGGTGCTCGCCATCCGTAGTTCTACGGTCTACCGCGTCCAGGCCCGAGAGGCTCCGATCCCACTCTTTCGCATCCAGGGAGACAGCGTGCTGCATGGCGGGATATGTGAAGACGCTGAAGGATGGATGTATATTGGGGAATACTTCATGAACCCCACGCGCGCTCCTGTCAGGATCTGGCGCCTAGACCCCGAGTTAGAGGATTGGCAGATCGCACACACTTTTCCGGCTGGCGCCATTCGCCATGTACACGGCGTTTATCGTGACCCGTTCGACGAGCAGGCGCTCTGGGTCACGACGGGAGACAAGGAGGGCGAGTGCTTTTTCTTCCGTACACGCGATCGCTTTCAATCGTTGGAACAGATTGGCGCTGGCGGGCAATCATGGCGGGCAGTCCGCTTGTTCTTCACACCCGACCACGTTTGCTGGCTGACCGATAGCCAGCTTGAACCCAACCACGCATTTCGCATGGAGCGTGCCACCGGTAAGGTAGAACAAGGAGCTACCCTTGGGGCTCCGGCATGGTATGGCACGAGTACTAGCGAAGGCACCCACATCGCTTTCACGACCGTTGAGCCCGGCCCGGCAGTGCTTCGGACGAGTGCAGCCGTGCTGGTTAGCGAGGATGCTTTTCATTGGCAGGAAATCCATCAGTTTGAGAAGGACTTCTGGCGCCCGATGAAAGTCTTCAAATATGGCGTCATTAGCTGCCCAGCTGGACCGATGGAGATTAGCGAACTTCATATCAGCGGTGAGGGGCTGCGAGGTCTGGACGGTAGCAGCGCCCGGCTTGAAATCGAGAGGGTACGGGGTTGATACGCAGCTTGGTCAGCCCGCTCCTGCACTTAGGCGAGTCCGTGCTCGATCCGACTCGAAGCACGGCTGAGGTGGTTGAGTGCCTTGCGCGTGGCAGCCGGGGATTGAGAGTAAGCCTTGGGATCATCGAGGCACGCTCGCCTGACTGGGCAGCGCATGCCCGCCTTACGCTCAACCTGCTCGCAGAATTGGGTTACCTCGACCCGATGCAGCCACCCGAATCGCTTGATCGCGACACTGTGCTTCCAACGCACGGCGCGGCGGAGGCTTGGAGGGAGGGGTTGGCGGGCCGCATACCTGTATCCCGGGCCGGCATTCCAATGGGAACATCCGCTATGCTTGCCTCCCTGCTGGAATTGGAGGGGTTGTCCGCAGGTGATTTTGTTCTCGAGTGTATTGAGCGCATGATGCGCCATGTTGAGCTCCGACGGACTCAGGCCTTCCCCCCCATAGCGGGGACCAGTGGGGATGATCTGTGGTTGGAGAAACACCAGGCGGCAATCCTATTGGCTAGAGCATCGGATATTCTGGGCGATCTGCGCTACCTGAACGCTGCACTTAAATTAAATGATTTTGCTTATCGCGCACATCGCCGGTTCCAGCCTGATCTGCCTCATATCCTTTACTTACGCGCCCTGGCAGAGCAGGATCTGGCGCTGAGTAAGGTCAGGGCCTGATGCGGGTCGCATTACTCTCACCCACGCCATCCAGTTATTACGCGAGAGCAACGGCATCTCTCTTGAGAGAGATAGAGGGGATCGAATTGGTCGGAGTCGTGATCCGAAGCATGTTCTCCTGGTCACGTTTCCGTTCCGAACTCCGGCGTGATGGGCCGCGCTTACTGCGGAAGATCCACCAGAAGTTGATCCTGGGCGAAGCAGTCTACTCCGAGGATGACCCGGCTACAATGCGCACGCTTGTGCGTGACCTCGGACTTCAGAGCGGCTCATTAAAGAGTGATGCCCGCCGCTGGGGGATTCCTTGCGCCACGACGCTTGAGCACAACCATCCACATACGGAACGCTTTCTACGCAGGCTTCTCCCGGATCTGATTGTGTTCACTGGCGGCGGGCTGGTGCGCCGCAACATCCTCGAGTTGGCACCCCTGGGTGTGCTCAACTGTCATTCGGGGATCCTGCCCCGCTATCGCGGCATGGATGTTGTCGAGTGGGCTCTTCTCGAGGGAGCAGGGTCAGGGAGCGTGGGGTTGACAACGCACATCATGGATCCCGGGGTCGACACTGGACCGATCCTGATGAAACATATAGAGCAGATCCAACCGGGAGACAGTATTGACGGAATCCGGAAGCGATTGGAGCCCCGCATGGTTTCGCTCATGGTAGAGAGTGTGCACGGGCTGCAGCAGGGCACGCTTAAACCCCGACCGCAGCGGCCTGGAGATGGACGGCAATACTTCGTGATGCATCCAAGGCTACTGACGTTGGCAGAGAAGGCAGTCAAAGGTTCGTCCGCTCCCATCAAGTGATGGATGCCTGGCGAGAGCATGTGGCGCTTAGGCTCTGGATGCTATAATCCGCCTGATCCCATGTCAATAAGCGCAGGCAAAAGCTGATGCAGGTAGGACCATGAAGCAAGTTGTGCAAGATATCCGCAGTGGATCCACAACGGTACAGGATGTGCCAGTCCCCCGCGTATTGCCTGGGACGGCCCTGGTTCGGAATGCGGCTTCGCTTGTCTCGGCCGGAACGGAGCGCTCGCTGGTCGAGTTTGCCGGGAGGAGCCTGCTTGGGAAAGCGCGCTCCCGGCCTGATCTCGTCCGGCAAGTGATTGATAAGTCGCTGCGTGAAGGCATGCTCACGACGCTGGAAGCGGTCCAAAACCGGCTCGACCAACCCATGCCGCTTGGTTATGCAAGTGCCGGTACCATCATTGCACTTGGTGGCGGGATGCAGGGGTTCAAGGTAGGCCAGCGCGTGGCCTGTGCGGGTGGCGGTTTTGCTGTCCATGCTGAATTCGTCGTCATACCAAGAAACCTGATGGTGCCCATTCCGGACGAGGTGGACTTTGAGAGCGGTGCCTTTGCCACCCTGGGAGCGATCGCAATGCATGGCTTCCGGTTGGGGCAGACGAGTGTCGGTGAACGGGTTGCGATAATAGGTTTGGGGCTGCTCGGCTTGCTGGCAGCGCTCATCGCCCGCGCGGCTGGCTGCCGGGTATTTGGGATTGATCTTGATCCGCAACGCGTCAAGCGTGCTCAAGAGCTTGGCTTCGAAGCAGCGGAGCGGCCAGGTGCGATCGAGGCTGCCCATGCGTTTTCTTCAGGGCTGGGGTTTGACTTGGTCCAGATCTGCGCTGATACCCCCTCGAATGATACAGTCGAACTGGCAGGAGCCATCGCCCGTGACCGGGGCACAGTCGTCGCCACCGGCGTTGTTGGAACCGAGCTGCCGCGCAAGATCTACTACGAGAAGGAAATCACGTTTCTAATCTCGCGCTCCTATGGGCCAGGCAGGTACGATCCATCCTATGAGGAGGCTGGGCTGGACTACCCACCCGCATATGTACGCTGGAGCGAAGGGCGCAACCTGGCCGGGTTCCTGGATTTGCAGGCGCGCGGGTTGCTCGATGTCCACCCCCTCATTACACACCGCTTCCCGATTGAGCAGGCTGAGAAAGCTTACCAGTTGATCCAGGACGAGCATGCAGATCCATTCCTTGCGGTCTTGCTGCACTACCCCGATCAGGGGCAGGTACCGGCTTCGGCAGGCACGGTCGTGCTTAGGACTGGCGGCCATCGCGATGGTGTCGTCCGGGTGGGCGTTATCGGTGCGGGCAATTTCGCCAGCGGTGTACTGCTGCCAGCACTGCGACGTACGCCGGGGGTGGAGCTGGTCTCGCTGGCAAGCGCACGCGGGATGAACGCAACTAGCGTAGGGCGGAAGTTTGGTTTTGATCGGGCGACCACGGATCTGGAAGCGCTGCTTGCGGCCGAGGACATCAACACGCTGGCCATCCTCACGCGCCATAACCTGCATGCTGAGCAAGTCATCGCCGGGCTAGCCGCAGGCAAACATGTCTTCTGTGAAAAACCGCTCGCGTTGGATCAAGAACAACTGGCCGGCATCGTAGAGGCTCTGCGGTTGAGCGATCGATTGCTAACAGTGGGTTTTAATCGCCGTTTCGCCCCACTTGTCGTCAGCCTCAAACGCTTTTTCGAGAAGAGCAGCGAACCGCTGGCGATGACCTATCGGGTCAATGCCGGCCCGTTGCCCCCCACGCACTGGCTGCATGACCCGCAGATCGGAGGGGGACGCCTGATCGGGGAAGCCTGCCACTTCATTGATCTGCTCACGCATATCGCTAATCAGCTTCCACAACGTGTGACGGTGAGCGCTCTGCCCGATCAAGGGAGTTACAAAGAGGATAACTTCAGCCTCACCATCGAGTTCGCCAACGGCTCGGTGGGTCAGGTGCTATATGTCGCCAACGGCGACCGTGCGCTACCGAAGGAGAGGCTGGAGGTTTTTGGAGGAGGGCGGGCAGCGATCCTGGACGACTTCCGGCGGCTCGAACTCGTCGCCGGTGGCCGACGCAGGGTTGAACGTGCCTGGCTTCGTCAGGATAAGGGTCATCGAGCCCAGTGGCTCGCCTTTTCTCAAGCCATCACGGTCGGAGGCCCGCCCACCATCCCTTATGATCAACTCTTTGCAGTCACCCAGGCCTCATTTGCCGGACTCGAATCACTCCGATCCCATCAGCCAGTGGATATTGAACCTCCGCCGCTTGCATAAACCTGATGATAAAGCTTTTCCTGCTAGCCCTGGGTGAACTTGGACCCGGGCCATTGCTGCGCTTGGCGATCTACCGTATCGCCCTCCGCAGCGGTTGGTACCGGTGGAGGACGCCGATCCGGCACGCCCAGGATCCTCGGCGCTCTTCAGGTTTCAAGCGCGGTGTTCCTACCGACCCCCAGGATTACATGCGCTGGCGCTCGAAGCATGCTCCGCCCGCCCCATTTCAAGTCGATCAAGTTAAGGAAGTGCTATCGCAGAAAAGCACGCAGAGCAAGCAGGATCTGCTCGAGCGAGTGCAGCAGATTGGCAGGGGCGAGTTCACCATCTTCGGGGGGAGGACCATCCAGTTGGGGAATCCTCCTGCCTGGAACCTGCTCCCAGGGCTTGAGAGTGGATATAGCGAGAACCTGTTGGCGATGGACCAGCATTGGAGCATCTATCACCTGGATGATCTTCCGGGGGATGTTAAATTGCTCTGGGAGCCGGCACGCTTCGCCTGGGTTTTCGATCTGGTCAGGGGCTACCACCTGGGGCTCAGTTCGGATGCGGCGGACGAATTCTGGCGTATATTCGACTCGTGGCGCAAGGCCAATCCCCCCAACCAGGGTCTGCACTGGTATTCCGCCCAGGAGGTTGCGATCCGGGCGCTGGCATTGGTTTTCGCGCTGCATGGTTTTGAGCAGTATTGGAAGAACTACCCCGCGCGAATGCAGTTGCTGGTTCATGTGATCGGCGCCCATGCTGTCCGTATCCCGCCAACCATGATCTACGCCCGTGCCCAGGATAACAACCATCTGTTACTTGAATCGGTCGCGCTGCTCGTGATCGGGCTGAGCTGTCCTGAACTTCAGCAAGCGCAGCATTGGGTGCGTCACGGCCGGCGGACGCTGCTCGCCGCGTTAGATCGGCAGGTTTTCAGGGACGGGGGCTACATACAGCATTCCGCGAACTACCATCGCCTTGCGCTCCAGGCCGGGTTGTGGGCAGCGCAGGTCTCCAAGCAATGCGGGCAGCCCTTGCCTGATGCGGCGCTTGAGGCGCTGCGTTCGATGGTGGTCTGGCTCGCTTCCCAAATGCATCTTGATAGTGGCCATTTACCTAATTTTGGTCCCAATGACGGAGCCACTCTCCTCCCCCTCAGCGATCAACCGCTCCAGGACTATCGTCCGACGCTGCAGGCAGCGGGGTGCTTCTTGTACGGGAAGCGTGTGTTGGAACCAGGGCCATGGGATGAATTGGCGCTGTGGATGGGTGTGCTTCCCGGCGAGGACGGCGCCCAGGTGGCCGGGATCCCTCTGAAACAAGAGAGCTTCAAGCAAAGCGGGTTGTTCACACTGGAGCAGGGTGAGGCACGGGCGATCCTGCGTGCCGCAACATTCAAGACGCGACCGGGCCACAGCGATCAGATGCACGTCGATCTCTGGTGGCAGGGCAGCAACATTGCATTGGATGCCGGAACATACCTGTATAACGCGCCACAACCCTGGCAAAATCCGTTCAGCGGTGCATGGTGCCATAATACGCTGCGTGTGGATGGAGTCGAGCCTATGCTGCACGCAGGCCGGTTCCTTTGGCTGGGCTGGAGCCGGGCGCAGGTTATCTGTCGCTGGCAATCATCTGACGGCGAAGTATCATTCATGCAAGCGGTGCATACAGGTTTCCGCCCGAAAGGGATCCGCCACCAGCGCGGAGTGCTTGCGTGTGGAAATGACACCTGGTTGATTGCAGACCAGCTTTGGGGAACTGGCGAACATCTCATCCAGGTTAACTGGCTGCTGCCTGATGGGGTCTGGGCGCTTGCAGGGAATGCGCTCGAGCTTCAAACCCTCCCTGGCCCGATTATCATCTCCACCGATGGGCCTCTGGCTGAGCCGAAGATCTACCGTACTGGCGAGCAATTGGCCGGTGAGGCAGGGGGCGCGGACACGGCGCTCAGGGGATGGTGGTCAGCGACGTATGCTCTGCGCGAACCGGCGTTGCAGGTCCAGTATGAGACCAGGATAGCGCTCCCGGCCCGAATGAGCACGGTCTGGAGGCTGGGTCATGTTAAGACGTTGCCTCCCCGTCTGGGATGGGCGGATGACCCCGGCAGTGGGGCTATGCTGGCATGGGTTGAGTGGCAAGCTAAGCGGTATGAGGTGAGATGCACATCCTCCTGATCCACCAGGCATTTGCTGCACTGGATGAACCCGGTGGTACTCGCCACCATGAATTCGCCCGTACCTTTGTTCAACAGGGCCACGCCGTGACCGTCATCACGGGCCAGGTGAGCTATCTTACCGGCGAGAAACGCGAAAGCAGGCGCTGGATTGAGCGTGAGCTTGATGCATACGGCGTGGAAATAATTCGCTGCCGCAGTCTCGCCTCCTGGCACGATTCGTTCCCGGCGCGCATGGTCAACTTTATCAGCTTCATGATCCTGGCCTTCTTTGCCGGCTTGCGTGTGCGGCAGGTTGATCTCGTATGGGCGACGACCCCACCCATGTTCCAGTCCCTATCCAGCCTGTGGATTGCCGGATTGAGACGTAAACCGCTGCTGCTTGAGGTGCGGGATTTGTGGCCGTACTTTGCGATCGAGGTTGGTGTGCTCAAGAATCCGGTCTTGATCCGTCTCTCACGTTGGTTGGAGCGAAAGTTGTACCGCCGCTCTGATCTGGTGGTCATAAACTCCCCCGGTTATCTTGAGCACGTCAAGCAGCGTGGAGCACGGTGGGTTGAGTTGGTTCCCAACGGGGTGGACACGGCGATGTTTGCTGCCGAATCCTCTGAACATCCACTGCGAACTGCTTTGGGCTTGGAGAAGGCCTTCATCCTGCTCTACGCCGGTGCGCACGGGATGTCGAATGACCTTGAGACCGTTCTAAGTGCAGCGCAGATTCTGCTTGATCAAGCACAGATCCACATTGTCTTGCTTGGAGGTGGCAAGGAGAAGCCAAACTTAAGGCGGCAGGCCAATGAATTGGGGCTGACGAATGTGCATTTCGTCCCGCCAGTCGGCAAACAGTCGGTTGCAGCGTGGATGGTTGATGCTGATGCCTGCCTTGGGATCCTGCGGGCTGTCCCTGCGTATAAAACGACCTACCCGAATAAAGTCTTCGACTATATGGCGGCAGGCAAACCTGTCATCCTGGCGATCGATGGAGTCATCCGGGAGGTGATCGAATCTTCCGGTGGAGGTATCTACGTTAAGCCCGGGGATGCGCAGGCAATCGCCCAGGCCGTGCTGACGCTTGCCCACGACCCAGACACAACAGCTAGCATGGGGCGTGCGGGGAGGGCGTATGTACGGGATCATTTTGAACGAAAGCAGCAGGCAAGCACGATGCTTGCGCTGATGCTTGATCTGCAGGCACGGGCTGAGCACGGAAAGACTGGTTCGCGTGGCTAAACGAACGGCCGTCCCCACTCAGAAGCGCGCTCTCGACCTGATTATCACGATCCCGGCGTTGCTCGTGCTCTCTCCCCTATTCCTGCTGCTTGGCCTCCTGGTGCGCTGGAGGCTTGGCTCTCCTGTGCTATTCAAACCGCAGCGGCCTGGATTGAACGGGCAGCCGTTCAGCCTGTATAAGTTCCGAACCATGCGCACGCTCTACGGACCCAAGGGAGAACTGCTCCCAGACGACCAGCGGTTAACTCCATTCGGCCATTTCTTGCGCTCGTTCAGCCTGGATGAGCTGCCGGAGCTATGGAATGTCTTGCGAGGTGATATGAGCCTGGTAGGGCCGAGACCCTTGCTCATGCAGTACCTCGCCCGCTATACGCCCTTCCAGGCGCGGCGGCACGAGGTGCTGCCGGGCATAACGGGCTGGGCACAGGTTCACGGTCGCAACGTGCTCGATTGGGACGAAAAATTTGAACTCGACGTGTGGTATGTGGAAAACTGGTCTATCTGGCTTGACCTACGGATCATGGCTCGTACGCTGTGGAAAGTCCTGCGGAGAGAGGGGATCAGTCAACCAGGGCATTCGACAGCTCCGGAGTTTATGGGCCCGGCTGACAGCGAAGGAGGGCCATAGCCCTGTCCATATATTGTACAGGTAGGACTTCTTGCATTCCTTGCGTAAACTGAGAAAGACAGGTAGGATGAAGCACGAAGTTGAAGCATCCATCACCCATAAAGGCGCTTGCCGAGGAGGAAAACGATGAAGGAAACACTTGAATTCTATGATGTGAAGTCCAAGACCAAATTTAAGAGTGCGGATTGGCGGATCGAGACCAGGTTCGCCAAGGGTCGAGCACGTTATTTCGCAGTCACCAAGGCTCCTGCTGGAACCCACGAAGCATGGCGCATTGTCGCTGAGGCTTTTGCCAAAGCGAACATGTAAGCTGCCCGACAAGCGATAGGCATAAAGACGAGCCGCCCAAACCGGGCGGCTCGTATCATCTTGCCCGAGAGTGGTATGATTGCCAGCGCTGGTTTCTCCCTCCCTACCCCTCCTGGAGACGCATTGATGGGGCCTCCTACAAACGGGGAACTCTACCGCCAGATGCAACGCATACGCCGTTTCGAAGAAACGGTCCTCGATCGCTTCCCGCTGGGCGAATTCTATGGAACCACACATACCTATATCGGTCAGGAAGCCGATGCAGTCGGCGTGCTATCGTGGCTTGAAGTGGGCGATATCGTCGTAAGCAATCACCGCTGCCATGGCCATTTCCTGGCTTACGGTGGCTCGATGCACGCCCTGGCAGCCGAATTGATGGGCCGCAGCACAGGCGTCAGCGGGGGGCGTGGTGGGAGCCAGCATATCCAGTGGCGGGACTTCTATGCCAATGGGATCCTGGGAGGTACGATCCCCCTTGCAGTAGGGATGGCTTTCGCCGAAAAGCAGGCAGGATCCGGGCGGGTTGTAATCGCGTTTATGGGAGACGGCACGCTTGGCGAGGGCGTGGTCTACGAAAGCCTCAATCTGGCTGCCTTGTGGGAAGTGCCGGTGCTCTTTGTGCTTGAGAACAACCTGTATGCCCAGAGCACATCCATCCAGCACAACCTGGCCGGATCGATCGAAGGCCGCTTCGCCGCATTTGGGATACAGGTCAGGGCTGCACAGACGACGGATGTCCTCCAGATCCTGGATCTTGGCCAGGAGTCGATCGCTGCAGTTCGCATGTCGGCCAAACCAGCAGCCTTGATCCTTGAGACCTACCGGTTTTCACCCCATTCAAAGGGGGATGACGTGCGCGATCCGCACGAAATTGCCCGCTATCGTGAACAGGATCCGCTTGATATCCATGCTGCCCGCCTTAAAGCGGGTGAACGGGCGCAGATCGAGACTGAGGTCGAGCGAGAAATTCAGGCGGCGTTCGAGCAAGCCGGACAAGACCCACCGGCTCAACCCGCTTCGCTGGGTACACCTATGGATATCGAGTCATGAACACGGTGCTGGAAGGGCTCAACGAGGGCCTTCGAGCGTGTTTGCGATCATCCGAGCAAGTTTACCTGCTCGGTGAAGATCTGCTTGATCCCTACGGCGGGGCATTCAAAGTCACACGCGGGCTTTCCACGGAATTCCCGGCAAGGGTGCTCGGTACGCCGGTCTCCGAAGCCGGGATCGTCGGGGCGGGCATCGGGATGGCACTGCGGGGCTTGCGACCGATCGTAGAGATCATGTTCGGTGACTTCCTGATGCTTGCCGGGGATCAGCTCCTCAATCATGCCTCCAAGTTTCGCTGGATGAGCAACGATCAGGTGCGGGTACCGCTGGTGGTCCGCACCCCAATGGGTGGCAGGCGGGGGTACGGCCCGACGCACTCACAATCCCTTGAGAAACACTTTTTAGGTATGCCCGGGCTGCGGACGGTGGCGATCAATACCCTCACTTCTCCGGGCGATCTTCTACAGCATGCCGTTCTCGAGGATGATGATCCGGTTTTGCTAGTTGAACATAAATTACTCTATCCGCAGAAGTGGGGTGTGGACGGTGGAGAGTTCGAGCTTTCGTTGAGCGAGGGCTCGTATCCCGCCAGCCGCTTGAGAATTCGCTCCGCCCCGCAAGCTTCGCTAACGATTGCGGCCTACGGCTACATGGCGGAGCTGGCGAAGCAAGCTCTGCTGGAGCTGGCCTACGAACATGAGATCTTCGCCGAGCTCTTCGTCCCCACGCAGCTCAGCCCCTTCCTGGAGCAAGCCTGGCTGGCGAGTGTTTCCGGCACAAAAAGGCTGCTTACCGTCGAGGAATCCGGTCTGGATCTTGGCTGGGGAGCCGAGTGTGTCGCCCGCATGCAAGAAGCCCTGGGCGCGGATCTGCGCGCCAGGCGGGTCGCAGCCATGCAGCTCCCGGTCCCGGCCGCCGGCGAGCTTGAACAGGCCGTCCTGCCCCAGGTTGAAGGGATTGTTGCAGCTGCGCTCAGCTTGATGCAATGAGCGTAAATTGATTGTGCTTTGTGCACAGCGCGCTGGATGCGCTAGACTCCGGGACACCTAGCCTAAGCGAGAATCAAAATGAACGAAGCTTCTCAGGTCTTGATACCCCTCCTGAACCCGAACGAAACTGAACTGCAGCTTGCAGCTCTGGATGTCGTGGAAGGTGATCATGTGAGCGTCGGCCAGCGCCTGTGCACGCTTGAGAGCACAAAATCCACGACCGAACTGTATGCCGAGCGCGAGGGATATGTCGTTGGCCTGGTCGCCCGCGTGGGGGATACCTTGCGTGCCGGAAGCAGCCTGTGCTGGATTACAGATCGGGCCGATTGGAGCCCGCCTGAGATCGAGCGGGTACCGGCGGCTGGTGAGCCCGGTGAACCGGCTGGACTGCGGATCACGGCCCCTGCCCGTCAGCTTGCGATCCGGCTCGGGATCGATCTATCTGGACTCCCGATCGGCCCGTTGATCACGGAAGCCTCGCTGCGGGCTTTGCAGGACGATGGCCAGGCGGAAGAACTGGAGCCGCCCGAACCCACGGATGAGCGCGGTCAGCTGCTCATCTATGGTGGCGGTGGTCATGGAAAATCGGTGCTGGATATGCTCCGCGTGCTTGAAGGCTACGAAGTTGCAGGATTCATCGACGATAGCTTGCAGCCAGGAGTGATGATCATGGGTGTGCCGGTCATCGGATCCGGGGATGACCTGGCGGCGTTCTTTGAAAAGGGAATCCACCTCGCCGTGAATGCGGTCGGAGGTGTGGGTGATATGATGAGCAGGGTCGCTGTTTTCCAACGGCTCCTCGCGTCCGGGTTCGCCTTCCCGACCTTGATCCATCCGACTGCGTTTGTGGAAGCGAGTGCGACGCTCGAGGCTGGGGTACAAGTATTTCCACATGCGTATGTTGGCAGCGAGGCAGTCGTTGGTTTTGGGTGCATCGTTAACACAGGAGCGATCGTCTCCCATGATTGCCGGCTCTCCAGGTACGTCAATATCGCACCGGGCGTCTGCCTGGCCGGCGATGTCCAGGTTGGCCGGGGGACGTTGGTAGGAATGTCGGTCACTGTGAACCTGAGCGTTCGCGTGGGGGAGGCCGTAAGAATCGGGAACAGCGCAGTCATCAAGGCCGATGTCCCGCAGGGCAAGGTCGTGCGAGCGGGCGCAATCTGGCCGTGAGCAGCGTAGAGGAGTTAAGTGTGACGAATCCGGGTAAGCTCCAACAGGGTATGCGTCATATTCCCATGTCTGCTCCCGACCTGACCGACAAGGAACGCGAAGCAGTCGGGGCGGTGATGCAGACGCCACGCTTGAGCATGGGCCCAGAAGTAGAGGGCTTTGAGCAGAGCGTAGCCAGGGCAGTGGGTGCCCGCCACGCAATCGCCGTCAATTCTGGGAGCGCCGGCTTGCATCTTTGTGTCCGCGCGGCCGGGATCCGCGATGGGGACTGGGTGATCACCACGCCCTTTTCCTTTGTTGCCTCGGCCAATGTCCTGCTCTATGAACGTGCGACCCCGATCTTCGTTGACGTCGATCCACAGACTGGAAATATAGATCCCGAGCTCTTTGCCACTGCTGTCCGGGATCTTGAATCGGGTAGTGGACGAGCCGAGCGCTGGCTGCCCCGGCGCGGCGCCCAGGAGCAGGCAGCGCTAAAAGCTTTGCTCAGCGTGGATGTCTTTGGGCAGCCGGCGGACTACGACGCGCTCATACCTGTTGTCGAAGACCACCGGCTGACCCTGATCGAGGACTCCTGTGAAGCGCTGGGAGCCTCCTACCGGTCAAGGCCGGCCGGCATGCAGGGTGATGTCGGGGTTTTCGCTTTTTACCCCAATAAGCAGATCACAACGGCTGAAGGCGGGATGATCGTCACCGATGATGATACGCTGGCGGAGATGATGCGTGCGCTGCGTAACCAGGGTCGTGCTCCAGGAGATACATGGTTGGAACATACTTATCTGGGCTACAACTACCGGCTGAATGAGCTGAGTGCAGCCCTGGGCCGGGTCCAGATGACACGTCTCGAAGAATTGCTGCAGAAACGAGAAAGGGTCGCACGCTGGTATGGTGAACGCCTGGCAGAGATTGCCCAGGTCGAGGTTCCACAGGTCGTAGCACCCACAACGCGCATGAGCTGGTTCGTCTACGTGATTCGTTTATCGGGGGAAATCGACCGCAGCGCGCTGGTCGAGCAGCTCGAGGCGAGAGGCGTTCCCACCCGGCCGTACTTCACACCGATCCATCTCCAACCGTATTTCAGGGAGCAGTATGGCTACGAGCAGGGTGATTTCCCTGTGACGGAAGACCTTGGCCGCCGCAGCCTAGCGCTGCCTTTTGCCAGCACGTTCTCGGAGGAGGACGTGGATTATGTTTGCCGGCAGCTACATGCGGTCTTACGCGCGTTGGACTGAGAACCCACGGGTGGGTGTGAAGAAAAAGACCCCTGCAGGCAAGCCGCAGGGGTCTTTGCTTCGCTCCAACATCGGCTTATTGTTCGCGCACCTGGCGCCAGTTGATCATGATGAAATTCTGATTGCAGTTGTTGAAGGTGTCAAAGTAGATCTGCTCGGAGAGCGGAGTCCCGCCGCCGTTATTGAGCTGAATCCAGAGCATGCCCTCACTGGCGATCGGCTGATCGTTCAGGTCAAAGACATAGCCCGACGGTCCGATGTCGGGCGCGCTCCCTGTGAGCGCATCCAGGCTGATCGACTTGCCGTCCACTTCGCCTTCAAGGTGCACACCCAGCCGTGCGATCGGAGCGTTCTCAAGGTTGAACACTTGACCACCGGCTCCCATCCAGTCGCAGGATAGATCATTGGCGATGTTCGGGATGCCGACCGGGTTGCCGGGCTGAAGTGCGAAGGGGGGGCCTGGATCGGTCGGCGTAGGTGTGGGAACCGGCGTTTCCGTGGGGACAGGCGTCGGCGTCAGCGTGGCAAGCGGTGTCTTGGACGGCGTCGGTGTCCACATCGTCGGCAGCGGGATTGCCGGTGTATGGGTCGCGGTAGGTGTGCCAAGAATGGCAGGCAGCGTGGGTGGGGGAAACAGGTTGTAACCCGAATACGGATTGAAGAACACCATTGCGTAAATGGCAAGTACTGCCACGATGGCCAACACCACGATCAGCGTAATCAGGTTGACGAATAAAGCCCCCAGACCGCTCGACCGCCGGCGTGGAATATGTGCGAATTGCTCATCCATAGTTTTCCTCTCCTGCCTACCCCATTATGGTGTGATGAAAACTTCGATTTCAGACACACCACGCTGCTCAGCAAGCCAGTTTTCGACCGCTTGCTTTTGCAGCCAGCGCTGAACATTAGCATCTAGCGCATGTGAGCCGCGCTCAAGCGTCTGGACCAGGTGGTAGCCGAGAATGCTCTCTACGATACCGCTGATGCTGCCAGGCTCCAGCGAGAAAGCGGCGTCATCTACTTCAGGCACGAGCAGGTAGCCGTGTGGGAACCAGCCCAGATCCCCGCCCGCAGGTCGTGTGCTGGCATCCTGCGAAACCTGACTCGCGAGTGTAGCGAAATCGCTGCCCGAGGCAAGCAAGGCCATGATCTCTTCGGCCTCGGCTCTCGTCGAGACGAGGATGTGCCGAGCGTGAACCTGTTCTACCTGCTCGGGTAGTCCCTGTACAATTGCCTCGACCATCCGTGCTGCAAGCACCTGCTCCTCCAGTACATCCCGAAATGTCTCGGGTATGTAACCTTCGGCTTCCAGCCAGCGTTCAAACTCAAGTGCATCCCCGAATTCGGCAGTTAGGTTCGCAAGACGCTGCTCGATTTCATTTTCAGATACCCTCAACCCCAGGCTGACCGCACCCTGAGCCAGCAACTTGAGTTCGATTAAAGCCCCCAGAACCTGTTCTGGGTATGCGTCTAGAGTTGCAAGCTCGATGCCAGCCGCCATCTGGGCCGCCTCGAAGCGTTGCACTTCAGCTTCAAACGCCTGCAGCGTAATGAATTCTCCGTTCACGAGGGCAGCTAGCGGCACAGGAGTCGCCGTTGGCGGAGCAGGGCTTGCGGTCTGGGTTGCCGTTGGCTGAAGGGAGACTGGCAAATAGCGGCCACAGCCGGTGAGCAGCAGTATGAGCAAGAGAGCAGCCGCAGCAGTATGTGCCTTCATGGAGAAGTGATTATATCCATGTGAACCGGAATGACCAAGATCGCAGGTCAACTCAGTAGAATTGCTCAGCCTTGCTGGGAGATGAAGACGAAGACCATCGGCCGCCGGCGAGTTTCTGCATAGAAGAAACGGCCAAGTTCCTTCTCGATCCGGTCGGTCAGGTTACCGTTTGCGTCATCGCTGACCAGCTCGATCACACGCTGGCTGGCCTCTCCGATCAATTCATCCGCATCGCGGACAAAAACAAAGCCCTTGGTAAGGATCTCTGGATCGCCGAGCAGCTTACCCCCCTTGCTTTCGAGATTCAGGTGCACAATAACGAAGCCATCCCGCGCGAGCGCTTCACGTTCGCGCATAACCCGTGGGCCCACATCACCAACCCCGCTTCCGTCGACGAAGATATATCCACCCGGGATGCGCTCACCGATCGACATTTTCCCATCTTGAAACTCGACGACAGTCCCGTTTTCGATGACCGCTATCTTCTCGGCTGGCAGGCCGATCTCGCGCGCAAGGGCTGCATGCTGGATCAGGTGGCGCAACTCACCATGAACAGGAATGAGGTGCTCGGGCTTGGTGAGTTGGAGCATGAGCTTCATTTCTTCCTGTTTGGCATGCCCGGACACATGGACTGGCGCGATGGCATCATAGATCACATTTGCCCCGCGCTGGAAGAGGCGGTTGATCGTTCGGTGGACCATTTCCTCGTTGCCCGGGATGGGCGAGGAGGAAAGCACGACGGTATCACCTTCACGAATATCGAACTGACGGTTGGTGCCGCTCGAGAGCCGGCCGAGAATAGAGGAAGGTTCACCCTGTGTGCCAGTGCACATCAAGACGACCTGTGAATCCTTCATGCTCAGCGCCTGATCCAGGTTGACGATCAAATCATCGGGTACCTCGAGATAGCCAAGCTGGCGGGCCATCTTAGCGTTCTCGACCATGCTCATACCAACAAAGGCAAGCTTGCGCCCATGGCGCTCTGTAGCGTGGACGACTTGCTGCATGCGCGAGATAAGCGAGGCGAATGATCCAATTAGGATCCGACCGTTCGCCTCCCGGAAGACCTGATCAAAGGTTGGATCGATCACCGCCTCGGAAGGGGTCCAGCCCGGTTCATCAGCGTTGGTCGAATCGGCTAGCAAGGCCAACACCCCCCGTGCGCCGAATTCACCTAGTTTTCCAAAATCCGTCGGCCAGCCGTCGACCGGTGTGTGATCAAACTTGTAGTCGCCGGTGTGAACGAGCAATCCGGCTGGGGTCGTGATCCCCAGTCCGATCGCATCCGGTATGGAATGGCAGACGTGGAAGGTTTCGACCTGGAAAGGACCCAGCTGGATCGTATCCCCGGCCTTGATGGTATTAAGCTCTACGTCATTTAGCTTCCCACCCCGTGCGAGTTTGACCTCAAGCAGGCCGCGCGTCAGGCCCGTAGCGTAGATTGGCGCCTGGATTTCTTCAACCACATGGCGGATAGCACCGGTGTGGTCTTCATGCCCATGGGTGATGATGATCGCTCGAATCTTGTCTTTTTTATCAAGCAGATAGCGGAAGTCGGGGATGATATAGTCGATCCCCAGCATATCGTTCTCGGGAAACATGATGCCGGTATCGACGATGAGGATATTATCCCCGTACTCGATCGACATCATATTCTTCCCGACCTCCCCCAATCCGCCCAGGGGGACGATTCGTAATACTTTACTCATGTGTGTTTTCCTTCTTTTCTAAGCACAGCCTTGCTGTGTCTTGTTCAAATATAGAATAAACCCCGTCGGGCCTGCGGCCGGGCGGGGTGGAGTACCTCTCGCGAACAACCCAGGTTCAATTCAATCGAGTCACGTCTGTTGCGTGCAGCCCGCGTACCGAGTTTTCAAGGTAAAAACCGACCTTTTCGCCTGCGATGAGCAGCTGCAGTCCCTCACCGGTGATATCATGGTAGTTCACGAATACATCTTCCCCGTCCTGGGCGTCGATGTAGCCGTAACCTCTAGACCCATCAAACCAGCGCACCACGCCGGTCGTCCGTTTCGCCACCGGTTGCCTCCAAGCTGTCTATTAAAGCGTTGAATTCTATCACATGCCCGCGTGGAGCGTCAACGCGAACCAGAGCTGCGGTTGTACCTACAATAGGGTCGGCCATCTCTGGCTGTAAGTGACGAAATTCATTTGACTTGCCAGTCTCTCGGTGACTATAATCTAGCCAATCAATTCAAATGGCAGGGGTCGCCATGAGCCCGGATGCTCTGGTGACCAAGGGGAAGCCGGTACCAGCACGAACACCATATGCTGAAGTCCGGGGCTGTCCCGCAACTGTAGGGATGGAGTCTTCTCCATCCAAGCCAGGATACCCACCTCTGCCCTTCACCTTGTGCTCCTTCGCGGAAAGGAGGGTGCGTTCATGGCATCTTCTACCTAACGCCTTCCCGCAATCGACCAGGGGAAGGCATTTGCTTTCCCGCCTGGTCACATCGAGTCGTTACGTAAGTGCCTGAAACCGTGCTGGAAGGATTGAATATGTTGCTCCATTTGCAAACTCGGAAATTGTTCATGTTGATCATCGTGACCATCACGCTCTTGCTTGCCGTAGCCTGTGCCCCGGCAATACCCGCCACAAGCGAACCCATTCTTGCTCAGACTGCAACTGAAGTTGCCGAACCATCACCAACCCCGGAACCACAACCGCTCGTGTTTAGCGACGGTCTCGGGCGAGAGGTAATCCTGCAAGGGCCGGCGCAGCGGATCATCTCCATGGCACCCTCCAACACAGAGATCCTGTTCGCTCTGGGAGCAGGTGCGCAGGTGATAGGCAGGGATGAGATCTCGGATTTCCCGCCCGAAGCGCAGGCCGTCACCAGCATCGGTAGCACCTACGGAGAGTTAAACACCGAGGCTATCCTGGCCCTCGAGCCAGACCTGGTGCTGGCTGCAACGATCACCAGCCCGGAACAGGTCGAAGCCCTGGAAAATCTAGGTCTCACGCTCTACCTGCTTCCCAACCCGATGACCTTTGAGGAACTCTTCGAGAACTTGCTCACGGTTGGGGATCTGACCGGCCACACTGCTGAGGCCGAAACGTTGACGGAGAGCCTGCAGGCCCGGGTGAAGGCGGTGACCGATGCCGTGCAATCCGTTGAGCCAGTGCGGGTGTTCTATGAAGTTGATGGCAGTGACCCGACCGCGCCCTGGACCACCGGGACTGGCACGTTCCAGGATCTGCTCATCTCAATGGTAGGTGGTGAAAATATGGCAGCCGGGATCGAGGGATGGGGGCAGATTAACCTGGAAACGATCGTGACTGCAGATCCCCAGGTGATCTTATTCGGCGCCGGGCCCTGGGTGCCGACGACGGTTGATTCGCTCAGCGCTCGCGCCGGCTGGGAAGGGATCGAGGCCGTGCTGACTGGCCGGATTCACCCCATCGAAACCAACTGGGTTGATCGGCCAGGACCAAGGATGGTGAACGCGCTCGAGTTGATGGCTAAGCTGGTTCATCCCGAGAAGTTCGAGTAGCGATGGACAAGGGTGCCCTGCTCGACCCTCTCGTGGTTCGTCGTACCTGGATGCAGCATTCCTGGGCCCCGTGGGTTATCACGGTCATCGCACTGCTGTTCACGGCCGGGCTTAACGCGGCGGTGGGGCCGGTCTCGATCCCGCTGAGGGATCTTCTGCGGATGCTGGCGGCCAGGCTCCCGGGTACTTCGATCGTGGGTGATTGGCCGGGAACCTTCAGTACGATCCTGTACCAGATCCGCCTGCCGAATACAGTCTTGATTGCGATCACGGGGATGGCGCTTGGCGGGAGCGGTGCTGCCTTCCAGGGCTTGTTCCGAAATCCGCTGGCAGATCCCTATATCATCGGTGTGGCTTCCGGCGCCGGGTTGGGTGCGGTGCTGGCCATGGCTGCCCGCTGGCCGGCAGACCTGCTCGGCATGGCGGCGGTGCCGGCAGCTGCGTTCGTGGGTGCTTTGATCACGGTCGCCATCGTCTATGCCATCGCACAGGTTGGGCGTACGACACCCGTGACGACCTTGATCCTGGCCGGGGTGGCGCTGAGTTCCTTTGCCACAGCCATGACCAGCATGATCATGCTGCTCTCAACCCAGGAACTCCATCGTGCTGTGAATTGGATGGTGGGGGGGTTCGCACTGGGTGGCTGGGAGCCAGTCTACGCTTCCCTCCCCTACCTGCTGATTGGGCTGTTAACCTTGCTCACCCTGGGGCGACCGCTGAACGTGCTGCAGTTTGGGGATGATCAGGCCCGCCAGCTCGGGTTGAATGTCGAGCGGATCAAGCTGGTGATTATCATTGCCGCTTCGATGGTCGCGGCGACGGCAGTCGCATTTTCTGGCATCATCGCCTTCGTCGGGCTAATCGTCCCCCACGTCGTTCGTTTGCTCTGGGGACCAGATCACCGGCGCTTGCTCCCGCTTGCTATCCTGCTGGGCGGGAGTTTTTTACTGTCGGCGGACGTCGTCGCTCGCATGGTGCTCGCACCCCGTGAACTCCCGGTCGGGGTTGTTACCTCGGCGATTGGTGCACCCTTCTTCCTGTGGCTGCTGCATAGAGCAAAAGGGAAGGTGCGATTTTGGTGAAGGGTGTTCTATCCCTGGAAGAGGTCGAGGTCGGCTACCAGCGATCCTTCACCCTGCATGATGTCAACCTGGATGTCGCACCAGGAGAAGTGCTGGCCGTGGTGGGGCCGAATGGGGTTGGAAAGTCGACCCTGATCAAGGCGGCTTCGGGCACGCTTCCCCTGCGCCACGGTTCGGTGAAGATTGATGGCGTGGACCTGCATCGACTGCGCCCGGACGATCGGGCGCGCAGGATATCCGTTGTCGCCCAGGCGCTGAACCTGCCGCCGGCGTTCAATGTGCTCGACTTGGTGCTGATGGGCCGCACGCCCTACCTGGGTTGGCTGGAGCGGGAGAGCCACCGCGATCTCGAAATCGCCTGGGAGGCCATGGAGCGGACCGAGACAGACACAATGGCGCAGCGGCCAATCGGTGAACTGTCAGGTGGTGAACAACAGCGGGTGCTGATCGCCCGCGCGTTGGCCCAGGCGACCCCGGTGATGTTGATGGACGAACCAACCGCCCATCTCGACCTACGCCATCAAGATTTGCTGCTCAAACTTGTGCGCAAGCTGGTTGAGGAAGATCATCTGGCGGTGCTGATCGCACTGCACGACCTGAATCTCGTATCGAAATTTGCCGATCGGGTGGCGCTGCTATCCGCTGGTACGGTTCATCTCGTCGGCCGACCAGTCGATGTGCTCACCCCCCAGGAACTGGCGGGGGTTTATGGGATCGAAATCCATGTTATGACCCACCCCATACACGGGAAGCCGCTCGTGCTCACAGGAGAGTGAAGCAGCTTATGCCCACCATCGATCAAGCTCGGGCGTGGTATGACGAAGCGGATCCGGTCCATGGCTTTGACCATGTCCTGCGCGTGCTGAGAATGGCAGAACAGATCGGTTCCAGTTTGGATGCGGATTTGGACATCCTGCGCGCGGCTGCACTCCTGCACGACGCCGCCAGCGCACATCCGGCAGATCCGGAGGGGCGCGAGCAGCACGAGAAGCGCTCGGCGCAGTTTGCGCGTCAGGTCCTCGAGGCTGAAGGCTGGGAGCAGGAACAGATCAACGCCGTCCTGCACTGCATCCGTGCGCATCGCTTCCGGGGATCGGAGCAACCCCAAAGCCTGGAGGCCCGCATCCTGTTCGATGCCGATAAACTCGACGTCCTGGGTGCTTTTGGCATTGCGCGCACGATCGGCTTTGCAATCCAGGCCGGGCAGCCCGTCTACGCATCCCCGTCGGAGCATTTCCGGGCAACGGGCGAAGGGGAGCAGGGCGAGCCACACAGCGCCTATCACGAGTACCTCTTCAAGCTGCGCAATGTCCGCGAGCGACTGCACACGGACCCGGCACATGAGATCGCCGAAAAACGTATCGAACTCATGGATCGTTTCTTCGACGCGCTCGCCATGGAAGAGACCGGCCAGGCCTGAGAGATTCCTGTTGTTCAGCCCAATTTGACCGGTCCCAGCACCAAGATTATGATGGACGTGTTATGAGCGACGCTGACCGTCCTTTAATCCTGCTTACGAATGATGATGGTATCCGCTCACCGGGCTTGTGGGCGGCAGCCGAGTCGCTCTCAGAGCTGGGTTTTGTAACGGTCGCGGCCCCGCGCGAGCAGGCTTCAGGCACGGGACGCAGTATGCCCGTCACATCAGACGGGCGCTTGCAGGAGGAACAGGTCCAGGTCGGGGGCAAGACCTGGAAAGTTTATGCAGTGGGGGGGACACCCGCCCAGGCCATCCAGCATGGAATTCTGGAATTGATGCCCCGTCCGCCGGATCTGGTTGTGGCCGGGATCAACTACGGTGAGAATCTAACCATCGGGGTGTCGATCTCAGGGACGATTGGAGCCGCCCTCGAAGGGGCATCCTTCGGGATCCCCTCACTGGCAGTCTCGCTCGAGATGCCGGAAGGTTTCTACCTTTCACATTCAACGGAGATTGACTTCAAAGTTGCCGGCTATTTTACCCACTACTTCGCCGGGCTTCTGCTTGACTCTGAGCCTTTGCACGATGTTGATGTGCTCAAAGTGGATGTCCCCTGCGATGCCACCCTGGATACACCCTGGCGGGTAACCCGGCTCTCGCGCCAGAGATATTACGTCCCCATGGCGCCATCCAGGCACACACTGGATGAAGCTGCCAATCTGCGCTTCAAGGTCGAGATGGACGAATCCAAGTTGGAGCCGGATTCAGATGTGTACGCTGTGTCGATCGAGCGCCTGGTGTCGGTCACACCGCTAAGTCTCGACTTCACCTCGCGGGTCGATTTTGATGGCATCGATCAGCGACTGAGATCAGCGGGTGAAAACCCGCGTCCCTGACAAGAGAAAAACTTTAGGGAAATCCAGGGGGAAGCCGCGATCAGGGCGTACGCTTCTGGTCTTCATCGAGTAGGCTGTGCAGCGTGCGCAGTTCCTCCTCGATCTGATCGCGCTGTACTCTCGTCTGCGCCAGCAGTGCTTCGAAGGCCGGGCGCTGCGCCACTGGGACTGTCTCAACCAGGCGTTGTGCGCGTCGAATCTGGTTCTCCTTGTGGTGGAGTTTCTCGCGCAGCCGGTCGGAGTAACCCTGTTGGAAGGCCCGCTCGGGTAGTGGTGCCGTATTGCCTTCCATCTCACCCGTCATCACCTCGGCCACCGTGAGTAGAAGTTCAGAGGCTTCGATTGGTTTTTCAAGGAAGCGGACGGCTCCTAGGCTGAGGGCGAACTCCTTGTCCTCCGGGGTGATGAACGTGGCCGAGATAAAGATGACCGGTATGTGCCGTGTCTCGGGATCACTGCGGACGGCCTGGGCCAGGGCGTAGCCATCCAGCTTCGGCATGAGGATGTCGGTCAGGATGAGGACCGGCGGATCGGAGGCAATGATTTCGAGGGCCTCGCCGCCGTTACGAGCCGTAATGACCTCATATCCCTTAAATTTAAGGGTCACCTCGAGCAACTCGAGGATATGCGGGATGTCTTCGACGATCAAGATTGGTCCGCGGGCGTCACTCATAGACAAGATTGTATCCCGACTCCCCTGTTACGCAACGCTACACAAGACGTGCGACCTCATGTAGATTCAAAGAGCGAAACCGTTTCGATGTGAAATGTCTGCGGAAACATATCCACGGGTTGGACTGAACACAACCTGAAACCGCCATCCAGCAGCAATCTTGCGTCACGGGCGAGCGTGGCCGGATCACAGGAAACATACACGAGTCTCTCAGGCTTGAGTTCTACCAAGCGCTCTATAACCCGCCTTCCCAGGCCAGCGCGCGGTGGATCGGCCAGCACGACTACCGGTCCTGCTGTATGAGCATCAAGCGCGGCGCCAACGTCCGATTCGTAGAGCTCAATCCCGGGGTAGGGGTCGAGGTTGAATTCGAAATCCGAGCAGGCTGTCTCGGATTGCTCGACTGCAATGACCCTGGCCCCCGCCTCGGCCATGAATAGGCTGAATAAGCCCACACCTGCATAAAGATCGTAGGCCAACTGATCCGGTTGGATGTGGGCGGCCGACATGACGGCTTGGACAAGATCTGGCAGCAGCCCCGTGTTGACCTGGAAGAAGGCACCTGCCGTCACGCGGAAGGTTTTTCCGAGCACGGTCATCTCGAGAGCTGGATCTCCAGCCAGCACCAGCCTGCCTTTGGGCGTCTCCCAATGGACGGAGGTCGAGGCCATGATGTCGACCTCGATCGCAGGTGGCTGGCCGGCATGGAACAGGATCATCGTCTCACCCCGGGTATCCACCCGCATGCTGATCTGCTCGATCGACTGCGTATCCTCGAGTTGAAGCCGGGGCCAGAGGGCGTCGAGTTCAGGCAAGGGAAGATGGCATTCCCGAATTGGGAACGCGCTCGAACCATCGGCAGACATAAGGCCCATCTGACCCTGACTGGCGAGGTGAAAGCGCATCAGGTTGCGGTAGTTCCATGGTTCGGGGGAGGGGAGCGGTGCGAGCACTGGGGGCTTCTGCAAGCCGCCAATGCGTTCGAGTTGCTCCCTTACAATTTCAGCCTTGACTTGCAGTTGGTCTTCATGGCCAAGATGTTGATAATGGCAGCCACCACACATTTGGTAATGGCGGCAGCGAGCGGGGATGCGTAACTCCGATGGCTGCGACACTTCTAGCAAGCGGGCGCGAGCCCAGCGAGTATGGGTTTCGACGATCTGTACGCGCACTTGCTCTCCACTCAGCGCGAAGGGAACAAAAACCATCCGCCCTTCGACATCCCGGCCGAGAGCCTCCCCGCCATACGCCATTCCGGTTAGCGTGAGATCAAGATCCATGCCTCAGCTCCGGGGGCTCTGCTCATCGTCGATGAAAGAATCGATCGCCTCGAGCAATTGTTCAATATCTGCCAGGCGTGTCTCACCCATGTGCGCGATGCGGAAGGTTTCATTCTTTAACGTACCATATCCGTTGGCGATGATCATGTCCTGCTCGGTCAGGTAGCGGATCAGAGCCGGTACATCCAACTCGAGCGTGTTGCGAATTGTAGTCACCGTATTCGAGCGGAACCCTGCTGCAGCAAAGGGCTCCAGCATCTGTTCCGCCCAGCGCTGTACATAGGCGGCCATCCCGGCGTGGCGCGCATAGCGCGCCTCGAGCCCCTCCTCCAACATGCGATCGAGTTGTTCGTCGAGCGCGAACATCAGCGAGATGGCCGGCGTGGAAGGCGTCATGTTGCGCTCAAGGTAATCCTCCAGGATCAGAAAATCAAAGTACCAGCCGCGGTGCGGGATCTCCTGTGCCTGGAGCAGGGCTCGATCGCTGACAGCAGCAAAGGCCAGGCCGGGGGGCAGTGCAAAACACTTCTGGGATGATGTCAGGAGAACATCCAGGCCCCAGTTGTCAAAGGGTAATTCAACCCCACCGGCAGAGGAGACAGCATCGACCAGGATCAACGTCTCCGGGCTAACCGAGCGCACGGCTTCAGCGATGTCGCCGACCGGATTTTGAACCCCGGTGGAGGTTTCGTTGTGAACGATGGCGATTGCCTGGTAGGGCTTCCGGCCGAAGGCCTCCAGGATTTGTTCCGGGCGGTTGGGTTGTCCCCATTCGCTGTCGAGGCGGTCAGCCGGGAGTCCATTCGCCTGTGCGACTTCGAACCAGCGCTCACCGAACGCGCCGCAGACGCAGACCAGCAGGCTGGAATCGACGAGGTTGCGCACAGCAGCTTCCTGCAAGCCAGTGCCGGATGAGGTCGAGATAAACACCCGGCTCGAGGTGCCCATTACGCGGCGTAGTTTGGGCTGAATACGTGCCATCAATTCTGTAAAAGCCGTCGAACGATGGCCGATCATCTCACAGGCTTGCGCCAGACGAACCGCCTCGGATACGTCAACCGGACCGGGAAGAAAAAGCTTTGTCATCGCCATCCTCGGGAGTTTCAAGCTTGCGTCATTCTATCAGAGATCTGCGTCCGGTCCCTCCGAGCCTTCTAATCTCGGCATCAGCGCATTGGTTTTATAATTATTGGGTTCGAATTCAATATATTCAATTGAATACTTGATAATATTAAATCTTATCTTGACTTTATTTAAAATTATGGTACTTTAAGGCAACAATATTCAAATCTGTTTTCACTTATCACATATGGAGGCGGTGAGATGGTGGGAAACCCATGGCACCAAGCAGTTATCGGTAGGTATGAACTCGAACGCCGTCATGAATTGGGATACCAGGCGCGGCTCCAGCGCCAGGCACAGGGCTGGAGACCATCGGGCGCTGCCCGGCTACTGGCATGGATCGGCGGGCAGTTGATCCGGGTCGGAGAGGCCCTACGGCGGGTCGAACGTACTGATCAGGGAACGCGTCCCTCCCTGAAAGCGCATGTGGGAGATCTTTGGCGCACCCACCCTTCGCGGATATAGGGGGTTCGAGATGCCAGCCATGCTGACGACCTGCCCGGTTTGTGAGGAAAGCCTCTCCGTCACCCGTCTGCACTGCCGCAAATGCGACACGACGATCGAGGGGCATTTCGAAGTCGGTCGATTAGGGCGACTTACGCCAGAACAGCTCGAGTTCGTCGAGACCTTCATCCGCTGTGAAGGAAAGCTGAACCGCATGGAACCCGAGCTGGATCTTTCCTACCCGACGCTGCGAGCGCGGCTAACGGATGTGATCCGGACCATGGGGTTTCCTGTTGGTCCCGAGTTGGGGATCAGTGATGAGGAACGCCATCGAATCCTGGATGAGCTAGCCAGCGGCAAGCTGAGTTCTGAAGAAGCTATGCGCCTGTTGGAAGGTGCGTAACATGCGCTGGAGTCTTGAAACGGAGGGTGACCGATGAAGAAGTACACGTTGGAACTTGGAGATGCGCCAACCATCGAGATTGAATCGATCGGCGGCGATCTGCGTCTATCCGGACATGATGAGAGCTATTTGGAGATCCAGGCTCCTGAATCGGGTGAGCTTAAGGTAACCGAACGTGACGGGAGGGCTGTGATCTCCTGCCGCTCGGGCTGCCTGGTGTTTGTTCCGCGGAAGGGCAGGGTTGAAGCCGATGCAATCGGCGGTGATTGCCGGATCACTGACCTCGAGGGCGAGGTCCTGCTTCGGACGGTCGGAGGCGATCTCAGTCTCAGACGCCTGGCAAAGGTATCGCTTGAACTTGTCGGTGGAGATATGCAAGCCCGGCGGTTGAGTTCGGATCTCTCGGTAGATCGGATTGGCGGTGATGCTATCGTTCACGAGTTGACCGGCACGATCCGGTTGCGCAGGGTCGGGGGTGACATGGTGCTGCGCGGAGTTGTTGGAGCAGTCGAAGGGAACTGTGGAGGCGATGCGCTCCTCAGCTTTGATCCTGCGGCAGGCACGAGTTCTAAGATCACCACAGGTGGGGATCTCGAATGCAGGCTGAGCCCACAGGCCTCAGTCAACGCAACCCTGCAGGTTGGAGGCGATACAGATATTTCAAGAGGGATCGAACCCGGCGATACACCAAATTCCTACCGGCTTGGTGCGGGCGAAGCTGAACTTGAGCTGTTTTCGGGCGGCGATCTCGGTTTGCGGATAGGGGATGAGCGCAGGGAACATGGCGGGCTCAACTTTGCAGATGTGCTCACTGAAGTGGATGCAGACCTGGCAGAGATGGAGGCCAAGTTCGATGCGCTTGGTGCGGGTTTGATCGGCTTTGATGCCGATCAGGTCGGTGAGCGTGTCAAGCGTGCCGTCCGTCGGGCCCGGCGCTCGGCACATAAAGCCAAGCGGCAGCACCTCGCTTCCACCGCCAACATGGAATATCCTTCCGATCTTGCTGACCTTACCACCCCGATAAGTGGGTTCAGTCAGCCCGAGGACCAGGTTAGTGATGAAGAGCGTCTCTCGATTTTACGCATGGTAGAGCAGGGAAAAATCAGCGTAGACGAAGCTGAATCCTTACTCAAGGCGCTTGAAGGCGAATCATGACTGCCGCGGTGAGTGCCGAGCGGCGGCCTGCTGGCCAGGGGCTACGCCCCTTCGATGGTCGAAAAGATCTGGCCGCCTTGGCCGATTTAATCGAAATGACATTTTCTGACCATCTCGATCCGGGCGGCGTGCAGATGATCCAAGGCATGCGGCTCCTATCCAGAGGGGGATGGCTCGGTTGGGTGTTGAGCCGCTGGTTGCTGCCACCGGCCGCCAACCCCCTCGGTTTTGTCTGGGAGGAGCACGGACGTTTGGTTGGGAACGCAAGCCTTATGCCGGTAAGCGGGTACGACTGGCGCTGGGTAATGGCGAACGTCGCAGTTGAACCGGGCATGCGCCGACGCGGCATCGCAGCCGAGCTGGTCGGTGCGGCAATCGAATCGGCCCGGCGCGCTGGCGCCCGGCAGATCATCCTACAGGTCGACTCTAAGAATGAGGGGGCGCAAGCGCTATACAAACGTTTTGGATTCCAGACTCTCTCAGAGCGGACGACTTGGACCCGACCCCGGGGTAAGGCACACTCTCCGAGAATTACCCTCCAAGAGGGCGATCGATGCAATGCTTCTGATTGGCGAGGGCAGTACGATCTCGCCCGCCGGCTGCACCCGGAGGGTCTGATCTGGCCGTTTCCAACTACCCCCGCAATGTTTCGCCGGCTTGGCCCTGACAGATGGTTCTCAGGTGGTGAATCTCAACACTGGGTGCTGAACGAGCAAGGCCAGATAACCGGGAGTCTCAGCTTTCGGCGGGGACTGGACTCTGGCGTGGTGCGCTGCGTGCTGCTCGTCGACCCACCCTCGAACGGGCTGGCTGCGGCAGGCCTGCTGGAGAGAGCCTTTCGGGATCGTTTTTCTCTCAGCAAAACCTACTTGCTCGACTATCCGGTCGGAGTGGCTGTAAAGGTGCTCAGCGAGCTCGGTTTCAATACGCGGCGAGATCTGGTCTGGATGGGCCTCGATCTCAAGCCAATCAACCCCAGCAGTGAGACCAGGCGATGAAGCGGGGAGTGTGGTCAAACGCCCGCCAGGTGTTCGAGGAGTACCCCCGCCCATTCTGGACCCTCATGGGAGCCTCATTCATCGATGCGCTGGGCGGCGCACTGCTCTTCCCATTCTTTACGCTGTACGTCACTGCGAAGTTCGGGCTGGGGCTATCCCAGGTTGGGTTGATATTTGGCATCCTGACCTTGACCAATGTCCTCGGGAGCACGATCGGCGGCGGCATGGCAGACCGATTCGGGCGGAAATCGCTGCTAATCTTCGGGTTGATCAGCAGCGCCCTGACCGTGCTTGCGCTTGGGCTGGTCGATGAGATCGGGCACTTTATCGCCATCGTGCTCATCACCGGCCTGACGAGCAATATTGGGGGGCCGGCGCGTCAGGCGATGGTTGCCGACCTGCTGCCAGAAGAAAAACGGGCGGGCGGGTTCGGATTGCACCGCGTGATCCACAACCTGGCCTATGTCGTCGGTCCGGCGGTGGGTGGTTTGCTGGCTGCCCGTTCCTACCTGCTGCTTTTCATCCTGGATACTACGGCCAGCCTGGTGACCGCAGCTCTGATTTATCTCTTCCTGGCTGAAACAAAGCCTGCCTCGGATGGCAGCGTTGACCAGGTTTCGACGGTGGAGACTTTCAAGGATTATCGCCAGGTATTTGTTGACCGGTTCTTCATCTTTTTCGCACTTGCGACAGCATTAATGGTGCTGGTCGTATCCCAGATGCAGGGCACCCTGGCTGTCTTCCTGCGTGATTATCGCGGCTTGCCCGAGCAGCGGTTTGGCTACATCTTGAGCCTGAATGCGGGCATGGTGGTCTTAATGCAATTCTGGATCACGCGCAGGATCGAGCATCTACCTCCATTCATCGTATTGGCTGTGGGGACATTGTTCTATGTCATAGGGTTCGGTATGTACGGGTTCGTCGCTTCATACCCCTTGTTCCTGCTGGCGATGGTGATCATCACACTGGGAGAGATGCTGATCGCGCCCATCGGCAGTGCGGTAGCAGCGCAGCTCTCGCCGGAGTCGATGCGCGGCCGCTACATGGCGGTGTACGGGTTTAGTTGGATGATCCCCGGTGCAGTCGGGATGTACCTGGCAGGTTTGATTCTAGATAATGGCGATCCACGCATGGTCTGGTATGCCTCAGCTCTGATCGGGATCGTGGCAGCAGCCGCTTTCCTCAGTTTGCACTTTGCCCGGACTAAAAGGCTCGTTCAAGCTCCGGAAGCCGTTACGATAGGAACGGATTAATGACGCGTGCACCGGCAAGCATCCTGCGGAATAGGAATTTCCTGCTGCTCTGGCTCGCACGATGCATCTCGGCGGCGGGCAACACCTTCAGCTTCCTGGCCCAGGCGGAATGACTGGGGGCGACCATCGGGCTGCGCGAGTCGATCTATGCTGGAGGATTTTCATCTTCCTTGGCGCTACAGCGATGGGGCTGCGCTTACCAGAAAGGCAGCCAAACGAGGTGAGCGCAATCTCCGCCCGCGAATTCAGCGAAGCGGCCGCGCTCGAATGATTGATATCAATGGGAGGCATCGATATGTCTGACGCGCACAACCCGATGGGGATCCTCAATAAACTCGAAGCAGGTGAGATCGATGCCGCTACAGCTGCCGATCTCCTGGAAGGGGTCCAACCTGTCATTGTGGAGGACACACTGCCGGATTTCTCTAATCGTTGGCGAGCCTGGTGGTTGATCCCGTTTGCGATTGCCATGGCGGTCGTGGCGGGTGGGATTGGAATCGGGCAGGTGGGTGGTTGGTGGTGGCTGCTCGCAGCGCCGATGCTGCTGGTGGGAGGCATCGTGCTCCTGCTCCTGATCGCATCCATCGGCTCACCCTGGGTCCACGTCCGGGTTGATACAGGCCAGGAGAGTTGGCCGCGCAGGGTTACCATCAGCTTACCCCTACCACTGCGGGTGAGCGCCTGGTGCTTGCGAACATTCGGGGTTCACATCCCCGGACTTGACAACACCTCACTCGATGAGTTGTTGGTTGCGCTCGAAGGAAACCTGACCACGGGTCACCCTATCCAGATCGAAGTGGACGAGGGCGACTCCGGAGAACGAATCCAAGTATATCTTGGGTAGGCATGGAGGCGAACAATGATGTCAACTGAAGAGCGGTTGAAGATCTTGAAGATGATCGAGGAGGGGAAGATCAGCGCGGAGGAGGGGACGCGCTTGTTGGGGGCTTTGAACAAACAGAAACAGCGCCGCGATGAGCAGTCTGATTCTTCCCCCCGCTGGCTGCGCGTACGTGTGCTCGATTTAAATACTGGCAAGGAATCAGTGCGGGTCAACTTGCCCATTGGGCTGGTGAATGTTGGGCTGAAGATGGGCGCAAGGTTTATCCCGGATGCTGAGCAGGAGACGGTTATGCAGGATCTGGCCCAGGCTCTGAGCCAAGGGATGAGGGGTAAGATCGTAGACATCGTTGACGAGGAAGAAGGCCAGCGGGTTGAGATATTTGTTGAGTAAAAGAAGGGTTCCGCCTGTGCGATCAATACCTGGCACATGAGCCGGAATCGGCGAACGTGTTATCATCCCAGTAGGAGAAGAGATGGACAAACTTGTATTACGCTTGGCGATAAACGCGATCGCGCTCTACCTGGCCATCGGAACCGGCTGGATCAGCGGGATCGAAGCGGAGGCAACCCAGTGGTGGGCTTACCTCATCATGGCGGTGATCTTTACCCTGGTGAATGCGCTGGTAAAGCCGATCTTAAAATTGCTCACTTGCCCACTCATCCTGCTGACGCTAGGCCTCTTCTCGCTCGTGATCAACACCCTGCTTTTCTGGCTTACCGGTGAAGTTGGGAGCATGATCGGGAGCGGGTTCGGATACCATGTCGAAAGTTTCTGGGTCGCGCTGCTTGGGGCGCTCCTGGTCAGCGTGGTCAACGCCGTACTTACTCTGATGTTCCGGGATGAATTGAAGGGCAATTAGGGCCGTTCCGCCATTGCCAAGTCTGCCTATGATCGCGCCAGCCTGCTGGCGCGGTTTGGTTCTCACGGGCGCGATCTTCGGGGTGGAACGACGCGGCTTGGAACCGGGTTGAGCAACCCGGCCTTTGAATCCGTCGTGGCAGAGTCTTTTTAACAGCACAGGTGTTCAGTGGAGCCGACCAACGGAACTTATGTCATGTAGTTACCTCCCCCATCCGTATGCTATACTCGATCGAATCTTGCGTTATATGGGGAAACTCTCTCCCCTTTTTGAGGGTTATCACCACCCAAGGAGATCGACAGGTTCGTGACCGAACGGACCCGGGCCTCGCTCGACCTGCTCTATTCCATCAGCCGCGAGCTGACGGAACAGCTTGACCTGCGTGAGCTGCTGCAGCGCATCTTGCAGCTCACGCTTCAAGCCGTTGGAGCACCGGCTGGTAGCATCCTGGTGCTTGATGAACAAGGCGAGGCGAGCGAAGGAGCTATCGCAACCGGGGGTAAGGTTCATGATCATTCGACTGAGCAATTGCGCGACACCTACGAGCACGGTTTGGCGGGATGGGTTGTAGAAAACCGCCAGGCGGCGCTTCTGGAGGACACACAGGATGATCCGCGCTGGCTTCATAAACCAGGGGAGGAAAAGGAAGGTGACTCGCGCTCGGCGATAAGCGTACCTTTGATTGCACGTGATCGCGTCGTCGGGGTATTGACGCTCGTTCGCCATCAAAACGATCAATTTAATACAGACGATCTGGCCCTGGCTACGGCCATCGCCGACCAGGCCGGGATCGCGGTCAGCAATGCCCACCTGTTCCGCTCAGAGCAAGACCGGCGACAGCTTGCCTCTACATTGCAGGAGATCGCCCGGACGATAAGCTCGACCCTCGACCCGCAGATCGTCTTCTCACAGGTCCTCGAACAATTGGAACGGGTCGTGCATTTCGATAGCGCCAGTATATTCCTGGTCGAAGATGATCATCTACGCTCCGCGGCTGTGCGTGGTTTCCACTCGCAGGAAGCTGTGCTTGATTTCACACTGCCGATCGACAAGGATGCGCTCGGAATCCAGGTCTTTGAAACTGGACAGCCCATGGTGATCAGGGATGTCCAGGAGGAACCAACCTGGATCAATCATAAAGGGCTTCCTGGGGCCGGTAAGATCCGAGGCTGGATCGGAGCCCCGCTGATCGTGCGCGATAGCGTCGTGGGACTGCTCAACGTCGATAGTCATGAGGTCGGGGCGTATGGGCCGGCAGAAGCCCAGGTTGTCTCGACCTTTGCCGGTCAAGCCGCAACAGCGGTGGCTAATGCCCAACTCTATGGTGAACTGCAGCGACGGGTGCAATCGATGGTTGCCTTGACCGAGACGGCGCGTGCGATCACAGCCAGTCTCGATCTCGAAGAAGTTCTCCAGCGTATTACCGAGCGCACATTGGAAAGCGTGGCTGTTGAAGCTGCTTCTCTTGCTCTTCTTGATGAAGAAACCGGCGAGCTTGTCTTCCAGGTTGCCAGCGGCCGAGCTGCCTCGAAAATTGTCGGTACGCGTCTACAGCCAGGTGTCGGCCTG
>Ga0315534_1000207_pt1 | contig 37844 bp, 39 predicted proteins | sample SalMarSW160240MG_FD_203094 | JGI IMG/M metagenome (GOLD analysis project Ga0315534, IMG submission 203094) | Salt marsh sediment microbial communities from the Plum Island Ecosystem LTER, Massachusetts, United States - Salt Marsh Sediment SW1602-40 ... | reverse complement strand
GTTGATTTTCCCGTCCGGGCGCACGCCCCCGCGCCACACCAGGATTCCTACGGCGCGTGCAGCATTCTCAACCGCTTGGCTTCGGTCGCCCGATAGCAACTCGACGTCGTAACCAGATTGACGCAGTGTTCTGGCGACTTCGTCGGCGTCGGATTTTAATGCATCTTCGAAATAAAAGGGCTTCGGCGCCGCGCTGCGCTTTCGGTACCAAAGAGCAGGGCTGTCCGCCTTGGCCTCGCCGAGCGCGCCGACCCATTGCGCCGAGCCCAGTCGCTCCTCGCCCTGGGCCGATTCAGCAACGAGTCCAGAACCGGGAATTTCGCGCACGTTTCCGCGCCACGTGAGCCGAAGGCCGCATTCGCCTGCGGCCTTCACAACCGCCTTCGAGTAGGGGTGGCGGCTATGGGCGGCAAGAGAAGCCGCATGCATGAGCAAATCAGTATCGATTGTCTCCGGCCGCATGAGCCGAGGCGCCCCCAGAGTGAGCGTTCCGGTCTTGTCCAGCACGACCGTGTCAGTTTCCGCAAGCCGTTCCAGAGCATCGGGCGACTTAACGATCACACCCCGCGCAAACAGGCGGCCCGTTGCCGCAACTTGCACGGCGGGAACAGCCAGCGCGAGCGCACAAGGGCAGGTGATGATCAAAACGGCGATCGCGTAGGTGAGGGCAACCTCCCAACCCGCGCCAGCGATCATCCAGCCTACAAATGTGATCGCGCCTAAGAGATGAACAGCGGGCGCATAGATCGCGGCGGCGCGGTCGGCGAGGCGCACGTATCGCCCGCGTCCCTGCTCGGCCGCCTGCATCAGTCGTGCAATTTCCGCAACAAGCGTGCTGTCGTCAGTTGCCGTTGCTTCGACCTCAATCGGTGTCGTGATGTTGACGGTGCCTGCGTGCACGTCTGCACCGTCGCTCACAAGACGCGGTAGCGTTTCGCCCGTGATGAGACTTTCCTCGATATCACTATCGCCTCTGACGACGCGGCCATCGACGGGGATTCGCTCCCCAGCGGCCACGAGCACCCGCATGCCGGGTCTTAACTCACGCGCATGCACTCTGCGCGCTGTGCCATGGTCCTCGAGGACTGTTGCCGACAGAGCCTTCAGGCCCAGCAGGTTCTCCGCGGCGCCTTTGGCGCGCACGCGAACGCTTTCATCGAGATAACGGCCGATTAGGAGGAAGAACGTCAGCATGATCGCCGCGTCGAAATAGACTTGGTCGCCAGCGCGGGTCGTCTGAAAGAGGCTCATTGCCGAAGCGAGGATGATGCCGAGAGAGATTGGCACATCCATGTTGAGGCGCCCCGATCGCAGTGCGGCCAAGCCACTCTTAAAGAATGGCTGGCCCGAATAGGCGATGGCGGGAAGCGCAATGAGAGCGGACAGCCAGTGGAAAAGCGCCAGCTCGGAAACCGTCATGTCGCTGGCAAGCCCGGCCCATACCGACACCGAAAGGAGCATCACGTTCGCTGCTGCAAAGCCAGCAACGCCAAGACGACGCAAGAGATCTGCAGCTTGGTTTGCGGCCGCCTCATCGGCCGTGTTGAGTGCTTCTGCCGCGTTGAAACCGGCACGCTCCAGGATGCTCGTCAAAAGCTCCGGGTCGGTTGCGCGCGAGTCGTAGCGCGCGGTGACGCGCTTTGCCGAAAGATTGGCGCGCGCGCTCTCGACGCCCGGTGTCGCTTGCAAGGCTTTTTCAACCGCGGACATACAACTGCCGCAGCGCATGTTTTCGACGATTAGCGTGATTGTCTTGACGGGCGCAGGCACACGTTCGAGCTCGGGGGGCGCCTCACGTCCGCCGACGACGCGCAATTGTGGCTTTACGGCTTGATCCATAACCGATGCCTCGCCTGATAGAGCGCGTCGTCTTCTGAGCTTCGGTTGGCTGTGATTTGGATTGTCCACCAGCCAGGCTCTATTCCGGTGGCGTCGGCCTCGTAGGCGCCCGGTGCTGTCTGCGTGAACCAAACGGTGCGATCAAACCGGTCGGTTGCCGGGCGACTAACTCTGGCCTTAACCTCGACCCCCGACACCCCATCGCCTTGTCGGTCGACGAGACTGACGCGGAGGCGACCGGTCTCCGCCTCATAGACGATCTCATCGCTCCAGCCCCGTTTGGCTTGCGCCTCGGCGAGAGCGATGCGGTCGTTGTAGGCGAGGCCCTTTCGGTACGCGTCGGTCGTCTCCAAACCGCCGAATGTGGTGACAGCCTTGTAGATCATGAAGGAGTCAACAACGACGATGACCCCGAAAAAGGCCAGCAATCCAAAGAGGACGTGACGTCCGCTCAATGTGCGGCCACTGGCATTTTCACTCCGCGTCATGGCACTATTCATTCTTGGGCGCCCAGAAGGTTGCTTCGTGTGTTAGCCGTTTTCCGTCTGCCGTGTCCGTTATGATGAAGTCGAAGTGCGTGGCTTCCCCGTTCAGCTTCGCGCGATCGGCCTTGGGCACGGTCACGAGCACATTGAGCGCGCGTAAATTGTCGGTTGCAACATTGATCTTGGGGTCGGCTTCCTTGAAGCCGAGTATCGTCATTTCCGCCCCTTGGAGTCCCTCCATCGCCAACTGGTAGGTGCGCACGTCGTGGAGCTTATTGAGGATCTTCACAGTGTAGCGATTGCGCAAGCCGCCGTCGGTCATCTCGACGTAGACAGGATTGCGGTGGTGCAGAATGTTCACCTCCAGAATCGTGCGGTTCAGCCATGCATACAGCATCAAGCCGACAACTGCGGCCATTGCCGCGGAATAGAGTATTGTGCGCGGACGCACAAAGTTCATGGGCGCACGTTCGTGATGGGCCTCAGCTTCAAGATTGCGGAAGGTGTCATATGCGACCAATCCCGTGGGGCGTCCGACCTTGGTCATGATCTCGTCGCACGCATCGATGCAAAGCGCGCATTGGATGCACTCGAGTTGCGCACCGTCGCGAATGTCGATGCCCATGGGACAAACGGCGACACAGGCCTTGCAGTCGATGCAGTCACCCCGCTCTTCCCAGGTTTGCCCTTTCTTGTGTGGCCCGCGCGGCTCGCCGCGGAAGTCTCGGTACGTAATGAGCAGCGAGTCGCGATCGAACATGGCCCCCTGAATGCGCGGCCACGGGCACATGTAAATGCAGACTTGCTCACGCGCGATGCCGCCCAGAAGGTATGTCGTGCCCGTGAATACGCCGAGGAAGACGTAGGCAATAGTTGGTGCATCGCCACTCACAAGCTCCATGGCCAGTGTTGGCGCATCCCGGAAATAGAAGACCAGAGCACCGCCTGTCGCCAATGCAACGAGCACCCACGTGATGTGCGTTGCGGTTTTCTTCCAGATTTTCTCGAACGTCCAAGGGCTGTTGTCGAGACGGATGCGTGCGTTTCGGTCGCCTTGCCAGAAGCGCTCAACGACGACCATCAAGTCCGTCCATACTGTCTGAGGGCACGTGTACCCGCACCACATCCGTCCCGCGAGAGAGGTCACAAGAAACAGACCAAGCGCGGAGAAGATCAGAATTCCAGTGATAAAGTACAGCTCCTGAGCCCATATCTCGATGGGCCCGAAGAACAGTCTCTGATGCGCGAAATCCAACAGAAAGGCTTGATCGGGAAGGTTGGGTCCCCGGTCCCATCTGATCCACGGCAGGAGGTAGTAGATGCCGAGCGTCACCGCCATGACGATCCACTTCACCTTGCGGAACGTGCCGTGGGCGAGCTTCGGGTAGATCTTCTGGCGGGAGGCGTAGGTTTCGCGGGCTTCCTTGGAGGCAACCGCCTTAACGTCAATACGCTCAATGCCTGGAGCTGCCTCTTGCGCCATGGTCTGAGGAACAATGTCGGAGGCGCGTTTGATCATCGTCATTCCAGGCTCCGTAACCGACGTCTTTCAGGCTCCTCCCCCATGACCGGAGATATAGTGCCCCGGGCAGGATCGTCTACTTGCCGCCACCCAGCGAGTGTACATATACCGTCAACATTTTGATCGTCGCGGGGTCGAGCCGCCCCGACCAGGATGGCATTACACCTCCACGTCCTGTCTCAATGCTCTTTGCGATGTGCTCGGGCGTGCCGCCGTACAGCCAAATACCGTCGGTCAAGTTGGGCGCACCAAGCTCAATGTTTCCTTTGCCGTCGTCTCCATGACAAGCAGCACAGTTCTCAGCAAAAAGGTCCTTGCCTCGCTGAGCCATCGCGTCGTCAGCAGCTTTGCCTGACAGTGATAGGACGTATTGCGCTATGTCTGCGATCTGGGCGGGCTGGAGTATTTCATCCCGTCCAAACTTGGGCATCGCCATGTCTCTTGCCTCATCATGGCCGGAGCGGATGCCATAAAGGATCGTTTGGTGAATGGCGTCGAGCGTGCCGCCCCACAACCAGTCGTCGTCGTTTAGGTTCGGATAGCCTACGGCGCCCTGCGCACCCTTGCCATGACAGGGGCCGCAATTGTCGCCAAACACGGCAGCACCGCCCGCCATCACGAATGGTAAAAGCTCCTGGTCCTGTGTGATCTCTTCGAGTGACTTAGCGGTGATCTGTTCAAAGTACTTTGCCTGATCGGCTTTCGCTGCTTTGACCTCTTCCGTCACGACGGCGCGCTGATTGTAACCGAGGACGCCCTTCGTATAGCCATTCAGGGTTGGCCATGCGGGGTAAAGGATCCAATAGCCGATCGCCCAGATCACGCACACGTAGAATGTGTACAGCCACCATTTGGGAAGCGGCTTGTTGAGTTCTTTGAGGTTGCCGTCCCAAGTATGCCCGGTCGTCTCGACACCGGTGACTTGATCGATTTCTTTCTCGCTCATGACCGGTCTCCGCCTTCTTCCGGTTCGTCGTTCTTGTCCTCCAGCGGAAGCTGGGCGGCCTGCTTGAACTTCTTCCTGTTGCCGGGCCAAAACACGTAGGCGATCACGGCAATGAACAACCCAATGAAGATGAGAAGTGCCACGATCTGCGAAAGGGTGGTGGCTGATTCATATGTCATCGCTTGACGAGCCTCACCTCAGGTTAGGTCCGGCGGCATCGAACGTCGCAAAATCGACGAGCGTGCCCAGAACCTGCAGATAGGCAACGAGTGCGTCGAGTTCGGTCGGCTGCTCTGAAGGATTGCCGTCGAAATTGCGCACCTGGGCCTTCGGATAGCGTGTCTTCAGGCCTTCCACGTCATCTGAGTCAGGGTTGATTTGAGCAAGTAGGTCCGCCTTTGCCTTTTCGATCATCTCGCTGCTGTAGGGCACACCGGCTATCTGCAGCGCGGTCATGTTATCTGCGATGTTGTCATACCCAAGCTCACGCTCGGCCAAGAACGGATAGCCCGGCATGATTGACTCAGGAACGAGCGAACGTGGATCACGCATATGCTCGACGTGCCACTCATCGGAGTACTTCCCGCCGACCCGCGCCAGGTCCGGCCCTGTGCGCTTGGATCCCCATTGGAAGGGATGATCGTACATGCTCTCGGCGGCCAAGCTATAGTGACCATAGCGCTCGACCTCATCGCGGAGCGAGCGGATCATCTGGCTATGGCAATTGTAGCAACCCTCACGGAGGTAGATGTCGCGTCCAGCGAGTTCCAGCGGCGTGTAGGGCCTCATACCTTGGACTTTCTCGATCGTCGACTTGAGGAAAAAGAGCGGAGCGATTTCGATGAGTCCGCCGATCGAGACGACGATCAGAATCCCGATGAGCAGCGCGATGGAGCTTCTTTCAAAAAAACCGTGATTCATGGCCCTGCCCCTCACTCTGCCGGTGCTGCAGCCATGCCCGGCCGAAGCTCGGGGGCTGCCGCTTCTGGAGGCTGCTCGGCGACATCCACTGACTCATCGCCACGGATGGTGCGCCAAACGTTGTAGGCCATGAGCAGCCCACCCACGACGAACATCAAGCCGCCGGTTGCGCGGATCACATACGGCCAGTGCATGGCCTCGACGGTTTCGACAAACGAGTACTTGAGGAAGCCAAGCTTGTCGTAGGCCCGCCACATCAAGCCCTGCATGATGCCGGATACCCACATTGAGGAGACGTAGAGGACGATGCCCAAGGTGGCGATCCAGAAGTGCCACTCCACGAGTTTGATCGAATACAGGCCGCGCCGCTTCCATAACCACGGCACGAGGCAGTAGATGGCGCCGAAGGACACCATGCCGACCCATCCGAGCGCACCAGAATGCACGTGACCAATCGTCCAGTCGGTGTAGTGAGACAGCGAGTTGACCGACTTGATCGACATCAGCGGCCCCTCGAACGTCGACATGCCGTAAAAGGCCACCGAAACCACAAGCAGACGAACGACCGGATCGGTGCGCAGCCTGTCCCAGGCGCCCGAAAGCGTCATTAGACCGTTGATCATGCCGCCCCACGAGGGCATCCACAACATGATGGAGAACGTCATGCCGAGCGTCTGCGCCCAGTCAGGCAGGGCGGTATAGTGCAGGTGGTGGGGTCCCGCCCAGATGTAGAGGAAGATCAGTGACCAGAAGTGAACGATCGACAGCCGGTAAGAATAGATCGGCCGGTCCACGCGCTTCGGGATGAAGTAATACATGATGCCGAGGAAGCCGGCCGTCAGGAAGAAGCCAACGGCGTTGTGCCCGTACCACCATTGCGTCATGGCATCCTGCACGCCGGCGAAAAGCGAGTAGCTTTTGGTTCCAAGCAGTGTCACGGGCACCGCGAGATTGTTCACGATGTGAAGCATCGCGATCGTGACGATAAACGCCAGGAAGAACCAGTTCGCGACGTAGATGTGCGGTTCTTTGCGCTTCCATAACGTGCCCAGGAAAACGAGCAGGTAGACGACCCAAACAATCGTCAACCAAAGGTCGACGTACCATTCGGGCTCGGCGTATTCCTTGCCCTGGGTGACACCCAGCACATACCCGGAGGCGGCGAGCACGATGAAAAGCTGATAACCCCACACCACGAACCAAGGTGACCAGTACCCTGCGACCCGTGCGCGTGAGGTCCGCTGCACCACATAGAGGGACGTCGCCAGCAGCACGTTGCCGCCAAAGGCAAAGATAACCGCTGAGGTATGCACCGGGCGCAACCGCCCGAAATTTGTCCATGGAAGATCGAGATTAAGGGCCGGGAAGGCGAGCTGCCAGGCGATCACATCGCCGGCGAGAAAGCCGACCACCCCCCAGAACACGGCCGCGATCGTCGCCGCCTTGATGGGCCCGTCCATGTAGCTGGATTGTTCTTGTGGTCCGGCCTGGCGTGGATGCGCGAACACATAGTAACCGCCCGCGGCAAATGCGATGAAGAATAGGAGGCCATGGAAGTTCATCACCGGGTCAGCGCCACGGATGAGAAACATAAGCCCAACGACACTGCCCACAACGGCAGTCAACAGCGCCATTGCGCGCGAAAAGGCAACAACCTCCGCTCTCGCCGCCATCGTCCCCTCTATCTTTTTGATCAGGTTTGAACCAAGCCCTATGGGGCTACCTTTGTCCCGTTGTCATGGGAGGCGCGCCTTGATGCAGATCAATATGCGACGAAACGGGTCGGCGCTTATGGCTTGAGGGTTTTGGCAACGACGGTTGGTGAGCGCACCGCAATGTACGCCCGGAAAGAGCGTGCACCTAGGCCATTTGTCATAGCGAAATTGCGGAAAAGCCTTGGACCGAGGCCTTAGAACCGGCCACTAACGGCTGACGACAATGAGCCGACAGGCTCGATTTGTTTGGATGCGCTAGATGCGCGCACCTTATTCCTCCGGGAGCGCCGCTTGGAGGACGTACTCTTTTTTGATGGGGTCGATTCTTCACTCGCGGTAGGAGGGTTTAAGTCCGCGCTTGAGGCACCGCCCTTGACCCGCTCACGCGCTTCTGGAGCAATCACCGTGACGGATGGTTCGCTGTCGTCGGCCTCAAGCGTGTTTGTTGCTATGGCTGCATAAAATGGCTTCAGCTCTGGTTTGCCCTCTGCGTCGGTCGATTTGGCCGTCTTTTTTTCCTGCTTTGCTTTCAGCGCTTCGGTGAGCTGAGGCAGCGGGGCCACGACATTCTTGTTTCGCAGGTGCACGACCTTGAACCCGCGCACCTTCAGCCCCTTGAGGATGGCCGGTAACGCCTTTGCTGTGGACTTCTTGATGTCGTGGAACAGCACTATCCCGCCGTTCTGCTGCTCAACTCGTTGCAGCGTGCGTGTTGTCAGGCGGCTTGGGCTGGAGATGTAGCTGTCGTTGGAGACGACATCGACCGTAAAGGCTGCAATCCCGCGACCCTGAAGGTAGGCCAGCATGGGGCCAGAATCGCTCAAACCGGGAAAACGGAAAAAGGGTGCAATGGGCTCACCGGCAGCCAGCTCAACAGCTGCGATACCGCGTTCGATCTGGTCCTTGGCGCTGTTGAGGCCACGACGACGCAAGTTGAGTGGATGAGACCAGGTATGCGTCCCAACCGTGTGCCCGCGGCCCATGACCTCCTTGACCATGTCGGGATATGCGACGGCCATTTGCCCGACATAGAAAAAGGTCGCCTTCGTGCAAAACTCATCGAGGGCATCAAGAATGGGCTTGGTGTAGCGCGGCATCGGACCGTCGTCGAATGTCAGGACGACCTCCTTTGGGCCCAGAAAGCGCGGTTCCTTTTCGTATTTGGTAAATTCGCCGAACAGCGGCCCCGTTGTCGTATCGATCTCGACAATGCGCGACACCCCGAGCGCTTTCTCAGGATCGCCGCAGGCTTCCTCAGCCCGCGCCCCAACCGGGAGTGCAACAACAACACAAAGTGGAAGCGCGATGGCGGCGGCAATTCGGTTCAAGGAAGCACCTCAATAGTTGTGCGCTGCGAAATCCGGCAACGATTGCGAAAACCAGCCAACATCCTGGCATCCAATGCGGTCATTATCGGTCGCTCTCCGCAATTGGCCAAGCCTTGTCTGCTGACGTCTTGGTGACTGTCGCTTTTCTGGCCTTTGTAATCGGTTTTGCCCACGGCAGATCCTCCTTGCCGGGGCCTCCCGATCGCGCACCGGCCTGCGGCCAAGTCATGCTTCTGGGGGCAAGCAGCTGACTGGTCTTTGCGATTTTGCGCCGCTTGAGTTCTCGGTCGATAATCGTGTCGTAATCGGCCAGCGTCGCTGCAGCGGCCTTCGGGACCAGATGGACGACCTTGAAGCCGTTCGCCTTCAACTGGTCGAGCAGCCCCTTCATGGCCGCTGCGGTCGAAGGCTGGATGTCATGGAAGAGCAAAATACCCTTGCGCGCCTTTTTGAGCTGAGCCAGCACGGTGCGCTGCACCGTTTCAGCACTACGTGTATCGAAATCCCTGGAGTCGACATCGATTGCGAAGCTCGCAACATCGCGTGACTTGAGGTAGCCGAAGGCCGTGTTGCTCGTCCTGAGGTAGGGGAAGCGGAAGAACGGCGCGATGGGCTTACCTGCCGCGCGGGCAACGGCACTGAATCCGAGCTCGATTTCGTTCTTCGCGTGATCAAGCTCTGCGGTCTGCAACCTGGCGTGGGTCCAAGTGTGGGCACCGATCGTGTGCCCTCGACTGGCGACCTGCTTCACCATAGCGGGATCGGCGATGGCCATCCGCCCCACCATGAAGAACGTCGCCTTCGTGCAATGTGCATCGAGCGCCTTGAGCACGGCCGACGTGTGCGGCCGCAGTGGGCCGTCATCGAACGTCAGCACCACCTCGGCTTCGGCCAGAAAGCTCGTGCCTCCCTTGTGCGTCGTGCCGAACTTCGGGCCGGCGGTGGTATCGATTTCGAGGACGCGGGCAACGCCGAGCACATCAACACGAGCTGTGCAGGAGTCCTCGCCCCCAGGCGCGGCCCATGCGCACGAAAGCAGGGCTGCCCCGGCCAACCAGAGTGCGCCAATGCCAGCAACCGTCGAAACGCGCGTCATGCGCCGGTCTCCGTCCGCCGAGGTTATCCCCAACTTAGCCAGATTGCGCGACGGACGTGCGTCGCGCCAAGAACCAAATAGTCCCTAGCTACCTAACACTTCATGTAGACCGGCGGCCACGGCATCGCTATTGCGGTCACTCTGCTTCTCGGTACCGTTGTTGCTTTGGCGCATCAGACTCCCTTATGCGCAGGGACGTGCTAAGCCCCTGCAGATCACCGGGCAGCTGACTGATATCATTGGGTGGCCGAGCCTTTTCGGCAAGCGCCCGAGGAGCGCCGAAAGTCATGGCCGAGGTCCAGGAAGTTATTCCTCCGCACGAGCGGGGCACCGCACTCACGGCGGAGCTGGTGCGCGCGGTAGATGAGGCGTTGGAAGCGCACGACGAAGACCGCGTGCGCGCGCTTGTCCATGACGTGCACGGCCCAGACCTCGCCGACCTGATCGAACTTTTGGATCCCGAAGCGCGTGTCGCGCTCATTGAGACACTGGGTTCGGACTTCGACTACGAAGTGCTGACCGAAGTCGACGAGAGCGTGCGCGACCAGATCGTCGAAGCGATTCCGAACGCCGAGTTGGCCAAAGGTGTTGAGGAGCTCGATAGCGACGATGCGGCCTATCTTCTGGGCGACCTTGAGGAAAGCGACCAGAAGGAAATCCTCGATCAGCTCCCGCAAAGCGAGCGGGCGGCTCTGGCGCGTAACCTTCTCTATCCCGAAGAGACCGCCGGTCGCCTCATGCAGGCCGATTTCGTGGCGGTTCCACCGTTTTGGAATGTCGGCCAGGTCATCGACTTTGCACGCGAGACGGAGGACTTGCCCGAGACCTTTTCTGAGATCTTCGTCGTAGACCCCGGCTTTCATCTGCTCGGCAGCGTCGACATCAGCCGGCTATTGCGCACCAAGCGCGAAGTACCGGTCGAGACCATCATGGAGAAGGACCGCCACCTGATCCTCGCCACCGAGGACCAGGAAGAGGTCGCGCGCCAATTCGAACGCTATGACCTGATGTCCGTTCCCGTTGTCGATAAGAACGAGCGCCTTGTCGGTGTTGTCACAGTCGATGATGTGGTCGAGGTCATTGAGCAAGAAGCGGACGAGGACGCCAAGCTCCTGGCCGGCGTCGGCGACGAGACTTTGAGCGACACCGTGCGCCAAGTTGCACCACCGCGCTTCGCGTGGCTGTTCGTCAATCTGCTGACTGCTATATTGGCTTCTGCTGTGATTAAGACGTTTGATGCCACGATTGAAAACATGGTGGCCTTGGCCGTTCTAATGCCGATTGTTGCTTCGATGGGCGGAAATGCCGGCACGCAAACGATGACGGTTACGGTGCGCGCTCTCGCCATGCGTGAGTTGGGACCAGCCAACGTCGTGCGAGTCGTTCTGCGCGAGACCGCGATCGGCCTCATTAACGGGATTACGTTCGCGGCTCTCCTGGCGATTGTTGCGTTCTTCTGGTTTGGAACGGGCCAGCTTGGAATGGTCATCGTCATAGCTATGGTGGTCAACTTGTTGGCTGCAGCACTAGCTGGCATCTTCATCCCGCTTGGTCTTGACCACATGGGGTTCGATCCGGCGGTCGCATCGACGGTCTTTGTGACGACGGTCACCGATGTGGTGGGCTTCTTCGCCTTCCTCGGTTTGGCCACGCTTTGGCTCATGTGAGAGACGCAACGCAATGGGCAGCATCAATTTGCGCGAGCTTACAGAAGCGGATCGTGAACAGTGGGTGGAGCTCTTCCGCGCGTACGTCCGCTTCTATGAGGAAAAGATCCCCGATGAGGTCGTCGCGTTGACCTGGGAGCGGATGCTCAACGGAAGGGACGGCTTCTTTGCAATTGTCGCCGAGGAAGAGGGCGGTCGCCTTGTCGGCCTCGCCCACATGCTCTTCCACCCTTCCACGTGGTCTCCAACCACCTACTGTTACTTGGAAGATCTTTTCGTCGACATCGACACGCGCCGCCATGGAGTGGGTCGCGCACTGATTGAGGCCGCCTATCGGGAGGCTGACAAGCGCGGCGCCACGCGCACTTACTGGACGACCAGGTCGGACAATGTGCGTGCACGCCGCCTGTACGACCGGCTGGCAAAGTTGAGCGGGTTCATTCAATATCGCCGTTGAGCACGAACGCTTATCAGCGGAGGCGGCATGTCTTTGGAACTCTACCTGGCGTTTGTGAGCGCGACGACGGTCTTGATGTTAATTCCGGGCCCAAACGTTGCGCTGATCGTCGCCAATAGCGTGTCGAACGGCCCAAAGCATGGATTGGTAACCGTTGCCGGCACCAGTTCGGCCATGGTCGTTCAGTTGGTATTCACGGTCGTTGGCCTGACGGGGCTGCTCATTATTCTGTCAGCTTGGTTTGAGTGGTTTCGTTGGGTCGGGGTTGCCTATTTAATCTACCTCGGAATCAAGGCGTGGTGTGCGCCGGCGGTTGACCTCAAAACCACGACAGCGCCATCCAAACCGCTGCACGAGGTCTTTTTCCAAGGCTTTCTCGTGTCGCTGACAAATCCGAAGACTCTTCTGTTCTACGCGGCCTTCCTCCCCCAATTCGTTAGTCCGGCCCAGGGTCAGACATTGCAACTGCTGTTGCTCGCAGCGACCTTTCTCGCCATTGCCGTCGTGGTCGACAGCGGATGGGCGTTGCTCGCGCATCGTGCACGCCGGGCGCTCGGCCTCAGCGGCCGGGTCCTCAATCGCCTGACAGGTGGTCTCCTGCTAACCGCCGCCGCCGGACTGGCTGTCGCAAGGCGCACGTAGCATTGCGGCAGTCGGACGTGCCGAGATTTGTTTTCTGGATGTGCGGAGGGACGTGGTGCCCGATCAGCTCGTTGGCGCGTTGAGCTTGCGCGTCAGGTTCTCGAACTCGCGGCGGAGTTCCTCATTCTTGAAGATCTGATCGAACGTTGGCGCTTCAAGTTTCTGTATGGCCTCGAAGGACGCCGCACTGTCGCGCATCAGGTTCTTCAACTGGAAGCTTGCTTCCACCGTTTCATATGTATTGTCGGCAATGCTTAAATCGTGGGTGGCACGGGTTCGCGCACGCGCAATCTGCTCGCGCTGCTGGCTGAGGTAGCGTCGGTAGCCCTTCGCCGCGCTTTCAGCCACTTTCTGAGCCTCACGATTGGCTTCCAGGGCGCGGCGTTGATCGGGCCGGTTCTTTCCACGCAAGAGCTTGTTGGTCTTGGCCTGGGCAGCGGCGATGTCTTTGAGAATCGCGTCGAGCTTAGGCATATAGTTTGTATCGATTTTTGCGATCGCCATATCCTGTGCGTGAACCAACATGGCAAACAGCGCTGCGTGCATCGCGAAATACTTGCGTGCCGAGTTCATGTTGTCGCCGGCCGCCGTCAGCAGCTTACCGAGCTGGGCGTCGATCAGCTTGGCTGCATTGAAGACAGCAACGAGGCGAACAAGGTCGCCAGAAAGCACGCTGTCCAATAGGAGATCGACCTGCTCAGGTGTCAGCTCGACACCGGCCTTCTGCAGAGCGACGGCAACCTCGGTCTTGGTGGCGGCGATTTCTTCTTGGTTTTTTGCAATACGCTGCTGAGCATCCTCGATCTCGCTGCCAAGACTGCTGACCGTATCCGTCAGTACGCCCGGCAGCATGGAGTCTTGAGGCGCCGTGATCTGCTTTTCCTTCAGCTCAGCAATCGTGCCTTCGAGGTTGTGAATATTCTTCCTGAGGCTCTCGATCTTCTTTTGCAGTTCAACGATGGGCACGTCGGTCACGATGCCAAGCGCAGCGTCGAGCAGGTTCCGGATGTGCTTTTCGCGGTCCTCACGCGTCTCCGTCCAGATCGGCGTCACGATGAACTCATCGCTACCTGGCAGCTTGCGCGCTTCTGAACGCTGATCGGCGGTCTCGCGCAACACAGCGTCGATCGCCTGCATCAGGCGCCGGGCCTGTTGGTACGTTTGATCTTTTTCGCGCGGATCCGGGGGAAGGGGAGCGGCGTCCTTACCCGTCTTCGATTGGCGCTCAAGAAAGTCGGTGATGCCATCACGCCGAGCGGTTTGCGCAAGCGACGGCAACGCCGAAGCGCAAAGCGCGGCCACGATGAGCGCGGCAACAGGCGCACGGGTGCCGAGTGCCATTATCAGACCTCCAATTGAGCGGAACGAAGCCCGATAAATCGGGCGAATCGATGATCCTGACTGGTGTTCCGCTCAACCATTCATGCGTGTAGCCGCTGCCGCCACGAGGTCCAAGAGGTGACCGTCGATTTGGCGTGCGTCCGTCAACACAATCATGTGGGAAAGTACGCCTGATCTTCCAAGCCCTGGGCCGGGTGGCGGCTTTTTGACGATTTCATCAAATGGGTGGTCCCCGAGGGCCAGGTGGAGCCGCAATGCCTTGGCGCTGATGCCAAGGGCTGCAAATTCCTCTGGGTCGCGAATAGCAACATGGGCTGCGCGCGCTTCGAATTGCGCGGTCGGGCGACGGGTCTTGATCTTTGCGATGACAAGCTGGGCGAGCGGCCGGTAGGCCTTAGCCCTGGCCAAGATCGCATCGAGGTCGGCGCTCGCTTCTGCCTGCGGAGGCTCAATTGGTTTGGGTGGCGCTTCGGGTTCAGCGTTTTCCTTGCTGTTTGCCGGTGGGGCGGCGGCCTTCACCACTTCCTTGCGGACCGCGGGAAAGCTGAAAATCTTTGCCTGCTCCTTTGGCCCCTCCGGTAGGTCGGGGGTCTTTGGCTCCTCTGCATAAATCGGCCGCCCGCCGTTGTGGTGAATGCGCTCCAGCCATGAAGCCTGCGCAAACAAGAAGCCCTGCTGGCGCAGCCAATCAATGATGTCGTTGCGATGGGGCAGGTTCTGTTCGGAGATTGCCGCCATCCACTCGGCAAGTTCGCGTCCGCTCGTCTCTTTGAGTTCTTCGAGAAATGCGCGCTCCTTCTCGCCGTAGTCGGTGGCCATGTCTCGCTCCCTTACAGCCACCGGCGCGTTGTTGCCTTGTAGTCGCGGTAGGCTTGGCCAAAGCGCTTCTCCAGGTGACGCTCCTCGGGCAGGATCGCGAGCCAGGTGACGAGCACACCAAACAACAGCGCGCCGATTACGAACCAGATGTTCTTGGTAATCTCGGCCGCACCGAACAGAATGAAGATATCAGCGAGATAGATGGGATTGCGCACACGTGCATATGGCCCACTGGTCACCAATGCACTTGCCCCGGCATCAGGCATGATGGTCGTGCCATGGCCGCGCAAAGTGATTATCGCCCAGGCGAGCAGGCCTGCACCAATGAGTCCAAGTGAGATCCCCACCACGCGTGCCGGCAGATCATCAAGCCCCGGCCAGGGCAACGGCCATGTGCGCGCAAGCGCGATCGCTGATGCAACAACGGCAATCAGCAGAAGCGGCGGCCAAGGAATGCGGCTTGGCCGTTCGGCAAAGTCGAATTCGGGTGTTGCGTCCATGAGCCCTCTCAATCGCGAATCCACTCTACACCGCAAAGCCGGCACAAGAATAACGCATCACAGATGACGCGCGCATCCCGCGCACGAGGCTTGAAACTTGGGGAGAATCCGTGCCGCCGGCGCTTATTGCGATGCGCGCGGCTGCGGCAGGTCATTGGGATCCGTCTTGTTCAACTCGGCGTCCAGGTCGAAGGTCCTGCACTTCTTGGCCGCAAGCTGAGTGTTGTAGGCTTCGAGTAGCGCCAAGTCTTGCGCAAACTCGGCATCGGGATTTTCGCCCGCCGTCGTTCCTCCAAACACAGGGCGCACGACGCTCTGCATGCCGCGTGCAAATGCCGAGGAACTATCGCGCCCCTTCTGGGCGCGGACCTGCAGGATGCGCACTTGCATGACGCCCGTGAGCTTCTTGCAGTTATATTTGCGCTCAGCGGCCGACAGTTGATAGACGTTGGATCCTGCGCCTGGGGCCAGCATAGGATCGTTCACCAATGAGGGCGGCGCGTCTTTGCTGGTTTGTGCGCAAGCACAAATTTGGGCACTCGCAACCACCACCAGCCCCAGTCGAAGCGCCTTAATCATTGCCGTTTACCTGCGCCAATCATTAGACTATCGAGCCCTCAATAGGGGCGGATTGAAGGCGTCTCGCGACGCTGCGCCGCGGTACCAAGAGATTGGTATGGTTGCGCTGGATGAAGCCGCGCGCTTCAATGCGGTCAGTCCATCTGGACTTGCGGTTTGCGCGGGGGATCCCATGAAAATTATCACACTGTTCGCGGGCGTTTTATTGGTTGGCGCGCTTGGCTGGCCCGTAAGGGCGGAAACCGAATCAAAAGGCTACGCCTGCGTATTCGATATGGGCAACACCTGGACCTACAACGATGGGAGCTTCAAGACGAAGCCGTCCGCACCGCTCACCTTCGAGATCGTCGACATCGACCTCAAGGGCCAGTCTGCGCACCTGCGAGGCAAAGGGGACAGGAAAGCGGGATCGGTCAAGATCGTACGCGCAATCAACGCCAATCACTTCCTTGAGGTCGTCAACGAGGGCTTCCTAAACCTAACCACCGTCTACGACGTCGATCCCAAGACCGGCAAATCGCCTGCCGTTCATTCGCGCCACTTGGGCGTCATCGGCCAGCCCGTCTTCGCGCAGTATGCGGGCACTTGCACCGCAAAGTAGCGGGGGCAGACAACTCCCTTGTGGATCGCTCGTATTTCGGCTCGCCTCGGTGTCTGCGGTGAGCAATGTTCGGCCTTGAGGCAGCCAGTGGGACGAGGCGATGACGCTTCATATCGTCAAGCTATGCGTTGGAGCGGCGTCCGTAGAGGATTACGCAGCGTGGCAACAAAAGCGCATCGTACAGCAACGCGCAAAAGGGCAACGCCCCCGGCTCTTCCACGCCACCCACCAGACCCCGAAGCGTCAGTCCGAGTTGCTCGATGGTGGCTCGCTCTATTGGGTCATGAAGGGGGTGATCCAGGCGCGCCAGCTGCTCATCGGTTTTGAGGACGGCACCAAATCGGATGGTTCAGCTTGTTGTCTGTTGCTGCTCGACCGAAAGATCGTTCCCGTACGCCCGGTACCGCGCCGCGCCTTCCAGGGTTGGCGCTATTTGGAGGCGGCAGACGCCCCGCCCGATTTGACCCGCAACGATAGGAAGCTCGCAACGCTGCCGCCCAAGATGCGCCGTGACCTTGCCGAGCTTTGCTTGATCTGAACCACCATTCAGGCCCCTTGGGGCCATCATAACTCAGGGGCCTTCAATGCAGCAGCTGTTGGAATACTCGTCCTGGTCGTTTCAGTTGATCATGTTCCTAGTGGTCCTCTACCTTGTCATTGGGCTCATCAGACCATCTTGGGTGTTGGCGACCAGGCGAAGCACGATTGTCATCGTGTCGGTGGTGATCACGTTGATTGCATCCACCGCATTCTTCATCGCCGTCCAGCCGCTCGATTCAGCGACTGATCGCGAAACTGCGCCCGATTTATCAATCAATGAGACAGAACCGGCACCCCAGCCGTGAGGAGGGAGTAGCGCTAGCCAACAAAACGCGGCTATAAGGCGTGCGCCGAAAGAATCGCTCAAATGGGGAGGGCAACAATGAAGGGCACGACAGGAACAATCGTCGGTATCGTACTCATGGCCATGGGTTTGGTTGGTCTGGGCTTTGCCATTTCCGAAATGATGACGGAGGCAGCTCCTGCAGCAGCGTTAAAAACGCTTGCCGGTTTGGGCGTGTTTGCCGCCGCTTGGTTGGTGACCTTGTTCGCCGTCGCACGTTAGACACGACGCACAAATTATCTGTCACGGCCAGCGGTGCAGTGAGCCGTCCGGAAAGGTCCATTCCGGCGTGACCAGCGCGCCTGAAAAACTTGCGGGATACCAAGGCTGGTCATCCGGGGCTCCCGGGTTCTTTAAGACGTGCATCTCTTGAGCCGGCATGAAACTCTGGATGAGCAGGAAGCGCTTTTCGCCGGTCGCCGGATTTTCCACCATGTCGGCAACGAGAACGGCGTGACCCGGAAAGCCGCCCTTGATGAATACGTCGCCGATCTGCATGTCGGACACGGGCACGCGTTTTAGCTCGCGTTCCAGTGAGTACGTTCCGGCATAAGCGAAGACGAGCGTCATGTACTTTTTGAATGAAGAGTAGTCGGACTTCCCGCGCCTTGAAAACGTCCGTCGCTTGCCGTCGGTGTAGTTGAAGCCGATATCAGTCTTGCGCCCGATCGAGAATAGCCATTCTGCGCGCAGACGCATGATCGCGTCGGCGCATTGTTGCAGGTCACGCTTTCCCACATCGATATCGATCACGGCAGCGTGCGCATCCTGGCGCCACTTCTGCGCTCCGGTATAGAGCCGCACCGGCGCGCCATTTGGCATGAGCGGCAGACCGCGCAGCCAGGTTGCCCAGCTTCGCGCCGGCATAGGCACCCGATTAAATCCGGAAGGTGGTGGAAATCGTTCAGCGAGAGTGTCGGCGGGTCCGGGCGTGTTGCTGGACCGCCAGGGATAGACCGGCTCAGTCAAACCGGCGCCAGCCGACCCAATGAGTAGTAGAGCGGCGGTGGCAAGGGGCACGGTATTTGGCGCAAATCTCATTGCCCTTTGTTGCCTGCCCGATATGACCGGCTCAGGGCGCCAATCTGACCATCGATGGGCTTTGAGTGATATCGATCGCCATTGCTTGTTGTCGAAAGAGCAAGCCCGGGTCCGCTATTTCTGCGTCCCGGGCCACTTCGATCATGGTGTTTCGAGATTGAGCGGTTGCGCTTCCTTTGGTGCATTGGACGTCGCGAGGCCATCTGGCCATCATGTCCATTCACCGGAACGCTGTGGATCGCGCTCGACGAAACCCTATCCGATCAGATCAGTTCGCAGCGGCTGGTGCTCGGCTGTCCGCACGCCAACGTCCCCGACGCTGTCGAACGAATGGGTGTGGCCCGTTATCTGCCTCGCTCATAATTCAGATCAACGAGCAACGACCCGCTTCAGCAAATTCCACCCGCAAACAACATACGGATTGTAGCGATTTGCCACCTGCTGCAAGCAATACTCATGCTGCTGCGGTAGGTGGCCTCGACTGGCCGGGCGGCGACATTTTCATAGACCTCCTATCGAAGGATTTCAAAAGTCTGCGCTCGCCACGGACGAGTGTCAATCGAAAGGCAGAGTTGCGCTGAGTTCACATTGAATTGAGCAACGTGTCAGAGATGCAGAAGTAGAACGGCCCGGGATCACTCCCAGGCCGTCCGCTTGCCTCAGTATTTGCGCTTGTTAGACGGAGTAATAGAGATCGAACTCCACCGGATGCGGCGTCATCTCGTAGGTAAGATTCTCGCTCATCTTCAGTTCGATGTATGCGTCGATCATATCGTCCGTCATGACCCCGCCCATCTTGAGGAAGGCGCGGTCCTTGTCGAGACTGTCGAGAGCCTCGCGCAAGCTGCCACAGACGGTTGGAATGTTGGCCAGTTCGGCCGGCGGTAGATCGTAGAGGTTCTTGTCGATGGCATCGCCGGGATCAATCTTATTGGTGATGCCGTCCAGACCGGCCATTAGCATCGCAGTGAAAGCGAAGTAAGGGTTCGCACCCGGATCAGGGAAGCGAACTTCAACGCGCTTGGCCTTCGGGTTGTTGGTATGCGGAATGCGGCACGATGCGGAGCGATTGCGCGCAGAGTAAGCGAGCAGCACTGGTGCCTCGTAGCCCGGGACCAACCGCTTGTAGGAGTTCGTCGTCGGGTTCGTAAAAGCGTTGATTGCTTTCGCGTGCTTCAGGATACCGCCAATGTAGTTGAGGCAGGTCTCCGACAAATCGGCATACTTGTTACCAGCGAAGACCGGCGTGTCGCCATTCCAAATGGACTGGTGAACGTGCATGCCCGAGCCGTTGTCACCAAAGACCGGCTTGGGCATGAAGGTTGCTGTTTTGCCGTAGGCTTGGGCAACCATGTGCACCACGTACTTATATACCTGGAGCATGTCGCCCATGCGCACCATTGGGCCGAACTTAATGCCGAGCTCATGCTGAGCGGCACCGACTTCGTGGTGGTGCTTTTCAACCGAGACGCCCATTTCGGTCATTACCGAAAGCATCTCAGAACGAATGTCCTGACTACTGTCGACGGGCGGGACAGGGAAGTATCCACCCTTCGTACGCGGCCGGTGGCCCAGGTTACCCATCTCGTACTCGGTGCCAGAGTTCGATGGTAGCTCCGAGGAGTCGATCCTGAATCCAGTGTTATAGGGATCGACGCTGAACCGGACGTCGTCGAAGATGAAGAACTCAGCTTCCGGACCGAAGTAAACTTTGTCGCCGACGCCGAGCGACTGCATGTAGGCCTCGGCCTTCTTGGCGATCCCGCGTGGGTCGCGTTCGTAGAGCTGGCCGGTGGAAGGCTCCAGCACGTCGCAGAACAATGCGAGCGTCGTTTGAGCAAAGAACGGGTCGAGATGCGCTGATTCGGCGTCGGGCATCAGCATCATGTCGGAAGCTTCAATACCCTTCCAACCTGCAATCGAGGATCCGTCGAAGGCATAGCCATCCGCGAAGGTACCATCATCGACGCAACTCGCTTCGGCTGTCACGTGCTGCATCTTCCCCTTGGAGTCCGTGAATCTCAGGTCCACGAACTTCACGTCCTTGTCCTTAATCATCTGCAGGACATCGCTAGCGTTATTCATGAGACTCCCCTGTTACGTCGTCTTGCCCAGCTCGGCTTATTATGTCTGGCCGATACGCATATAACTCTTCCGGCCAGCTCTTAGATCGCGTTCGCCCCGGTCTCCCCGGTTCGAATGCGGATCGCATCTTCGATCTTTGAAACGAAGATTTTTCCATCCCCGATACGGCCTGTCTTTGCGGCCTTCTGGATCGCTTCGACGGCCTTATCTAGCATTTCGTCGGCGAGAACCACTTCGATCTTCACCTTGGGAAGGAAGTCGACCACGTATTCCGCGCCACGATAGAGTTCGGTGTGGCCCTTCTGTCGGCCGAAACCCTTGGCCTCAAGCACAGTTATGCCCTGCAGTCCTATTTCCTGCAGAGCTTCCTTCACCTCATCAAGCTTGAATGGCTTGATGACGGCCTCGATCTTTCTCATGACCCCTTGGTCCTCCTGCTTATTTGCTTGTGCAAGGGTGGATTGTCCGGACGGGCAGATGGCTAGCACGGCGCATGCCAACCGCTTCCGTAGAATAAAGAAACGGATATACAATGCCTTAGGACAAGACGTCTCCGGTCGCGCCCTCCAATTGATCGCCAATCTGCTCAATTGAAGAGCATTCTGTATATAGATTAGGCATTAGCGTATGGCGACGGCTTTTTCATCAGGCATTGTTATGATCGGAGCCTCATTATCATAAGCCGGGCCGCCATGCTCGCCCGCCAAATCCAACCGCCTTCAATGAGGAACATCGACAAGGTGCCGGCACTCGAGCTGCTCACGACTGAGGAAATGGGCCGTGCCGACAGCCTAGCGGTGGCGAGCGGCATACCTAGCCTTACCCTGATGGAAAACGCCGGAAGTGGTGTGGCCGGCGCCGCAGCGGAGATGGCTGCCATAGGCGGCCGGGTGGCGGTTTTGTGCGGTCCTGGAAACAACGGTGGCGATGGTTTTGTAGCCGCCCGCCATCTGCAAGAGCGCGGCTACGAGGTGCGACTTGCGCTGCTGGGCACGCGCGATGCGCTCAAAGGTGACGCTGTGGCAAATGCTGAGCGATGGGCGGGGCCCACCGATCCGCTCTCTCCAGCTTCCGTTCAAGGCGCCGATCTGATCATCGATGCGCTGTTCGGCGCGGGTTTGGCCCGCCCGCTCGACGGGATGGCCGCCACAGCCGTCGAGGCCATCAACGCTGCGCCGGCGCCCGTCGTTGCCGTAGACGTACCAAGCGGCCTTGAGGGCACCACGGGTCTGGCCTCGGGCCCGGTTGTCGTCGCTCAGCGCACCGTGACCTTCTTCCGGCGCAAACCAGGCCACCTCCTTTTCCCAGGCCGCGCATTGTGTGGCGACGTCAATGTCATCGATATCGGCATTCCCGAAACGGTGCTGGCCGAGATCAAACCACAGACCTGGGCCAATCATCCTGCGCTTTGGCTTTCACACTTTCCCTGGCCGCGTCTCGATGGCTTCAAGTACGACCGCGGCCATGCCGTCGCGGTTTCCGGTCCGGCGGATGCAACGGGGGCTGCACGCATGGGTGCGCGCGGCGCTTTGCGTGCAGGCGCTGGGCTTGTGACCGTGGCGAGCCCCATCGATGCCGTAGTGACGAATGCGGCGCACCTCACCGCCATAATGCTGAAACCCTTCGAAGGTGCGGCTGGCCTTCACGACATCCTTTCCGATCGGCGCAAGAATGCCGTCCTCATCGGCCCGGCTGTCGGCATTGGCAGCGCGACCCGCCACCTCGTGGAGGCCGTACTGAAGTCCGGTGCGGCCGCCGTTCTCGATGCCGATGCGCTCACTTCGTTTGCAGGCGATGACGCCGCCCTTGTCGAGTTGATCGCCGGCAGCCCCGAACGGCCTATCGTGATGACGCCCCACGACGGTGAATTCCAGCGGCTCTTTCCCGATCTGGTCAACGAGCCCAAGTTGCAGCGTGCCCGCACGGCCGCTGCCCGGACCGGCGCCGTCGTCGTCTTGAAGGGCGCCGACACGACCATCGCCGCGCCCGACGGCCGCGCCGCGATCAACGAGAATGCGCCCCCGTTTCTCGCAACCGCCGGTGCGGGCGATGTGCTCGGCGGCATGATAACCGGTCTCCTCGCACAAAAAATGCAGCCCTTCGAAGCGGCCTGTGCGGGTGTGTGGTTGCATGGTGAGGCCGCAGCAGCCGTCGGACCTGGCCTCATCGCCGAGGATCTGCCGGAGCATTTACCGCAGGTTTTACGCGGTCTTTATCGCCTGACGCAGGCTGGCAGCACCGTAAGGACCAACTGATGCGCCGAGCACGGGCCCGTCGGAGACCGTTTCGGGGTCACAATCGACCCTTATTGGCCTATGTTGGATTCGAAGGTTTTGCCAATCGGCTTTTGACTGTGAACACAATGCGCTTTCCACGACGGTTACATCTGCGGCTTGCCATTGCCGCTGTGCTCGCCTCGGCACCGTTTTTCCCAGTGGTGGCTGCGCCACAAACAGGTGCGAGCAGTGCCCATGATGCGGCTGCCGCACTCGTGCGTGGCGACACGGGCCAAGCGGTTGTGGCCTACACCGAAGCCCTCAAGGACCCCGGCCTCACCAATGACCGGCGCGCGACCATACTCAATGATCGCGCTGTCGCGTACGCGCGCCTTGGCCAAAGCAAGCTGGCCATCGATGATTTCAATCGGGCGGCCACGCTCTTTCCTGAGTATGCCGCGATCTACAACAATCGCGGCAGCCTTCTTCTGGCGCTGGACCACGCGGAGGAGGCGATCAAGGATTTCGACCGGGCAATCGTTCTCGCTCCCGGTTATGCGGCCGCTCTAAGTAATCGCGCCGGCGCTTATACAAAGACCGGCCAGACGGACCTCGCAATCCGTGACTACACGCGTGCCGTCCGTTTGATGCCACAGACGGCAGCACCGTTGTCAGGGCGTGGCCGGGTCCACCTCGTCGTCGGCCGGCCATACGCGGCCATTCGCGATTTTACACGCGCAGTGAATGCCGACGCGCGTTTCGCTACCGCCTATCGCAGCCGGGCGGAAGCAAATCTCGCCCTTGGGCGGCGCAAGGAAGCGATTGAAGACCTTTCTCGCGCCATCGCGTTCAACGCCGACAACGCCGAACTCTATCTGTTGCGCGGTGATGCATACCTCGCGATGGAGAATATCGAGTCAGCGCTCAAGGACTTTTCTCGCGTCATTGAGTTGGACCCCGGCTCGGCGAGCGGATATGCGGCGCGAGGTTTAGCCCGCGGGCTGGCGGGGGCCCATGAGGACGCGTTCGCCGATCTAAACCGGGCGATCACAATTGATCCGCGCTCGAGCACGGCCTTCGCCTACCGGGCCATCGTCTACAAGCAGAGTGGGCAAGCAGACGTTGGGTCGAGAGATGCCGAGACGGCGACAAAACTGGACGCCAAGAGCCCGGAGGCGCTTTGGGCGAGAGGGGAAATTGCCGAAGCTCAGGATCGCAACGAAGACGCAATAGCAGATTTCCGGCGTGCACTTGAGGCCAAGCCCGCGTTGAAACTTGCAGCCGATGGTCTGCAGCGGCTCGGGGCCGATGTGGGTGACGAAGAGGACCGCGAGATTCCAGGGCATGGGATTGACGGTTGGGAGGTCGTAGCCCGCGGCGACCAGTATTTTGCCGTAAACAAAAAGCTCCGGCGTCTTCGTGTGCCACTGGAAATGGCAGGCGATGGTCAGCCACGCCTGCTTGAATGGGACCAGAAGCGAGGGAACCTACGGGGCATTGCAACGCTCAGGTTTGCCGCCGGCGCTGTACCGGGCCCGGTTGGGCCTGAGGAGTTCGAGCAGGTTGCCATCCTCGACCTCAACAACAACTCTGTCGTGGCCATTGAGCCGCATCGACAGGGCAAGAAAGTCGCCAGCTGGCAATGGCAAGACGACCGCGTGATCGTGGCCAGCGTGGATGGGGCGACCGACGAATTCATCCTGCGGACCGGCCGCGCGCGAAGCCGATATGCGACGGGTGGGGGTTATGGCGAGTCGGGAGCTTGGTCGCCTTGGTCACAGTTCGATGGCCCGCCACCAACGCAGCGCCGCGCCAAAAGGCGCCGCAAGCCGAAAACTCTGTTTCAGCTTCTGTTCCAATAGACCTTGGAACCGCGACCCGTCCCCACGCACGGTCCGCGATGGCGAAAATGCACAATACCGGATTGGTATTTGCCCGTTGGCGATGCGCTGCCGGCGGCCAACCAATGCTCATAACGAGCCCATTTATTAACATCCTGGCAAATCAGTATTGCCTTGGCCGACCCGCATTGCAGCATCAACAGCACGGTCTCGCGGTTTGTCGTGTTGGTGTCGGTTTTGACCGTTGCGTGCGTGAAAAGAGCATGTGAAAGTGAAGGCAGAAAACGAGCCCTTGGGATCGTCACAATTCGGCGCGCACAGGCGATACTGCTGTTAAGGTTTCGACATCCCTCATGAGGTTAGTGTTTTGCGTGTGATTCGATTTCGGCAGGGATGGAGTGCTTTCCCAATGACATTGGTTCGATTGCTAGGCGCGGCAGCAGCCGGCTTCGTCTTCGTTACGTCCGCGAACGCCGACCCAAAGTTGGTGGTGGCGACCACGGAACCGGCTTCCACCTCAGTGGAGACCGAAGCAGGTAGCGCGTCGGCGCCTGCTGATAATCGCGCTTCAGATCCCGCATTGCCGGCCGCCGTTGCCGTTGGGACGACCGAGACGCTCGAAGGGCCGGCCTTTGGAAACGCCAGCGTGGCAGAGCCGGCAGGGGCCGGTATCAATGCTGCGTCGGATCCCGCTCTGTCGATGGCTGTCGTTGCCGCCATCCCGCAGGCAATGGAACAGGCCCCGCCGCTTGAGCCGCCGGAGCCTACGCTGTTTGCGGAAGTGAACCTCACCAAACAGAGGATGACTGTCTCGGACGCATCTGGCGAGCTGTATACCTGGAAGATTTCATCTGCGCGCGGGGGATACGTCACGCCCGTCGGCGATTATAAGGTCAATTGGACCTCGCGTATGCATTACTCGCGTCAATATGGCATGTCGCCAATGCCATACTCGGTTTTCTTCCATCGGGGCTATGCAGTCCATGGCACAACCGCGGTGGGTTCGCTTGGCCGGCCGGCCTCACACGGCTGCGTAAGATTGCGCACCAGCAATGCGAAGAAGTTTTACAATTTGGTCCACAAGCACGGAGAGAAGCTGACGAAAATTGCGGTCGTTGGAAAACCGCCGTATTCGCCGGTCGCACGCAAGAGGCGCCCGCGCTATCAGCAGCCCGCCTACCAGCCGTTCGGGTTGTTTTCCTCCTATAGCTATCCGCAACCGCGCAAGAGACAGCGTCGCCGGTACGGCGGCGGTTACTACGGCGGGTGGTAGGCTGGATTTGACCGGCGTGCCGATCGTCGCGCAGGTCCTGCGGTTCAGAATGGGTTCCACGTCGCCCGCGGTGTAAAGCGGACATAACCGACGTTTGCTCCGAGCCGGAATCCGAGGCCCGAACGGATCGGAGCCATAATGACGTCGCCGCCCTTCAAGAACGTGATGCCGACGCCCCCAACGAAATATGCAGATCCGTCAACGCCCGTGAATTGACGATAGAGTTGGTCGGGCCTTTGCACGTCGTAGATCAAGAACATTGTGCGCGAGCCGGACGCACCAAAATCGGTGCCAAGCGACGGGCCATGCCAATAAATCTCCTGCTTCCCTCCCGAACGCAAATAGAGCGTGCCCTTCCCGTAACGAACGCCGGCAAGGAAAGCCCCGCCGCCTTCCGTACCCAATATGTAGGCGGCCGGCCGTCCCGATTTGCTGAACGCATACTCGATGACGCTGGCGAGATTTGTTGAGATGGTTCCGAAAAAGCCGCGTGTAATCTCGCGGATCTCATTGATGGTGTAGCCGCGTTGGGTTTCGTCTTCGACCTGGGGCGGTGGTGGGGGCAGAAATGCCGTGTCAGACTCGGGCGGAACTCGAGAGGTGGTTTCCGTGTCCCAAGTTGGTGCACCGCCCTTGGGCGCAGGTTTGGGCGGCGGCGGGGTAGTGTCCGCCGTTTGGGGAGCAGCCGCGGCAACAGTGGTCGTTTCCGATGGCGCTTCGGTTCTATCTTTTCTCAGTTGCTTCGTCTTTGGTGCGTTCTCTGCAGCCGCACCATTCGCCATCTCCGCGTCGAGCTTTGCCAGCGTGTAAGAGGATTTGGCCTTCATTACCGCCAGTAATTCCAGTCCGGCGGCATTGAGCTCGGATAACTTGGTGCAATCGAGTGGTTGCCCGTCTAGGGGCCGCCCGAGTGTGTCAATTTTCGTGATTAAGTCCTCGGCGGTGCGGTCGTATTCGGAAATCTTTTGGTCGCGGACACTGTCGAGCGCCTTCTGCTCGTAGGTGTCCTCGCTCCAGCCCCGCTTCTCTTTGAGTGCGCGAAGTTTTGCCCTCAACTCAGGAAGGGCCTTGGCGTTGAAGGAGCGTAGCGCCGCCCCGGAAACATCAACTGCCGCTGCGAAATCATCCGCCGTGCACGTTGCGCCTATCGCGGGGTTGCCAAAAGAGAACGCGAGTGTGACCGCCAGCAAACCAAGAACGCGCCGGCACGCCAGTGCACGTCCAGTCCCTAAGGCCGGGCCGCCTTTCTTGCCTTGCATAGGTTGTCGACGTCCCGGCGGGAAAGCCGCCTCACTCTTACTATTCGCTGCGGATGGTGCGCACGACACTGGACATCGGCTGAGCCGAACCAGCGGCGAAACCCTTTACGTCCTTTTTCACGAGAGCATCGTACTGAGGCAAAGTCTTGACCGGGGCTGCGGGCGTAAGCTGCACCACTTTGTACCCCTTCGCCTTCAACTGTTTCAGCAGGTCAGGCAAGGCCTTCGCCGTATGCGGTTGAATATCATGCATCAGGATGATGCCTTTGCCGTGCTTCTCAAGTTTATGCATCACCGACTGAACCAGCCGGTTTGAACTCATACGCTTGAAGTCGAAGCTGTCGATGTCGGTCGAGAACACGGCTATGTTTCGGGTCGAGAGATACTTCAGCGTTTCTGGCGAATCCCTCAAGTACGGATAACGGAAGAATGGCGCTGTCGGGGCACCCGCCGCCATGCGGATGATGCTGATGGATCTCTCGATCTCGTCCTTGGCCTGGTCGATTGGCATCTTGGAGAGATCTTTGTGATTGACGGTGTGCGCACCGATCGTATGACCAGACTTTGCGATGGCGCGCAGAATTTCGGGATAGCCGGCGGCGACCTTACCGACGGAGAAGAACGTCGCCTTGGTACACTCTGCGTCAAGTGCATCCAAGATTGCCGTCGTGCGATTGGGTAGCGGCCCATCATCAAAAGTTAGGACGACCTCTTTCGGGTTCAGGAAGTCGTACGCCTTATAGTGCTGGAAGCCGAAGCCGGGTCCGCCGGTCGTGTCGATCTCAACCACGCGTGAAACACCAAGTGGATTGGGATTGCCGGGGCAGGCTTTCGCCTTGGTCGCGGACGCCGCGGGCGAGTCCGGTCCCATCGTCTCTTGGGACTGTGCAGCATCAGCCGGCGTTTCGGCGACGAGCGTTTGGGGCCACCACACGACGGCCATGCCGAGTAGGGCGAGAGTCAGGTGCGCGCGCATCTTCTACCTCCGCAAGTTTGCCTGAAGAGGCGTATGACTTGATTCTGTGCATTCTGGGAAAATCTATATCAGCAAGGCAAGGCGTTCGGGAGATATTCGTCAAATTTTACCGGTCTCGATGTCACTGGCGTTCCTCCCCGCATTGGTCGCACTTCCCCGATTTTACGGGCCTTTGTCCCGCAGTTTCGCATCGAAACGCCGTGAGTCGACCACAACGCGCTCGTGGGTGCCTTTCCCAATGACTTCTAGGTTGTCGCGAGCCTCGATCCTGAATGTCAGTTTTCTTCCACTCACATTGAGCAGTTCTGCCGTCGCTGTAACCGGCTCGCCTACTGGTGTCGGCGCAACATGATCCACTTCGACGCGGACACCCAGGCTTTCGTGTCCTTCTGGCAGGCGCTGCTCGACGCAATCGACAGCCGCCTGTTCCATCAGGGCGATCATGATGGGACTCGAAAGTGTTCGCGCTCGTCCGCTCTTCATGTGAAGCGCTGTGTGTTCGTCGCTAACCTGCAACGATGCTGTACCGGCGAGACCGGGTTCTAGGTTCGAAAGATCGGGCATGGCTTTTGGCTCGGCTCTTGTGAGGTTTCGGCATCCGCGCGAACGTGCCGGTGCACGCTAGCAAGAGCAAGCGAGACATCAGTTTGAGTTGTAAAGCGCAACGGTGGGGCGTGGGTTGACCGGGAGAGTTCGCGCGATTATGCCGCGTCGACCATCTTCTCCAGAGACTCAAGGTTGGTCAATCGCAGAAGACCCTCGTCGGCCGGTGCCACAAGGCCGCGCGTTTCCAGCGCACGGAGCTGGGTGGCAAGGTCCTCGACACTCATGCCCAGGTAATCGGCCGCGACACCGCACGTCATCGAATCCGTGATGAGACTTGGATCACGTCCTTCGTATGCGTTGATCCGCGACAGCGTAAATAGGAACGCTGCGGTACGCTCAAGTGGTTTTGCAACACGGTCGGGATCGGCCCGCAACTCTCCGAGAGTCGAGGCATCGCTCTCCATCGTTGTTGCGGCATCGCTCTCAATCGTTTCAGTGAAACCCGAGCACGGCAGACATCTCACCGATGTCTCTACTGTGGCCTGAGCCGTTGTGTCGTGATTGTTGACAATGCCGCGGCCAACGAGATCGCCGGGGAATGCAAACTCGACAATGTCGGGCTCGCCGTTGGGTCCGGCCTTGTAGAGGCAGACGGAACCTTTCTCCACACGGAAGACGTAATGGCGCGCATCACCTTCGCGAAAAAGTACATCTCCTGCCGACAATTTGTATATGTCGGCAACAGGTACAGCGTCCTGCCGCCCCGTTGTTGGCTCGACGGTGCATGTTGCACCGGAATCATTATCCGCACTCATGAGCATTGGCCGGACTCGCTACTAGCTACTGCCTAATCAAATTATGTGTCCCGGCAGTCACAATCAAGCCGCAATTTGTGTGCGGAGCAATAATCTCAGCGTTTAGGGGCAAATTAGCACTTGATACTGCCACCCCCGCTCCGCGCATCATGGCGGGGTGAGTGGCGAATATCAAAAGCCGCACCAAAAAATGATGCGGCTTCAAATGGTTAGCTTTTCGGAACCGATAGAGCTGCCCGAGTGGTCTAATGCCACACGTCTTAGTTGACCCGCTTGCAGGCCTTGACCTTGGCATAGCATTCGTTGCCCAACGTGCCACCGGGCCCACATTTCACGATTTGTGCCTCGCCGACGACGTGATACCCGCGGGCTTCCGCGATGTTGATGGCGCCCTGCTTCGCCATCAGAGGTGCCCAGTCGGCCATAAGGTGCTCGCCTGCTGCCGAGAAGGTCTTGCATTCCTCCGCGGCGTGGGACGCCAATGGCATCACGGAGACAGAGGCGGCCATTGCCACCGCTGCTGCGGACCAACGCACAACGCTCTTCATCGCAACCTCCTTGAAGCGCAAATTATAGTTAAAGCCGGCCGTACCCTGCCCTCGTTGTGCGTCCCGGGCAAGCCGGTAGAGCATTTCCTTGCGTCGATTGCCGAGATTGTGTGCCCTTTCGTCCGCGAGCCCCTTACTCGGGCCCCCTTTACCGGGTGGCGGCCGGCGGGCTAGCGTCGCGTTCGCCCAGAAGCCGGCTCATTCGATTTGCAGTCTTGCGCCAACTAAGGGAGACCCAACTCGGGGGCAGTGCAGTGGACGAAAATCAACGCATCGTTGTCATCAGAGAAGACACAAGCCTCAAAGGTGAGATCCGCAACGGCGGCCGAATAGAGATCTACGGCTATGTTGAAGGCGAGATCGCCAGCGACAAGGTCATCATTCACGATGGTGGTCGCTGCTACGGCACCATCAAAGCCGAAAGCGCCGAAGTGAATGGCACGCTACAGGGTCAGGTGTTCGTCAAGCAGCTCATGAGCATCGGGAAAACCGGCTCTGTGTCGGGCAATGTTCAATACGGTCGACTTGCTCTTGAGATGGGCGGCAATTTGAGCGCGCAGGTGCGTAACGTGCCGCCGACTGTTAGCGGCGATCTCGATCTTTCCGTTTCAAAGGGGCGATCCGTCAGGATCACGCTTCAGGACCTGTCCGCACTAGACCCGGACGACGAGGCCGATCATCTCACGTTCACGGTGTCACGCCTCATAAACGGTTTCGTGACGTTGTCGGGCGCGCCGGACCGTCCGGTCGACACGTTCACTCAAGCTGATCTGGAACGCGGCAGCGTTCTGTTTTTGCATGATGGCACCGATACACGCGATGCTAGCTTTGATGTTGTCGTCGCAGATCAATCGGGCGCGACCTCGGGTGCCGCTCAGACGGTGAAGGTCGCTGTGCGCGGTTACGCCTAAAGGCTGGCGGCTCTCATCAGGTACGCGTGCCTCCTAGTCCCCAAAGGAAGAGCCCAGCTCCAAGGCCCCAGGCACCGTTAACGATGGCAGCAATGCCTGCACGCGGCCAGAATGGACCGATGGGTAGACCCTTGATCAGCGGGACGATGTACATGGCAACAAGCGATGGGGCGACCGCACCAACAACGATCCAGGCAACCCAGTAGGTTGCTCCCTGAATTCGCGCGAGAAAGAGCGCTAGCACCGCGCCCCACAATCCACCCCAAAACGCTTTTGAAATAATGCTCGGAATGTCCAATGGCGGAACCGGGGTGAGTGGCCAGGCCGGCCGGTTTGGGGGAAGAGCCTCTGCCAAATTGAGCAGGTACCAGACGCTCTGATGAAAGATCAGCGTAGCGGCAAAGCCAGCCAGAAACCCGAGGGCGAGAAGGCGGATGGTCGAAACAGTCTGCACGGGTCGTCTCCTTGTTGCAGCGAAGGCGGCGCAATGAAAGACGAGCGGAACATCCCCGCTGTTACCGGCCGCGACGATACGACCTGACCGCGGCACGCGAATTGAGACGGCGCAATGTCACGATGTCATTCGTGGCCAATGATAACCGGGGCACTGCGGCGGAGGCAAAACATGCATTGGAAGATTGCTCTGGCCACGCTTTCCGCTTGCGGGATGCTAACACTCCCGCTTCACGCTGAAGAGCCCGATCCTGCCCAGATTGCCGAAGCGCGTGCGGCCGTAAAAGATCTTGGTCAAGGTCTGAAGGTACAACTAATGGCAGCTATCAAGGCGGGCGGTCCTGTATCGGCGATCGGTGTCTGTCAAATAGTGGCGCCGGCGCTTTCGAAACAGTCTGGCGGCACGCACGGTCTGAAGGTCGGGCGCACGGCGCTTCGCATTCGCAATCCTGCGAACGCTCCAGACGCATACGAACGCAAAGTACTCGAAGAGTTTGTCGCCCAGATCGATGCCGGCGCGAGTGCCGACAAGCTTGAGTCCGCCGAGATCATTTTGGACGAGGGCACCCCCGTCTTTCGCTACATGAAACCGATTCCAATGGGCACACAGCCTTGCCTGACGTGTCATGGTTCCGACATCGATCCTGCACTCAAGGCCGAAATAGGACGCCTCTATCCAGATGACGAGGCCACAGGTTTCAAGCCCGGTCAGTTACGCGGTGCGTTCACCGTATCGGGAAAAGCTCAATAACGAAGGCGCAACCTCGTCCTGAGTGGGCACTCACATTGGCATGCAAGCGTTCGCTGTTGTGCTTTTGAGCCGAGGTTTACGCAGCGGCTTGGGCGGACAGTGTCCGATAAGCGTGGGTCATGGCGAGCCACGTGATAGGAACCGTAACGAGAAGACCAATCAAGAGCGCCAGTGCGCCGAGAAAATTCAAACCGAGCAACACCAAGCCCAGGAGGAACAGTTGCCACTTATGACCCTTCGTCACCTGCCAGCTATCCTTCAGCGCATTGATCGGTCCGGCACCTCGGTCGACGACCATGAAAAGTGTAAACATTAGACCTGCCGCGGCAATTATGCCGGGCACGATGAATAAGAGCATACCGATGAGAATGATGATGGTGGTGAGGAGTTGGGCCCCAAAAAAACGCCAAAACGGTTGAGGATTCCACAAGTCGCCGATTGTCACAGTCGAAATATCGTCGTGCGCACGCAGTGCAAATGTCGTCACGCCCAAAGCAACAAAAACACCGAGCACCGCACTGACGAGCATCGCAATCAACTCGACATTTGATGGTGGCGGCTGTGGGGCACCGGCCGGCGCCTCCGGCATTGGAAAAAGGAGGCTTGGTATGGATGGGATAATGGCGCAAAGGAGAAACGCGCCGATCAGAATGCCAGGCCGCTTCTTGAATGTCTCCCAACCGAACCGAATGCAGTCGCTAATCGAAAATGCATGCATGCCGTCACTCCCTTCCAGTTGGTCCTCTCACAAGGAAATTTGCTTTAACGGCTTTCGAGAACGTTCAGAATTCACTAACCACAGTATTCGTTACCAACAGCAAGATTCCACGGGTAACTACAGCCTAACTCAATCGTGATCTGAAACGGAAGACTGGCCCTTGAGCCAAAGTTCAGGTATCCCCATTGATTGTTGGGGGTTGCGCTGCTGGTTGCTGGAGGAAGTATGATGCACCATTCAGGAACAGCCCTCGCCGGGCTTGTCTTCTTGTTGGTATTTGAACCCCCGCCCGCTCTTGCCGATACCATTTTTGAGGTCGAGAATGCGCGCGCCAATGCCCGCGCAGGCGGCCCCCTCAGTGCTTCCGACAAGGAGCTGCTAAACCATTGGGGTTGTGAGAGCGGTTCGAAGGCGGCGTATTGCAGGAAGATTCAGGGCGGCGCCAACAGCGGTGGCCATTCAAAGAGGTATCGCCGACCGCGCTGAGAGAATTTGGTGAGGGAGACAATAAGTGGACGATTCTGAAGAACTCGCTGAGCTCGATCAGCGCATCGCCATTGTCCGCGAAAACCTGCGCGAGCTGATCGAGCAAGCCGCGGCCTATTCAGGTGCGGCCGATGAAGCGCGCAACGCCGATCGGATCGCCAATCAGGAAGCTAGGCTTGCCGCCTTGCTGAAAGAGCGTGAGGAGCTCTCGAAATAGGCGGCGAGCGAGATTAGCCACTAAGTCCCGCTAGGCTCAGCTCCGTAAAGTCAGCATCCGACAGTGCGATGCTGGCCGCACCGACGTTCTCCTCTAAGTGAGCAACCTTCGAAGTCCCGGGGATGGGCAGCATGACAGGGCTGCGCTGCAAGAGCCATGCAAGCGCGATCTGCCACACCGTTGCGTCATGGCGTTGGGCCACAGCCTCCAGAACTGTTTTGGTCTTGCCGAGGTCCCCCGCCCCGAGCGGAAACCAAGGTATGAAACCGATGTCGTTTTTCTCGCAATAGTCGAGCACGTCTTCGCCTGAGCGATCGAAGAGGTTATAGCGGTTCTGAACCGTTGCGACTTTGAACACTTTCGAGGCCGCTTCGATTTCCGCAACCGAAACCTCGCTCAGGCCCGCGTGACGAATGACCTTACGGTCAAGAAGGTCTTTGACGGCTGCGAACTGCTCATCGCGCGGTACCTTGGGGTCGATGCGATGGAGTTGCCAAAGGTCGATCTGCTCCACGCCGAGAAGTTTCAGACTCTTGTCAGCTTGAGCGATGAGGTGCTCTGGGTCTCCATGGGGCTCCCACCTGCTGGGTGCCGGTCGCGTCAGACCGCCCTTGGTGGCGACAATGAGCCCCTTATAGGGATAGAGGACTTCGCGGATAAGCCTCTCTGAGACTTCGGGGCCGTAGCTGTCGGCAGTATCGATGAAGTTGACGTTGAGTTCAGGCAGGCGCTTTAGCGTGCGCAAGGCTTCCGCGCGGTCGGCGGGTTCGCCCCAAATGCCAGGGCCGGTAACGCGCATTGCTCCGAAGCCGAGCCGGTTGATCTCTAGCTCGCCTCCAATCTTGAAAGTACCGGAGAGTGATGCATCGGGTATCTGTGAGTCTTGCCCCACACCAATTGCCATGTGTTTCTTTCTCCGCAACGCCGCTGCCACTGCTTGCGAGCTAAGGCCTGAGCGCGATGCGATCAAGTGCGACCTAACACAGCGCCCCGCGTTGGCTATTTGAACAACGACGTAAGAGAGAACGACGAGCCTTCAATGACGGGCGGTGCCTCGGCGATCTTCGGATGTGGCTCGTCCAAATAGACGTTGACGCCCGTTGCGCGCCCTTCCTTGATGAGCGCGGCGACGTAAGCCCAGCCCTTCGGCTCCAGACCAATGCAGGCCTCCGACATTTCGCCCTTCAGGCGCATGTGAATGGCGATGTTCCCGCGTCTCAGGACGGCTTTCCGTTGTGCTGGCGTGAACCGGTCTTTGCTCCAGAGCTTCCTCAGATAGATCGCGGCGACATTGCGCTTCGTCAATGGGCCCCAGGTGATACGCCGGTTCTTGTTCGCCGGGAAAGAATACTCGCCAGGTGGTAGTGAACCGACGCTTCTTGCTGCGAGGCAATCGGGGTCGGGATTGTTGCGGCACACGTCTCGGCCCGAAATCGCCCATGCGATCGTTTGGCCGTTGGCATTGGAATCCTCGGCCTCGACAAATAGACGGCCCGTGCTGATCGTGTAGCCGAGCCGGAAGCTGCCTGCTGATTCAGGCACCTTGCTCACGACATCTTTGAACTTGTTGCAGATTTCGCCCCCGGTGAGCTTTCTCTTGAAACCGTTGATGTTGACGGTGACGTAGTCAACGTGTGGAGCGCAGTCCCAACGCGGCAGGACTTCCTTGTCTTTGAGAGCGACGACTGGGCCGGGCGCATTAGGCTGTCGCTTCGGCGCGGCCTTCGTCTTGGCCATTGCCCTTGGCTTCTTCTTCGGGACAGCGGGCGGGGATGCCGAAAGTGTGGTGTCCCATTCGGCGGGCAGCTCGCCCGGCTTCTGGCGCAGCTGCTCACACGATGACGACAGCTTGGGTGGCTGGATCTGTTTGACGGCGAGTTGACGGGCAACCGTGCTGCTCGCGCCCTTGTCGACGTAGGCCTGGATGAGGGCTTGCTGCACCATGATCTGCTCGGGTGAGAGTTCGAAGATGCACTCCTCGTAGAGTTGATCGCCGATCTTGCTGAAGATATCGGCAAGCTGCGCGGCGGCCGCGGCTGTTTCCGCGCTGGTCTTGCCCTTGGATTGGGCAAGACACTGCCCCCACGACAGCGCCAAGAGGCTCGCTGTCGCGGCAAGGATCGCCTTGCGAAGTCCATGCTTGAGGGCTTTTTCTGGCACGCGCGGGCCTACCCCTGCTTCATGACACCCGATTTTTTGGCATAGGTACGCCACGAGTCGGGGCAAGAGAAAGGCTTTCGTTGCGATTCGGAGAACTTTGGGGCCATCCTGGCCGGGCGCGCAAAGAGCCGCAGCCGCAATATTCGCCGCTGCGAGAGGCGCAATTGATTGGTATAGCGGGGCCAGCAAGTCCAATCGCGCATGGGAGCTCACGCAATGACCGACACCAATGACATCCAAGACGCCCTCGACCGCCTGGCGCGTGAGAACGCCGAATTGCGTGGTTTGGCGCTTGCTACCGGTGTCATTCTCACCCAGCTTCTGCAGACCATCACCCTACGTGAGATGAACCCCCAAGGGGCCGCCACGAAGGTGATTGGCAATGCGGAAAAGGCGATCGCGGGCTTCAAGCCGGACGAATCCGAGCCTCTGAGCGATGTGATGAAGGAGCGGGCGCTCGAGGCGGTGAAGCAATACGAGACCCAGCTGCGCTCCGTCCTGCCGGTATAAGCGAAGGTCGGTCGCTCTGACCTCCGGCTACGCAGATACCGCCTCCTTCTCCACTTCCAATGCCGCATGTGCTTCCTCGGCACGCTCGAAGACGTGCGGCGCCACCCCACGTTTGCGCAGGGCCTCCTGCATCTTCAGCCGCATGAAGGTGCTCGTCGTATAGCGCGTTGTCGTCGCGTAGTGGTGCTGCAGCATGTACTCGATCATGCCGGCATAGTCGTCGTAGAGATCCTCGGCAATTCGGCAGCCGTCGTGATTGACGACTGCGTTGACGCGCTTGCCGGCCTTCTCGCACGCATCGATCAGCACCTTCTGCAAATCGTCGATGTCGCTCTTTTTGCGCACGCTCCAGCCTTCCAAGTTCAGGAACAAGATGTTGCGCTTGGCATCGTAACTGACCCGCTCGGCGAGCTGGAGGTTCATGAGATCCGCCAACAGGTCCATCGGCTCGTCGACGAAAATGCGTGGGTTCATCGGCATGGGCTTGTGGATGCTTGGCTCGAAATCCATCCGCGCAAGGATATCGCGCTCGATGTCGATGCCCGGCGCGATTTCGATCAGCTCCAAGCCGCCGGGAGTTAGCTGGAACACGCAACGCTCTGTGACATAGAGCACAGGCTGCGAACGCTCGGCCGCGTAGGTGCCGGAGAATGTTACCTGCTCCACGGATTTGGTGAATTTGCGAAACTTGCCCTCATTCAAGATTTTGAGCGCACCGTCCTCAATCGTGACCTTGAGTCCTCCGCCGGTGAAGGTGCCGACGAACACCACCGCGCGCGCGTTTTGCGAAATGTCGATGAAGCCGCCGCAGCCGTTGAGGCGTCCGCCAAACTTCGACGTATTGACGTTGCCTTGCGCGTCGCATTCGGCCATGCCGAGGCAGGTCAGGTCGAGCCCCCCGCCGTGATAGAAATCGAACATCTGGTTTTGGTCGATGACGGAATGGGCATTGGTCGAGGACCCGAAGCTCGAACCGCCGGCCAATACGCCGCCAACGGCACCTGCCTCCGTCGTCATAACGATGTAGGGGGTGACCTTCTCCTCGTTGGCGATTGAAGCCACGCCGTCAGGCGCCCCGACGCCCAGATTGATGACGCCGTTCGGGGGAAGCTCGAAGGCGGCGCGGCGCGCGATGATTTTGCGCTCATCAAGCTTCAGTTTCGCAATGCCTTCGACCGGTACGCGGACCTCGCCAGCAAGTGCGGGATCGTACATCACACCATAGTTCATGCGGTGCGTCTCGGGCGGATCGGCAACCACCACGCAATCAACGAGGATGCCGGGCACCTTCACGTCCTTCGGCTTGATTGACCCTTCCTCAACGATGCGCTCGACCTGGGCAATAACAACACCTCCATTGTTGTGCGCGGCCATCGCCTGAGCCAGCACATCGAGCGTCAGGCATTCCTTCTCCATGGAGAGATTGCCGGAAGGGTCGGCGCTCGTCGCGCGGATCAGGGCGACGTCGATCGGCGTCGCTTTGTAGAACAGCCATTCGCGCCCCTCGACCTCGACAAGCTTCACCACGTCATCGCAGGTCAGCTCGTTGACCTTCCCGCCGCCGAGGCGTGGATCGACGTAAGTGTGCAGGCCCACCTTGGAGAAGAGACCCGGCTGGCCCGACGCGCACGTGCGATAGAGCTTAGAGATGATGCCTTGCGGCAGATTGTAGGCCTGGATCTTGTTGTCGCGGGCCG
>Ga0315534_1000205_pt1 | contig 38134 bp, 30 predicted proteins | sample SalMarSW160240MG_FD_203094 | JGI IMG/M metagenome (GOLD analysis project Ga0315534, IMG submission 203094) | Salt marsh sediment microbial communities from the Plum Island Ecosystem LTER, Massachusetts, United States - Salt Marsh Sediment SW1602-40 ... | reverse complement strand
TCCGTGATTTAGTTTAAAGTTTTTCATTTTTTTCAATCTTGGATCTTCAAATAAAGTATACAACAATAATACTGTATTTATTATTTAAACATTTTTGATGAAATTTTCTATGATACTAGTATATGTTATAAATCTCTCTAGATTTAATGACAATTACATTAAAACAATGATTAGTGTTTTGATTTTTTATTTAATTCAAGTTATTATTGAACCAATTAAAAATCTACATTAAAGCTGTTGGATTTTACATCTTATTTTATAAACTTATCACATAAAATTTAATGGGAATAAACCAAAATTGACAATTTAAACTCATATAAAAATAAATTTCTTCTTTTCAATTATTATTATTTACATATCACTATTTTTAATCAAATTTTTATATGCATGTTGGTAAATATGAGTTACTGAAATTTATAAAAAACTATTTAACTTTAAATTGGAAGATTAATAATGGAAAAAAAAATCAAAATTCTTGTTCTAGTCAGTATAATTTTAATCATCCTCGGACCAATTCTTGGTTTATTTCTAAATAAAATAACTTTGGTTAATCAATCATTTGTTACCTCTGAAACTAGTAACAGTGATGTTCAAAATGCTACTGCGATTGAATTTACGCTTGTGAAGAATCAAAAAGTAGTAATAGAATTTTCTGCATTTACAGAAAATGTTACTGCTAATTTAATTATTTTATCAAAAGGAACTTATGATCTAGCGTATGCAGCCTCAACTCCTCCTGGAAGTATCTCAGGAGAAAAATACTTTATTTATTCAGAATTTACATTTGGTGATACGAATTTAGCAGGTCAAGCATCCCCAGATGATATAAGAACTATAACCGCAGAAGGATATTGGTATATTGAATTTGCAGGAGGGGTTGACGGCGATTATCTGAGATATATACCCGGAGATTACGTTGTTATTGTTTATGGAACAAATTCTGGGGGTATTAACCTAAATATTTATTTTGATCTTGTAATAAAAATAGATGGACCAGGGAAGATGTTAGAAACGCTGTTTATATTGATTGGAGTGGGTTTGTTAGTAGCTACCATGCTTTTTGTTACTATTGAATATCTTAAAAAAACTGGGAGGGGCCTTCTATAATGGAAAAAAAACAAGTAAAAGCATCTATTTTTGATAAACTTCCCTTACTAGATAAGAATAGAGCCGCTAAATTCGTAATCTACGGTTTACTCATAGCGATAATATTTGGAACGATGATGATGATCAGTCGATCAGTCGCAGATAATTCTAGTCAATGGGCAGATCTAGCAGATAAAGAAAATCAAATCAGTTATTGGAATGGTGAATATGGATATAATGATTACATTGAGAGACAACAGGAGATTCTAAGAATTGAAAATTGGATGAATTATCAAGACGTTATTTTCATGAATATTGCGAGAATTGGTATCAATATAGGTCTTATTTTTTGCATTACTGGATTCCTCTCTTTTGCTGTTAACGATAAGATTGATGAAAATACACGTAAAATATCGTTGATCATTGCCGGTTTAATCTTATTCTTAATAATGTTCACTACATTCTTCTCAGGAATTTATGTTGCAGTAGGTTAATCTAATTATAATTCTTTTTTTTTTATCAGTATTTAATTCTTTTTTTTTTTACGTTTCTCCGATGGTCGACTTACCGACATAATTTGAAATTTACCCGATCACCCCTCGTGATTTTTTCTCTAATGTAAAAAATGCTTCCTTCAAGTTATCTTGATTTTGAAATAATGTCCAAGGCTTTGTGTTCTGATTTTTTTCTCTTGGTTTTTGGATAAGCTTTTTATTCATCTTCCACGAATTGTAAAGAAGCATCCTAACCATCATATCGAGATAACGCACGTTATCATGATTTGATTTCCATCGGCGATTGATTCGATTTAAGTCGGAAAAACCAGTCTCAATAAGCCATCGTTTCCGATAAAATAGTGATGTGCGGGACGCCCACGAACTTGTCACTCCCTTAGGTTTCTCGGTAGTCATTATGGTAAAAATTCTATGGTGAGCTTCCTTTAGGGATACTCTTCCGCTCTTATAGTCGCTCTTGACCCCTTGAAGCGAAAAACCTCGTTTCGCTTTTATGATGAGGTAAATATTGGTAAAAAATTGGTAACGTGCTCCAGGAGCACTAGAAAACGTGTATTTCCTCACCCGTCCTTTTGTACCTTCCAAGTATTCCGTTATAAATTATTTAATCATTTTATATTGTTTCGCAGGAATCAATGCATTCCCCCTCATTCCCTTAATTTCATCTAGTATTTCTGCTCTATAAAATTCTCGATCCATTAATACATAGTTCAACTCAAATCCAATATCTAGTAAGTGATCGAGAAATTCAATGATAATTGGAATCTTAGAACGCCCCGTTGCCACTTGTTCTAACCCTGCGTATAAATGGACTCCACGAGAAAGAAGCGAAAATCCAGGATAATGACGCATCTTCTTCGTTCCCTTCTGCCGACTCGTGCCTTTTATCATATTATCTTCCCTTTTTCCATAATAAGGGTGTTCTGTGAAATCAATTAAGATGTTCACTTTCCGTGAAATAAAGCCCAAGTTTAAAGCTTGCTTTAGTTGGTCATCCAAGCACTCACGCAACACTTTACGTGCCTTTTGAAACCCAATCTTTCTTAAATACTTATTAACCTCGGTTTGATGTGGCACGATTCGTTTTTGCCGTCCATCCGCAAATATCTTCCGTCTTCCTTTTTTATGACTCAAAAAATGAGCATTTAGCATCTCACTGGTGTCATGTATGGACCTACCAATAATTTCAGAGAAGAAAAACACTTTGAGAAAATCGACATCGTCATATCGTGAATTTTTTGCTCTTTTGAACATCCACATGCGAGATGTGATTGCATCACAAAACTTTTTAAAAAATGCCATCATATATTCATCAGAAGGAAGTGGTTTAACTCCCAACTTCTTTATAGAAGTAGGAGGTATTTTGTTTATTGGTATAAGTAAATATTACCACTTCTTTCTTATAAAATTTAAGTAATATTTCCGATGGAATCAAAATATTAAAATTAATATTTGAAATTAAAGAAACAGAATTAATAATAAGTGAAAATGAATTCAATTCAATGGATTTCTATTATCTAAATCCTTGTGAACTGTTTTTATTTTTATTTTCGTAAAACAGAAGTTTCAAGATATTATGTACATATCGTGATATTCTCACAATATCACATTTTGTTGATTTAGGGGTATATCGAAAACTTTTTTTTAACATTAATGTCGAATATTTCATTAACTTAATTTAGGTATCTTATTTTATTTACATGAGGTTGTTATTTGGATATTTAAATAACTTCTTATTTAAGATAAGTAGAAAGTATAAAACTACATTATTGTATTAATTATTAAATAAATTAATTTCAATGTGTAATTATAATGAGTGATTCTAAAAGTAAAAAATATGAAATTGCTGAACCTCATGATTTGTCTCCTCGATCAAAGTGGATGCGTGACTATTATTTTAAAGGTGATGAGAGAGAATGGAAAAACCAGTACATGGCATTTACCACTGGAGCCGATTGGGATACCATATGGAATGAAACGGATTATTATGTTGCTCCAGAAACTCATTTTTATATAGGAAATAAAGGAAAGGGCGTATTCGAAAGTTCATTACGTTCCATGGCAGTTCAAGTGGAATTACCTGATAATTTTTGGAAATTACCACTACCGGAACGAAGGATGATCTTTTTTGAGGAAGTCATAGTAAACCATGTACCACATGAAATTATTTCCGAAAATGATCTTGTTGCAGGTGGGAGGTTCAACACTCAGTTAAGTAAATGCTTGACTAAAAATGAGGCAAAAAAACATTGGAAGAAAAATATCAATGCACGTCAAGAATTCTTTAAATATCATAAATCAGGCTTTGGAAACGTTGGAGCCACGCCTGGTCATTTGATTCCTGATCATGAAACTATTATAAAACGTGGGTTCAAGCACGTTTATGAAATGGCAACAAAAAAATACGATAAATTGAACCAAAAAGAGAAAAATAGTGAGAAAGGGGCAGAACTTCGAGCAATGATAAAAGCAGCAGAGATACCAAGAAAATTAGCAAAAAAGTATGCGGAAGAATGCAGATCTCTAAAAGAAACTGCTTCTACACCAGAACGAGTTGAAGAATTAGAACAAATGGCAAAAAATTTAGAGCGTGTCCCTTGGGAACCAGCTGAAACCTTCTGGCAGGGGATTCAAGCAATTTGGCTCACTCACATGCTAATAATGGTTGAAGAATCATACCCTGGACCGGGAATATCTTTTGGCAGAACTGATCAACATCTTTGGGATTTATACAAAAAAGATGTGATTGATGAGAAAAATATTACCAAAGAGTTTGCGAAAGACATTTTAGGAAGTTTTTGGTTTCATTGCAATACGGCCTATGATGCTCAAATCATGGTTGGAAAACAAGGCATAACAGCCGCTTTTGGGCAATTAATGACATTAAGTGGATGTGGTCCTAAGGGTGAAGATTTGACGAATGAGTTAACTTATACTATTTTAGAAGTAATAGATGAATGGAGTCCTATCTTGGAGCCAAAACCTAATATTCGTCTCTGTCGTGCAAGTCCTGAAAAGTTATTGAATAAAATTGTTGATATGATATCTCGATCACAAGGCGCACCATTTCTCATCAATTTTGATGAACGGAGCATTGCGGGAATGATCAAAGAAGGAATATCTAAGGAAGAAGCTTGGAATTATGCTTGCGTAGGGTGTTTAGAGAATACCATGCAAGGAAACGATCGTTCTGGAACCGTTAATTGCAATCCCAATCTCACCAAGAGCATTGAATTAACCTTATGGAATGGGAAGAACATGCCCAATAACATCGAGGTCACAAAAAAAGGAGAACAACTTGGACCGAAAACTGGTGATCCTGAATCCTTTCTTGCTTGGAATGATTTTTGGAACGCTTGGAAGAAACAAGTAGAATTCCTCATAAATTATACCGTGGAAGTCTACAATCAAACTGAAGAACTACGAGCAGAGTTTATGCCGACTCCTTATTTATCAACAATTGTGCGGGGATGTATTGAAAAAGGACTTGATATACGAAAAGGTGGTCCTGAATTAAGATTCATAACCGTGGAAGGAGTTGGATACGCAACTACTGTCGATTCATTATTGGCAATAAAGAAACTTGTGTATGATGATAAAAAATACACTATAGCCCAAATTAAAGAAGCTTTAGTAGATGATTTCGCAAGTAATGAACATGTTAAAATGCAATCTGAAATGCAAAATAAAGCTCCAAAATACGGAAATGATGAGGATGAAGCCGATGAGATAGCTCGAAAAGTCATGGAACTATGGGCAGAAGAAACGTGGAAATATAAAACACCGACTAACTTCCAATTCCGTCCAGGGATGTTATCATGGAATTATTGGGCTGGAGCTGATGCTGGATTTACAATCGCTACTCCAAATGGCAGAAAAGCAGGAACGTATCTATCAAATGCAATTTGCCCAACCAATGGAGCCGATGTAAAAGGACCTACCGCAGTCACAAATTCGGTCGGAGCTGTATTAGGGGGTAAAAATGATGATGGAACATACTTGAATTGTTTACCAAATGGGGCCAGTCATACTATTACTTTCAATCCATCCATAATTAACAATCCAGAGCATCGTGAAAAGTTTAAATCTTACTTGAGAGGATACGTTGAAAATGGCGGTACAGCTCTTCAAATTAACATGCTTGATGCTGAAATGCTTAAAGATGCACAAAAACATCCTGAGAATTATACCAATTTACTCGTGAGGATTACGGGTTATAATGCATACTTTAATTCAATTGGTAAAGAATTACAAGACGAAATTATTGCTCGTGAATCTCATAAAATGTAATTTTTACTTAAGACTTACTATTTTTCCTTTATAATTAAATTTAAAAACATTCTATTATCTTATGAGATAATGTTCAACGATAAACTACCTTTAAAATCAAAATTAGCTTATGGTGGTCTTGGAGCTGGAATTGGCTTACCATCTCAAATTGCGTTTTCTGCTATAACTTTTTTTTATAATACGACATTAGGATTAAATACTGAATTAACTGGAATCGCTTGGCTAATTTTTTCCTTCTGGAATGCGATTAACGACCCGTTGTTTGGATTTATTGAGGATCGGACGAAATCTTAAAAATATGGAAGGAGGATTCCGTATATTCGCTTTGGTGCTCCTCTTTATGGAGTTGCTTTTATCCTTTGTTGGATTCCTTTAGTGGATATTAATGATCAATTTGCTCTGTTTTTCAATTTGATTATTGTTTTATTCGTTTTCGATACATTATTTACGATATTGGGCCTTATTAATTATACACTTCCTGCTGAAATGGCTCTAACAGCAAAGGAAAGATCAAATTTACTGGTATATGGTGCAGCTATATCTTCTATTTCTTATGTAATCGCTTTTATTTTACCTCTTCTGTTTTTAACTGGAAATGAATCTCCTAATGCAGCCATTGAGTTTCTATTTGTAATGATAATTGTAGGAATTATCTGTGCTATAATATTATTCTTAAGTAGCTTCTATTTAAAAGAGAATAAGTATACGCAAATGGAAGAAAGTCTCCCTATACTTGAAGGCTTCAAAGAAACTTTTAAAAACTATCCATTTTTAATTTATGAAGTTTCAAACTTCTCATTTACTTTCGCTCAAACAATACTGACTACTGCTATATTTTATTATGTTGAATATGTACTGGTTTTGGCTGGTTTTTTAACTACTTTGCCATTATTACTAGTATTTGCCATGATCTTCGCCTTCTTTGCAGTCTATAATAAATTAGTAGGAAAATACGGGGTAAAAAAATCCTATATTTTTGCATTATTTCTGTCAGGGTTAAGCTTTTTATTAACTTTTTTCATCGGATGGTCATTTAATTTCGCACTAATTGGATTTATTTTTATTGGTATTGGTTTTTCAGGTTTTATGCTTATAAATCAAGTTGTAATTGCTGATATTGTTGATTATGATGAAACTAGAACAAAAAAACGTAGAGAAACAACATATTCAGGAATAAACGCATTAATCACTAAACCAGCAATATCACTTGCTAATTGGGTGTTCTTGGTAATAATTGACAATTTTGGATTCAATTCGCAACAATCTACTCAAAATTTTTCCGCTCAAATGGGCATCATGATTGGATTCTCATTAATTCCGGCCATTTTATTAATATTTAGTTCCATCATCATGTTTTTTTATCCTTTAGACGGTCCTAAATGGCTAGCCCAGAAAGCAGAGTTGATAAAAATCCACGAGGATAAAGAATTGGATTATTTAAAGTATTTGGAAGAAAAATATAAAGAAAAACAAGCTTGATATCGAATTTTTCTCCAGAAATTCTAATTGTGTTAGAAATAAGCTTATTTACCTCAACTTAAGATCAAAAATCTTAAAGGATTATCAAAACTATCTTTAATGTTTATAATTATTCTTTAATTTCGAACTTTAATGATTATTTATGATATTAAATCAAGTAAAAAAATTAATTGCCATAGATAGGTTAAGATTTTTTTTTTCCGAGATTGTTCCAGTGTTTTTATTGATCTTTTTTGCCCTAACCATCGAATGGATCTTGCTCCCTACTGGATTAAATCCTGAGGTATTTGGAATAATATTTTATGTGATTAGAGGGATAGTCGTGGTCTTTGCGATCCCAACAACACTTGTTTTGATTAAACGATTTAAGGGGCCTTCTCAAAGCGAGAAGATTGACAAATCAAAAATTTCAGTATTTAAAAGTCATTTTATGATGTATAAACTCTCCAAAAGCAACTACAAATACCAGTTGTTGTATGGGATATTATTACTTTTTTTGGTCTTTATACCCTTGAATTTCTTTTTATATCTTTTAGTTCCAGAGATGTTATTGTATCATTCCTATTCCTTAGGGGTGAATTTACAGAATTCTTATTTGTTAATCGATAATTTTATAGTATTTTTCGTTTCGTTAGTAATAATACAGGTCTCTATCGCAATCGCAGAAGAAACGATATATAGAGGATTTATTAATAAAAGAGGCAGTGAGCATTTTAATCGAAATTCGGCAGTTTTAATATCAGCCTACGTTTATGGTTTTTTAAGTATATTATATTACCTAAATCCTATAAGCAGTAATTTTAGTTTTTGGTTTCCTATAGTGTGGTTTTTTGCATTATTTCTTATTGGATTAACACTTTCTCTCACTACGATAAGGAGGAAATGGCTTTTCCCTCCTATTTTTGCTCATTCGATTAGTAATGTTATAATGATTAGTTTGATTTGGTATTTTCTGAACGGAGGGAAATTTATTGATATACTATTTAGTACGTATATCCCTTTATTAATGGTAAGCATAATTTTATTAATTTGGCAGTATAAACGTATTAGAGAAAGTATTTCAACTGGTTTAGGTATGCTTAAAGAATATTTACAAAATAACGAAAAAGAAGATGAAAGAAACAGTGATAAATATTTTCGTATATTTTTTGACTTTATTATGGGATTCTTAGTATTTTTAATTGGATTATTAATTACAATCTAAATCACTTTATTAGATTAGCCTAAAGATGATATTTAATGTTTCACAGAAGTAAAACCCAATATAGATTTAAAACATACAAATCTGATGCAGCACCTTTTTTCTTCTTTATCGATATTTTTCCTCTTTACCTAAAAAATTATAATACTCCATACACATCAGTGTTAGCAACACAAATTAAAAATAATCCAATTATGCCCTTACCGATGAGAGTTGATCGCGTCTTCAATGGAGAAAGTTCGATCATAATTCGCCCTAATGCCCCAGTATCATTTCCTTTAAATGAATCAATTCTAGCCGTCATCAATCCAATACCATTTCTTCAATTGGGAATTGAGAATTTACTCTTTTTTACCGAAATCAGATCACAAGAACAATTGTATCGTTCGTTCACACAAGAAAAGGTCAATCAATGGTGGAAAAATACAAGATTTCTTTATGGTAATCTGCATCAGCTTGAAGAAGATTTCTCAGCTTTCTTAAAAGCGTACCTATATACGATTATAAAATCAAAAATTAACGAGTCGGATGTTAAAGGGGCTGCAATTGAATACTGTAAAATTGTGAATGATATTTGTAAGGAAAGAATGTTAAGGAACAAAGTTATTGTTGAAATAAAAAGCAGACATGAAAACATTAATTTATATCAAGAAAAAAAGGGTAAAAGTCGAGAAAAATTAAAAATTGTTGAAAAAGTTGAATATCATCCAGAACTCGTCGATATTGAAATCTTTAATTTTACTGAAAACAGTTTTCCAAAAGAAGAGAATTTAAAAGAATTTATTAAGAAAAATTGTGATAGTATTGTAATCAAGTACATTCCTTTGTTAATATATGACGATTTGCAGGAATGCATGTTACAGAACATAACTTTACTTGAAAAGAATGAAATTGAGTTATTAGATCCTTCTTTTCTCTTGGAAAATAACGTAATTATGCTTTTAAATTCAGAAGAGTCAGAAATTAACGATTTGGACGAATATAATTGGGTATCAGATTTAAGTGAAGTAGATATTGAGGGAATTTTAAATTCTATAACTCATTCAAAAATTTCCAAAAGTAATTAAAAAAATTACAAGGAGAATTTGAATAGAATTTAAGAAAAAAAGAAGAACAATTCAAACGATGGTTGAGAGGTAATCGTGAGGTTACCATAATTGATATGCTTCCCAAACTTGGTATGAGTGTTGGAAGAACGACTCGAGGATTTTTAATAGGTCAGCTCATGAAGTTTGGAATAAATAGCATTTTAGATGGTCAAATTGCGTTTCAGACATAATACTTCACATTTTTATAAATTTGTTTATTTTCTGTTATTCGGTTGAATAATCGCAAATTATCCAAGTTGACTTACACTTTTTCTTCCTTTTTCAACTTTTTTTTTATATTCAAATTCCTCTACTATTAGGTTAGGTTCAATTAATCCTTTTTGAATTTTCTGTAAGGTATAATTCCGAAATTCCTTGCTCGTAAAATTTTGATTTCCAAATTGCGTGTGTTCTTCTATTTTCTCTGCACTTTTATCTTCTCCTTCTTCAATATCCCGCATAATTTTCTCCACCTCAGCAGCTCCAAGTAATAGACTATATATAAAGAACGAGAGTGTAGCGGCGTTTTTTTCTTTGATCTCTCCTTCTTCAATTGCGTTTTGAATTAAACGCGTAGTTCCATCCAAAATACTAAAAGGTTTATACTCATTTTCAAATCTACCAACTTTATCTGAAGAAGGAACGCGTATAATATGCATCATTCGAAAAGCAGCAAAATCTTTTTCTGCGAATTCAAAAAAATGGGCAAAAATTCTTAGCAAGGTATCAAGATTGGAACCAGTAGATTCATTTATGATTTTACGGTTCTCATCCCGGTATTGCTCATAAAATTTGTTTCTTATCGCAATCCATAACTCCCTTTTGCTCTTAATATAATTATAAAGATTGTTTTTATTCATATCAAGTTTTCTTGCTAATCCCGCCAATGTAAAACCTTCTTGCCCACGTTCTTGAAATAACTGTTTACCTACCTCCAGAATTTCTTCAAATTGCAGAGCTTTTTTTTCAGGTGATCGGCTCCTTGTTTTTTTAGGTTTTTTCTGTTCTACCATTTTTTTCACAAATTTTGTTTTTTTCTGTTCACTTAATTTAATAATATTATTTTTTATCATCATACAAACCAGATAGCATTAATATTATAGGACTCTATTTAATAAATATCTTGTTTCGAGAATAAAGAAAAAAAAAAGTTAGTTAGTATATTAAATTTAATTATATCGGATTTTTCTACGTATGACATAAATCAATCCTATCATGGTAAGTAGGGAAATACTCGTGATAATACCTGTTAAAAACCCGGGTATCTCTGGAAATTCTTGTCCAAATCCGACGTATCTCGTTAGTTCATATGAAAGTGAGCTCCAGACAGTACTAATTTCCCAATCCTTCCAAACTACTGCACCTTGATTATGTTGGCAAATATATATATGTGGATATTGATAAGTTTGTGCGAAAGTTGCGATATTATCAAACCATTCTTGTTTTTCAGTATCATTCGAAAGCCACATGTGTTTTAACCAGGAATCAACTGATTCATTAAAAGTGAAAGCTAAATTCCACCATGGGAACCAATCCGAAGGTACTTGATAATCTGGTGGTCTCCATTTTATCCCAGCGTTAGGATCACCGTAATACCAGTCCATAACCGACTCAGGAGTTTTGCTTGGAAAATTTGTATCCAAAGGCCATCCCTGAGCTGAAAAGACAGGAAAGCAAGGTTTAACCCAGTAATTCTGTATTTCTGCCCACATGGTTGTTGGAACCTTGTTCGTGGCTCCAGTCTTATCTTTTAAGGTTACTCCTATATTCTCAAGGCACGTTTGGTATAAGTTCTTAAACACTTGATATTCTTCATCCCAGTAAAAATCAAGAACCCAAAGAGGTGTTTTACCACCCACGCCATTAGCTACGTTTTGCCATTCAACATTAGTACTATTCTCATCCAAACCATTTGCTACGCATAGGGGTGCGAAATATGGATCGTTTAACAAGGCATCTCGAGCAATCGTTACATTATAATAAGCTATGGGTATATCTGGATTATAATAGATATTATTAACACCTATGGAACTACCTCGAACAGCACGACCATTCAAACCGACGTTTATGTAGGTATCATAATCAAAACAATATGACACCGCCTTTCGCAAGGCCCGAGGCATTCCAGCTGGTATATTACCAACATCATATGCTGGTTTTGTCGTGTAACTGGCATTAGCAATCTCTCTATACCACGGGTAAGACCACCACGTTTCATTAATGCAATTTAACATGATCAGTGAAACTTGGTCAACAACTGGGCGTTCAATGTAATTTAATCGTGGTTCACCTAAGACGTCGTCGTAATCTACGGGGGTCCAGTAACTATCTAGTGCATAATCCAAGGCATTGGTCATTAATGCCGTGTTTCGGGACTCAATTCCGAGTTGGTCCATTGGCCACGTAATGACATCAATATAATCCGCATCAAACCACCCAGCTGCTTCAAGAGCGGTTCGATTCCAATAATCATAATTTTTAACCAACGTACCTCCTCCAGGCGAGCCACTATCATCAAAATCTACATATTCATAAGCTCCTGTTCCAATCATATCCTTCGGATTAGTATTAGTATACCCATAAATCGGACGATCCCAATAGTCAGCATAAGCTTCCATTGAGATGAATCTTATGACACCAAGCCCAGTCATTCCGTACGAATTGAAATCATTGAATTCAACCCTGATTGTACCACCGCTTTGTTTATCATCCGTGATAACAACTCGTTTGATTACTGGATACCTTTGATAATTAGCATAGAAGATAGGAAGACCCGTAACTGGATCATATCCTCCAAAAGGACTTGGATTAGCTAAAATTCCATGGGTTGGGCCTGTATCATAATACCCATATGAGAGCGAACCACCATAGGATGACATGTTCCAACTTGGTGTATAATAATCCATCCATTCAAGAGCATTGATCCAATAGGTATCTCTATTTCTCATATCACCATTTCCCGTCAAATTTCCAGTGATTATAAAGATACGATCAATATTCCACTTGGCCACTGTTGCATTCCAAGCGCTTCCATCATGAAATGTCACATTCTCACGTAGCGTCAAAGTCATGTTTGCCACGCCTCCTTGATTTATAAACCCTCCATCAGGTGCATTATTCATTTCTTCAGGCCAGAAGTCGATGGACCAATTAGTTGCAAGTAGAGGGATATAAGTGTCGGCTTTATATACTCCTTCTGAGAGACCTCTATCATAATTATCACTTAGTCCAACAAGGGTTTCCGTACAACTTGGTAAGAACATTGTAGTAATCGTGGTTCCAACTGGTGCTACAGCTATATCCCAGTTTGAAGAAGCACTCGTAGTCGTTCCAACTCTAAAACGAAGTTCTGTTGCCTTGGGTTCTATATTTGCTCCAACACCAAAATTTGGAAAGAAGAACGATCCAACTAATACAAATAAAATAACGTATTTATAACTTGTTTTCATCTTTCGAAATCCTTTTTTATTTAGATTTATTAAATATCAAAAAATTTATAAATTTATCTAGTAAATTTATAATTAATAATTTATTAGGATTATAATATATTTAAAGATATCATTCTGGAGAAAATTTTTAGTTGATAAAAAATGAAAACCATTTGATTAGGAAAAATGAAAAACGAAGAAAAAGGTTATTTTGGGATTGATTGGGGACGACAAGGAGGGGTAATTGCCATCTATATAGTCGTATTGTTAGGATATTATGGTATAATCGCAAATACAGTAATGTTTGATCAGTATGGAGATTGGATTTCATTTACAGAGATGAATAGAACTATTTTAATTTATACTTTTCAATCCTATGTTCAATCGTTTTTCTTGCCAGCAATATTATTAGTACTGGTGAGTTTTATACTCACATTTAAGGAAGAAATTTATCAATACGGGCTTAAAGCTTCAATTTGGATTGTTCCACTTCTTATCGCGGAAGGTTTCATTTTTTATTTCATAATGTTTGGGTTCTCAATGGAACCTTTTATATGGCAATTCATGACTCTTGAAGGGTATCTTAATGTTTTAATTTTGTACGGATTATTACTATTAGGTTCATTAAGTGCAATGAAACTAAAGCAACGAAAGATTAAAAAACAGGTTTCAAAATTAGAGTAAATTATAGATAAATTAAGGAGTAAGAAAAAATGAAACGCAAATCCCAGAACATGATTAAATATGTTATAAAGCGGGTTTTATTCATGGTTCCTATGTTGATTATGGTTCTTATATTTACATGGCTTTTATCCCACATGATGTCTGTAAATCCCGTCGTGAATAAAATTGGCTTTACTTTAGATCCGGCAGTCTATGAGAGGGAATTACGAAGAATCGGATATTATGATCCTTGGTACATTCAACTTGGAATTTATCTTCGAAATTTTTTTATTGGGAACTGGGGTGAATCGTATATCGTTCTACCAGATAAATCAGTAATTGAAATTATTGGAATTATATTTCCTAGGACGATAGAATTAATGATCTTCCCAATTGTCATTGTTCCTATAATTGCGGTTAAACTTGGAGTATTATCAGCTAAAAACAAAAATACATCTAAAGATGTCGTAATTCGCCTTATTGCGATTATCGGAGCGGGATTTCCTGTTTTTTGGATCGCCACGTTGCTTCAGAGATTTGTAGGAATTATCATAAGGAATTTTACATACGGTGCTATAAACATAGAGGTTGTATTTAGTAATTCACCTTCTATACCTAGCCCCGTCCCTCCTGGGGGATTTAGTACTGGTTTCCGAATTATTGATAGTTTCTTGTATAACGATCAGGCTTATCTTTGGGATACTTTGATTCATTTACTCCTCCCAGTAATCAGCATGACATTTGTTTCATTAGCCGGAATCACGAGATTAACGCGTTCGAGCATGTTAGAGGTCATGGACCAAGATTATATCAGGACTGCGCGAGCAAAAGGTGTTCTGGAAAAGGACGTGATAAATAAGCATGCCCTTCGTAATGCCTTATTACCAACTAGCAATCTCATTATCGGGGGAACAGCTTCAGCATTGCTAGGTTCACTGTTTGTAGAAGTTACCTTCAACTATAGAGGTTTTGGGTATTACATGGTCCAAGCGATATTTACTGGTGATTATTTAGTTATCAACGGTTTGCTGGTTTTTGCTACAATTATAATATTATCTGGAACCCTTACAGCAGACGTGATGTACACGATTATTGATCCTAGGATAGTTTATCGTTAGAGTGTTGAAAGAACTCCCTAAATGAACAATAGGTATGATGAAATATAAGAATGAGGTAAAATAATTTGACAGAAATAGTAAATGAAATAGAACAAGATGAAAAAACGGAAGGAAAAAAGGGTAATTTTATTCGATTATTAAAATTTTATCTACTGCCTGGATGGCGCGATCCAAAATTTACTGCCATGCAAACTCAAATCGAAAGGGTTAAATCTAAAAGAAGATTATTCCGACGTCTTTTAGCACCATTATCGATCGTAGGATTAGCAATGGTCTTATTCATGGCTGTTTTAGCAGTTTATGCTCCTTGGTTAACGCCCTATACAATTGATACATTAGCTCAACCTTATTTACCCTCTGGTGGAATTCCTTTTGCGAATCCAACACCAGCTCACCCTTTAGGAACGACAAGATTTGCATATGATCTTCTTGGACGGCTAATTTGGGGAGCAAGAACAGCTCTTACTTTTGCTGCAATGCCTGTAATTATATCCCTCACTGGAGGAATCATCTTTGGGACAATTTCAGCATATTTTGGAGGTCTGGTGGATACAATTTTAATGCGTTTTGTCGATTTCATGTATTCTTTCCCGACAATAATTCTCGTGATAATAATTACTCCCATGTTAGGAGGGAGTTTACTAAACATGGTCTTGATTTGGGGCCTTCTCTTCATCCCAGTTAACATGAGATTTGTTAGATCTCTCGTTTTCCAAGTAAAACAAAACATGTATGTTATGGCTGCAGTAACTGGAGGTGCCGATAAATTGAAAGTAATGTTTAAGCATATTTTTCCTAATACTTTATCGCCAATGATTATCTCGATTTTTGGGGCCATGGCTGTAACTGTTTTAGGATTTGCGAGTATAGCGTTCTTGGGCTTGGGGGACCAAACATATGCTGATTGGGGTACGGATATATTGTATGCCAGGACAAGAATGACAGCAATAGGTCAAGCATTTTGGCCAGGTCTATTTATTGGAATTACCGCGATAGGATTTATACTATTAGGTGATGGATTAAGAGATGCTTTAGATCCTAGATTAAAGATATAATGAGAAACGATTAAAATGTTAGGAATAATTTTACAAGCTACTTATCGCGCAAATTGGGGTTTAGCTTTAATAGAACCAATTTTTGGTGCGATGGCACTATTAGTAACCGTCAATTTATTTAACAGACTACTTCGAGAACAAAATCAAATACCGTTTAAGGTATATAATAAAAGTTCGGCAATATCTACTCTAATTGTTTTTGGAATAATACTTGGGATAAGGTATCTTTTTGCATTACTTGGTTATTGGGTTGTACTATTTAGATATTTGAATAGTGATGTTTTATATTTTGCATTAATGATAACTCTTTTTTTTCCATTTCTCAAGATGATTGCAGGTCTATTTGGTAGATCTGTTAATATCAATGTAAAGGATATAGTTGAGCGTCAATATAAGAAGTTTTTTAGATTATTCACTTATGCAATGTGGATTATCGCGGCCTTATTTTTATCAATCCCTCTGTTACAAATTGAAATCGCTGAGGTTGATGTCTTTTATTTAGGTTTTCTATGGATATTAGCAACAGTGTTAATTGATATAGTAATCACATTTTTGTTTAATAGAATGAGATCGCAAGAAAAGAGACTTCCTAAAACTCTTTTAAGAAATGCTGAGGTCACAGGAATCATAATAGCCTCTGCTATTTGGTCAATTCAGTTATTTGTGTTTGAGATCTATCTAAAACGGTTATTTGGAATTGATTTATTTGAACAAGATATTCGCATTCTTTTTGGAGTGGTATCGTTGATTTATTTCATCGTAGTTTATTTATCTTTAAAGTATAAATTCCTTCCAAGTGCCTTGGAAGACAGTCAAGAGAAAATCACCGAGGCTCTTGCTTTAATAAAGGAAGAAGATTCTATCCTTAAAGAAATAGATAGAAGTAATATAGTTTTAGATGTAAACGGTCTCACTACCTATTTTTATACAGAAGAAGGGGTTGTCAGAGCCGTTGAAAATGCTACATTTCAGATCTTTCAAGGAGAAACCCTTGGTCTTGTTGGCGAAACAGGATGCGGAAAATCAGTTACAGCGCTATCAATCCTTCAAGTTGTACGTCCTCCAGGAAAGATAGAGAAAGGGGCAGTATACTTCGGAGGGGAAGATCTTTTACAAAAATCTGACCTTGAGATGGCAAAATATCGTGGTAAAGATATCACCATGATTTTTCAAGATCCTTTAAATTCTATAAATCCCGTCTTCAAGATTGGGGATCAGATCGCTGAAGTATTTCTTCTGCACATGGAAAATGAACTTTTAATTGAAGCTTCAAAACACCCTGATAAAAGTATCTATACTATTGCTCGTGAATGGAGTGAGGATTTACTTAAAAATTTAAACATCCCCTTTCCAAAGGTTATTTTTGATAGATATCCTCATGAATTAAGCGGTGGAATGCGCCAAAGAGTCCAAATAGCAATGGGTCTTGCTTGTGGACCAAAACTTTTAATAGCAGACGAACCTACAACTGCTTTAGACGTAACTATCCAGAACCAGATCTTAAAGTTAATGAAAGAATTAAAGCAGAAATTTAACACTTCGATACTCTTTATCACTCACGATTTAGGCATAATCTCAAAAATGGCAGACCGTGTAGCAGTAATGTATAGTGGTTATATCGTTGAGTATGGTGAATTAGAACGATTATTTACGAACCCGTACCATCCTTACACTAAAGGATTAATAGCTTCTATTCCCGTAGTTGGTAAAAAAAGAGAATTATTGGAAGTAATTCCTGGCATGGTTCCAAATTTAATTTATCCACCATCGGGTTGTCGATTCCATCCTCGTTGTAAATATTGTTTTGAACCCTGTGATTCAAATGTTCCGGAATCTATAGAAGTAGGACCAGGTTATTTTGTTGCGTGTCATCTTTATGATCCAAAATATGAACCACAAGCCAATGTTTCAATTGAAAAGGTAGAAAAATCAAAAATTACAAATTGAGCAATTAACAGGAGAGAAAGAATATGTTACAGATGGTTGATTTTATTGTGGCTAAGGAGATTGGTATCATTATTGTTTTATTTTTAATGGGAATTTTCATCGTAAGATGGTATGCAAGAGATAAAGGATGGTCACCATCACTATTAAAGGCTTTAATAACGCAAATTCCATGGTTAGTATTTACTTTGCTCCCTGTTCTACTTTTAGTTTTTCCTATTAATAAAGGCATATTTATTGATTTATTTATCATTGTTAGTCAGATTATTTTCATAACTTCATTAGGGATGTTAATTATAAGTGTCATCTATGAAAAAGAGTTGCTAGTGTCTTTAATCTGCATAATCGTCGTCCAAGTTATTTTGTTTGTTTTATATAACCTTATTGACCTTCTGTACAATCTTTATAATACTTTAGTAGTAATCAGCTCAATCACATCTGGTACTTCTAGAGGGGGTATGATAATGTATTTTATTTCATTATTTGCTTTGCTTGGAATTACAATCTTCTTTTCATACTGGGGAGATAGGATGCAACTCGTTAAGCGAAAAAGATTAATTGCATTAATTAGCTTAATAACAGGCGTCTATATTCTAACCTATAATTATCTCCTTCTTTATGAGACTTTTTATTCTGAGTTCTTTATTTATTTATTTATGAGTTTATTATCCTCGCTAGTTGTTGCTATAATTTTGAAGCAAATTGCCTATCGAAGCATTCCATATTATGAAATTAGAGAATTGATACAACTTGAAAAGGGAAAGAAAATTTTAGAGGTGAATAACTTGGTTGTGCATTATCCCCTTATGGCAGGAATGCTAAAAAGACAAGTAGGTGCAGTTAAAGCAGTTAATGGGGTAAGTTTTAATATAAAAACTGGTCAAACTTTGGGATTGGTTGGAGAAAGTGGATGTGGAAAAACTACTGTTGCAAACGCTATTTTAGGAATAGTTGATAAAACATCTGGGGATATTTTATTTAATAAAGAGCTAATTCCTAAAGAATATCCAAAATATTTAAGGCGTAAAATTCAGATTGTCTTTCAAGATCCTGATGCCTCGTTAAATCCTCGCATGAAAATTGTAGATATAATCAGCGAACCGTTAAAAAATCTGTTAGGAATTACAAAAAAGGATGAAATAAGGCGAATTGTCTTAAAATTATTAGATCAAGTGTCATTAAAGCGTGAACATATGGATAGATATCCTCATGAATTTTCTGGAGGTCAAAAGCAAAGAATTATTATTGCTAGGGCACTCGCATCCAATCCAGAGTTAATCATTTTAGATGAACCAACATCAGCTTTAGATGTATCGGTTCAAGCACAAATTCTTAATTTATTGAAAAAATTACAAAAAACATACAATTATGGATTTCTATTTATCACTCATAATTTATCCGTAGTTAACCATATCGCAGATAAAGTTGCTGTAATGTACTTAGGAAAGCTTGTAGAGATTGGAGATACCGAACAAATCTTTAATAGTCCAATTCACCCTTATACACAAGCATTACTTTCGAGTAGATCAGAAATCGATGTAAAAAATCGTGATATAACTTTTGTAATTGAAGGAGAGGTACCTAGTCCAATTGCACCACCTCCAGGGTGCACATTCCATCCACGATGCGTTTCTGATGCTCGAACAAAAGAATGTGAATATGAACGTCCTCATGAAATTAAGATTGAAGAAGGACACTATATTTGGTGTGTTAATCCACCAGTGGGATTTACTCCCGTAGATGAAGAATAATTAAAATTTGATATTTTTAAACCTTTACTACTTCACCAGCTACTTATATGTATAAAATCCTTTCCCTGATTTTATCCCTAAGTTACCTGCATCGACAAGATCCTTTAAAGCCTGCGGTGGTATATCATCATCCCAACCACTTTTTTTATAATAGGACATTTCAATATCGTAGATAACATCAAGCCCAACTTTATCCATCATTTCAAAGGGGGCCACTCCAGCACCTATAAAAATCCTCCAGGCTTTATCGACATCTTCTAAATCTGCATATCCACCTGCCCAAATCTTTAAAACTTCTTTCTTAATTGCACGCCATACGCGATTAAAAACAAAACCATAACATTCCTTCTTAACAATTAATGGAGTAATATCAATACTTTCCACCCATTTTTTACCTCTTTCAAAAGTTTCATCGGTTGTTTGAGTTCCTCTCATGATATCTGCCATTGGCATGACAAATAAGTCATAAAAATGGATATTTAGCAATTTATCTTTTTGGTCGACAACATCCTCTAATTTGGAGACAGGTATTGATGAACTATTAGTGGCTATTATAGCATTAGGTTGTGCTGCTTTAGCAATTATCTTAAATAGCTCCTTCTTTAACTCTAATTTTTCTGGAGCTGCTTCAATAATTAAGTCTGCATCTCTAATGGCATCCTCAATAGAATCATGTGAAGTTACCTCCCCCTCAGTCTTCTTTTTCCTCCTTAATTCTTCTGAAAATTTTTTTAGTTCTTCCACATTTGTATCATATAAACGTAGAGTATAATTTTTCAAGGAAGTTTTTTCAGCTATTTGTTTACCTAAATATCCCACACCTATTATAGAAACTACTTTTATATCTTCACTCATTAACATTCACTATTATTTGATTTTAATAATTATATTTTGAACAGATCATATAATAAGTTAATTCTCAAATAGAGTGTATTTCACCTTAGAATTTTTTTTTTTAATTTTTTTCATTATAACCATCTGAATTATATCAGAAGAGAATAAATAAATTTAGAATTTTTGTAAAAAGTATGGTTAAAATTTATATCTACAAGCATTATAGATCGCATCGACTATTTCATTGACTCTATTAAAATGGGGTAATTCATTTAACATTGTATTGCTGTTAAAATTGACTACTAAGCCATTAAGGTCTGGATCACAGAAATTCTTACAAGTTCTCAACCCACCATGCCCAAATGTATTCTCAGAGCACGCCATTCCATTAGAAATGCCTTTAAAGAACCCATATCCAAAAGGAGGTCGTAAATCTAATTCTCCTAATGTAGGAAGACTTAATATCTGATCTGTTATTCCCATGCGATGAGTTTTTGTAAATAGGTCTAATGTTCTCTTTTTAAGGATACGTACACCATCCAAGGATTCACCACCATTCCAAAGTGCATTATAAAAAACTCCCATATCAGTAGCTGTAGTATATCCTGATCCTCCAAGTAATAATGCAGGACCTGGGTTATTACCTGCAAGATTATCAAACCCACCCCAATGAATGTATTCTGGTTCTACATCTTTTAACGCTAATCTATTTCCAAGCTTCTCATGTAATTCTTTAGGCATGCCCATACTTGTGTCTTTCATTTTTAATGGTCTAAACAACTCCTCTTGTAGATATTTCTCAATTGTTCTTCCATCTATTCTTCGAATAATTTCTCCTAAAATTATCCAACCCGTATTTCTATGATAGCCACATTGAGTTCCTGGGATATATTCTGCTCGTTCATTACAAATATCCTTGATGAGTTGATTCCAATCTTTTACTATAATTTCGTTATAGTCAAACATGGGGAAACCACCTTCATGGATGAGTATATGCTCAATTGTACACGTTTCTTTTCCATTTCCAAACTCTGGTATAATACTCTTTACAGTTTGTTGCAAGTTTAACTTCCCTTTTTCATATAGCTGTGCAATCGCTAATACGGTCCATGGTTTACAACTAGAAAAAATTTGTAATATGGAATCTCTTAGCATTGGAACTCCCGGACGTGCTTCCCCAATAGCCACATTTAAAACAGTTTTGCTATCACGAGAAATATGAAGTTGAGCGCCAGTATGAAGTTTATCCTTGGTTTGACGTTTTAAAACATTAATTACCTCTTCTAATCCAGATCTGCTAACTCCAACATCTTCGGGATTAGAAAAAATACCCCCATCTGTGTTTAAATTATCCATAAATAAACTTGTGAAAAATAAATAATAAATTTTCTTAATAATACTTTAAAAACCGGGTATACTCCATCAACACAATTTTATAGTGTTGAATCAAACCCTCTCTACAAGAACATTTCACTCCTAATGTTAAAAAAAAACAAGAAAAAAATTTAGATTAATCCTAATGATTCATATACTGCTTTTACTAATCTATCTGCTCTCTTATCAGTTTGATATAAATTTGCAGCAGTTTCTTCAGTAGTATGAGATCTTATCTTGTTCATAACATATCCAAATCCTACATGATCATCGAGATCCATCCGTATTACAGAACATCCCGCACCTGCCCACCAACACGTTCGTGGATTAGGACTGGGACGATACTTATGTGGTAATCCTACGCCTAATCCGAAACGGACAGGAATTAGCAAAGACAGATCAGTTCCATATATCTGCTCTTCTACTATTTTTTCTACGTTATCTTTCGAAAGTAATCTCTTCCCTTCGAGTTCACCCTCACACGCAATTATTGATGCAATTTTTGCTACAGATCTTGCATTTCCATGACCATTGGCGGCTGGAATTTCCGCAGCTTGCCATTCTCGATCTCCAGAGGGGTCTCGAATCATTGCAAACTCCAGTAATAACAGTTTAATCACTACAGGTCCTAATCTCCTAGCTTCTGTAGCAATTAATTCAAATATGCTTTTAATTCGCTGGGTATCCTCAGATTTCCCTTCAATCTTTAAATATTTAGAGACATAATCTGGTTTTTCATCTGTATTAGAAAATATCCAATTCATTACATCTGCTCGATCTTTTGAAGTAGTAAAGATGCAATCTGAATTTTCAATTCTTCCTTTATTAATCGCGATTTTCCCATTAGAAATAATAATGTTAAATTGATCCTCATCCCCGTAATCAAGTATGATCTTTTTCTCAAGGTTTTTAATCTCTTTTTTGACAATTTCAGAATTAATCGCAATATTAAAAACATTTGTATATAAACCAAAGAGATTCTCCATGATAGGAAGAGCAGGAATTAATTTTGAAACTCGTGGAACATGTTCTTCTGCTAATCCAATATGAAAATCTATATTAAGCGGATCAGCAACTTCTTCCTTAAAAAATGTACCTAGAGTTTTTCCAGTTACTCTTCTTACTAATTCTCCTAATAAATATCCATGAGTAACAGCATGATATCCAGATTGAGTCCCAGGTACCCACCATGGTTTCTGAGCTGCTAAGAGGCTAGTGTATTTATCCCAATCATAAAGAGTTCTTACTGGGATCCTTTCTTCAATTCCTGCGAGACCTGAAGTATGGCTTAAAATTTGTCTTACTATAATATTTTCTTTTCCATTCTGTGCAAACTCTGGCCAATATTTCGCAACCGGTTCATCTAAATCAAGGAGTCCTCGATCAACACACATCATAGTACAAAGTACTGTTGGTACTTTTGTAGTGCTCCAAACATTACAGATTGTATCTTTTTCCCAGGGTAAAGTTTTTTCTATATCTTTATAACCACCCCAGATATCAATTACAAACTTTCCGTCAATTGTAACCGCGAAACTTGCACCAACTTCCAACCCTTCTTCAAAATTTTGCGTAAACACGTCTTTAACAGTTTCGAATCGTGGTTCACATACCCCATGTATTTCAACTTTATTTGTCATAATTCTTATTTTAAATCATTTCCTATTTAATTTTAATGTATTTCACAAAAAAATTATGTAAAGAAGTAGAAAGAAGAATACGATGAAAATGAGATTTTATTGGAAGAAAACAACTCTAATAGTTTTTATATTGCTGATGTTTACTAATACATTTTTAATGGCAGGAATAGTGAAAGGGCAGGTAAAAACTGCTGCATATTGGCCTACAAATGAATGGAACGTTACTAATCCATCTGATCAAGATATGAATAATGCAACAATGTATGAGATATATGATTTTATTGAAGCATATAACGTTAATTTACATAGCGTTTCAATTGTTCGTAATGGATTTCTCGTTCATGAAGAATACATCTCTAATTATAAATTAAGGGAGGAAAAAAGTTACGGTTCGGAACCTGATTATTATGGCATAGATGTAGTAATTAACGGATCTTTACATGCTCAATTTTCAGCCACTAAAACCATAATCGCCCTTTTAATAGGAATCGCTATCGATAAAGGATTCATTGATAATGTAAATCAGACTTTCGCATTTTTTTTCCCCACACTTACTTATAACAATCTCAGCAAAAAAAATATCACTATTGAACATCTATTAACAATGACCTCAGGTATCTACGGAGACACCGACCCAGAATTTGGAGGGGATAAAACAATTCAACAAATTTTAAATCCTGATCTAAAAAGTATCCCTGGCTCTCTCTTTAGATACAGTTCCTATTCCATAAACCTCTTATCCGCTATAATTAACAAATCAACGGGTCAAAAAACTTCCGATTTTGCACAGGAATATTTATTCGATCCTATTGGAATTTCTGAAGAAGATTCCTACTGGCTAGAAAATAGTGAAAGGATTAATACTGGAGGATATGGACTTTATTTCACACCTCAAGCCATGGCTAGAATTGGACTCTTAATGTTAAATAATGGAATGTGGAATGACACCCAAGTAATTTCTGAAAATTGGATGCTTAAAGTAGGTACACCTCAACCTGAACCTCAACCCAATGAGGATTACGGCTATTTAGTATGGATGGATAAATATTCATATCATGCTGCCGGATTGCTCGGTCAATTGATATTTCTCATTCCTGCTTATAATTTGACTGTAGTTTTTACAGCAGATAGTAGTGCTTCAATTTATACATATATTTACATGATTGATAATTTCATTATAGCCTCAATAGGTAATTTTCCACCATCGAATCCAGTAATACTAGGGTATTCACTAGTAGTGTTCCTACCATTAATGATACTCAGCGTAAGATTGATCTATATAAAGATAAAAAAGAAGTATAATCTACTATAAAAAGTTTGTTCTAGTTTGGATTTTATTTAATATTAATTTAATTTATGTAGGGATACACCTACTAAGCTTTCGGGCAAGGTATTTAACCTGTCATTCAATAACGCGAGTGTGTAGCATATCGAAAGAGGAGCACAAGGTTCAGGCTTAGAACATTAGCTTTTGTGGATAGACTGGCTGGTAAGGACGGATGAATAGAGGGAGAGTGTGTTCCAAGATTTTTTGATTTTTTCCACTTTTAGCAATAATAAATTTTATTAACATATTCCTATTTCTACTTTTATGGATGAACTCAACGATTGGTACGAGGTAATTAAGCAAAAGGATTATTTGTATGTTATAAGAGAGCGGATAGATAAGATCGACCCTCGATTATATACTAAATATACCAACATGTACCTTATTATTGGGAGTAAAAAAGCCTTATTAATTGATACGGGATGTGGGCTCTTTCCACTAAAACCACTTGTTAATCAATTAATTTGGAATCAAGAATTGATTGTAATTAACACTCATTCTCATTTTGATCATCGTGGTGCAAATAATGAATTTCCTACAGTCTATATACATGAAAAAGAGGAGAAAGCCTTACGAATTCCAATGGATGTATCCTGGCTTAAAGACTCTCCAGAAAAGAGAGTTAAAAGATTTGAAATAAATAACTATAAATTTTTACCTTCTCAAAATGTTGTAGGCGTAAAAGAGGGGCATGAGTTTGATTTAGGAATGATTAAGGTGAAAACTTATCATACACCCGGGCATTCGGAGGGCTCTATCTCCATCGTGACTAATAAAGGAGAACTATTTATGGGAGATACTGCTCATTATGGGGCAATGTATTTGCCAAAAAGGAAAGAGTTGCCAATAATATTGGATAGTCTTAAAAAATTAATAATGATTGCACAAAACAACAATATCCATGAAATTTATCCCGCTCATGAGCAATTTTCAGTTGGTATTGAATTATTAGAATCTTTAGCGGTAGGAATTTCTAATATTGACTCAATATGGCATAAAGGGGTTAAAGATCCGTTCCTTCTATCATGGATTTTAGAGGATGAGCATTTTAAATATGTAATTAGGTTGTAGATAAAACTAATTTTTGTGAGATTTATCTTTACTCAAAATCTAAATACTAAAAATTTGATCATTATTTTTTGATTTTCAAATAGTAGTCTTTGTATTTTTCCCTAATTACTTTCTTATTTAGTTTTCCAACACTTGTTTTAGGTATTTCATTTACATATAAAAAATCATCAGGAATTTGCCATTTTGGGAATTTTTTTAAAACAAAATCAGACAATTCTTTTTTCTCTAAAGTTTCTATTTCCGGGCGTAATTTAATTAAAGCAAGTGGTCTTTCATCCCATTTAGGGTGTTTTATGCCAATTACAGCTGCCTCCAAAACGGAACTATGAGATACTAAACGGTTTTCTAAATCAATTGAACTAATCCATTCTCCGCCGCTTTTTATTACATCTTTAATCCTATCAGTAATTTTAAGATAACCTTCTGAATCAAGACATCCAGCATCCCCAGTTTTAAAATACCCCTCATTAGTAAAACTTATTTTTGTTTTTTCATCGTTATAATAACTTTTGAGGATCCATGGTCCACGTAAGAGAATTTCACCTGAAGATTTTCCATCATGTGGGAGAAAATTTCCATTTTCATCGACAATTTCTATATCTAACCCTGATACTATTCCTCCCTGCTTTTTTTTTAATTCCCAGAATTCCTCCTCTGTCAATTCTTTTTTAAGCCAAGGTTTAAATAAATTTAAAGTAGTAATAGCCATTGCTTCTGTGGATCCATAAGAATGAATGATCTCGCCACCTGTTTCATCCCAAAATCCTCGCATCAAAGAAATAGGAGGTTCAGAGCCTCCAGATATTAGTTTAGTACCCGTAAGATCTGATTTTTTTTCCATTTTTCTTATGAATTCTAGCATCGTCATTAAAACTGCGGGTACCGCGCCAGATATGGTTACTTTTTCATTAACCATTAGATCAGTAAGCTCTTTTAAATCATCCAAGTTCCATTTTCCTGAAAAAATAATTTTTGAACCTGCATAGGTAGCGGCTAATGGTTTAGACCATCCTAGAACATGAAACATCGGAACCAATTGTAAAACTACGTCATTAACACTAAAGGGTAATTGAGCTGCAAACATTAACGTATGGATATATACATTACGATGAGAATAATATACCCCTTTAGGTTTTCCAGTAGTTCCTGTTGTATAACAAGCAGCATAAGCAGAATTTTCATCTAAATTTGGCCATTGATAGGATGAAGCAGCTTCATTTAAAAGTGTCTCATAGCTATAAATTGGTTCAAGATCTGTGTCAATTTCATTTAATGATTTATCTGTAATAATTATATATCCTCTTATTGATTCACACAAGGGTGCTACCGATTCAGCTATGTAAAGCAAATCTTCATCTACTAGAATGAATTTTGTACCTGAGTGATTTATTATGTAAGCTATATCTTCAGTACCTAACCTTAGATTGAGTGTGATCATTACGGCCCCCATTCCAGGCAACCCAAAGTAGATTTCAAAATACTGGTGATGATTCCAAGAAATTACTCCAACTCTATCACCAATTTTTACACTAATGGTTACTAGAGCATTTGCTAATCGTTGCATTCGCTCATACGCATCATTATAAGTATAGCGAAAATAGCTTCCATTAGTTCTTCTACTCATAATTTCTTGGTTTTTGAAATTTCTTACTCCATGTCTTATCAAATTGATTACGTTTAATTGATAATTTACTTGCTGCATAGCAAGGAATCCCTTTTCTACCTTCATAATAATTGCGAGAAAATTATTGAAAAATAAGAATTAGTAACAATAATGAATTAAGAATTAAAAAATATTAGAATGAGCTTAATAAATTTAGAATCCTTATTCTTAGAATAGATTTAATCATTAATAAGTAACTTTCTTACTCACCTAATCTCAGATACATTTCACTTTAAATTATTCTACTTAATTAAATTACTTTTTTAGCTTTTAATTCTTCAATTTCTTCTTGACTTAATCCAATTAAGTCCCGATATACTTCATTATTATACTCTCCTAAACCAGGACCTAAAAATCTGATACTCCCTGGATTATACTTAAACTTAGGGATTACTCCCTTAACTAATAATTTCCCAAGTTTTTCATCATTAAATTCCAAAATTGATCCTCTTTCCCAAAAATGTGAATCATTTACGATATCCGCAATATTATTAACTTTTTCACATGGTACACCTGCTTTATCTAGGATTTCAATAACCACTTCACTTGTTTTGTTTTTAACCCAATTACCAATAATTTCATATAAATCGTCTTGGTTAGATATTCGCGCGAGATATGTTTTGAATTTTTTATTTTCCAATAAATCTCTCCTCTCCATAGCTGTAGCTAATTGTTGCCATAATTTTTCAGTTCCAGCATTAAAGGTTATAATTTTCCTATCAAGAGTTTCAAATTGTTCAGAAGGTACAAAAAAATTTATTCTATTTCCAGTACGTTCCTCAATACTCTTATTGGTAGAATATCTAGACAAGCTACCACCTGTTGCCATAAAAGCAGCTTCTGCTAAACTTAAATCAATGACTTCTCCCCCTTTATTGTTCACATCTCGATTGTATAATGCAGTCATAACTGCGAATGCTCCAAGGTAGCCCGTTAAAAAATCTACAAGGGGATATCTTGTTCTCACAGGAGGATGTTCTGGATAACCTGACGTATAAGTTATTCCTGCATATGCACTTACAGTTCTGTCAAAACCACCTTTAGATTTCTTAGGTCCTGTTTGACCATAGGCTGAGACTAAACAAATAATTAACCGAGGATTTATTTCATGGAGTTGATTTGGATTCAAATCCCAATTTTCAAGAACCCCCGGTCGAAAATTAAATAATGCCACATCTGCTTTTTTGATTAACTGTTTTGCTATTCCCTGTCCTTCACTCTTATGGAGATCTAACGTAATTGTCTTTTTATTTCGCGCAGCATCAAGCCAGGCGGGATTTTTACCATTCATATAAATTTGAGTGCCTCTACTTGGATCTCCAAGTATTGGTCGTTCAACTTTAATTACATCTGCTCCAAAATCTCCTAGAAATGCAGCTACTATTGGAGCAGCTATTAAAGTAGCAAAATCAATTACTAATAATCCTTCCAACGGAGATTTAGCCATTATAATCACTATTCTTCAAATATTTTTCTTTTTCCTTTTTCATCATGGCTCTAAACGCTAAATGTTTAGGATCTGTATCTGGAGGGTTATAAATTCTGTTAAGAAAACTAAAGCCATTAAAAAATCTTTCTTCTAAAGAGGGTCCTATATGATCTGCACCATATACAACTCTATATTCATGCTTAATATTTTGATCACACAATAATTGATGTAAAAACTCAGCACCTCTATATAACCCAAAAAAATCCTCAGTTCCAGCTTCTAGATAAATTTTTATACCTGATTTTTTAATATTTGCTGAATTTTCTTTCAAAATATACATTGGATTGTTTATATTCCAATAGTTGACATCAAAAGGCTTACCGAAAATCTTTTCGAAAAAGTCAGAACTTCGATAATATTTGTCCTCGGGTTCAACGTCTTTCCATTCAATTGCAGGTTCAATAGCAGGTTCGAAAGCTACTATTGCATCAAATAAATTAGGGTATTTAAAACCTAATCTTAGTGAACCTAATCCACCCATTGAAATTCCACTCATTATTATTCTTTCCCTATCTAAGGGTAACTTGCTTATTAAATAGGGTATAAATTCTCTAATAAGGAAAGATTCCCATTGTTCTGTTCCATTTTGATAATCCATATATAACGATCGTGTACAGCTTGGAGATACTATAATAGCATCTAGTAACATCTTTCTTTTCCATAATTCTTCTACTATTGGCTTAATTTTGTTAAGAATTGTATGGTTGTCACCACCACCATGTAGAAATAGTATTAAAGGGTATTTCTGTGTACTTTCCTCATAATTGTCAGGATAAAGTACTGAATACACAACAGGTCCAGGAACTAATTTTGTCTCAATTTGAGATATTTTAAGCGAACTCATTACAATTAATACTCCAATCTAAGTCTATTTTAAGCTATATTTTTTTTCCGTTTTATTTGATATATTAAAGAATTCCTTTCTATTAAAGTTAGTAAACACTTAATCTTTAAAACAACAATTCATCAGAACAGAATCTCCTAAAATGTAAAGTTAGCTTTTATTGATCTTATTTTTATCTATTGAAATTAATTCAAATCGGATTGAATTCAGTATTTTTTTCGAGAAATTCTAATTGTTTTAGAAATAAGATATCGCGTTTTCTCAAAATTTCAATTTCACTTCGACCACCATAATCATAATGCCCTTTCCCTGTTTTAGCACCTAATTCTCCCTTATTAACTTTATCACTAATTAAGGGTACGTTCCCCCCTTTTGCAGTTATGATATCTTCCACTAAATCAAGCCCCGTGAAGTCATGTGCTTGGACTATTCCAAAAATGGGTAATCGAATTCCTAAAGTGCTTTTAATAACGAGATCAATTTGTTCTGCTGTAGCTAAATTTCTCATCATTAACTCATACATCGCTCCAGAAATTGCATTTTGGATTTTATTGACTATATAATTCGGCACAAATTTTTTCATTAAGATAGGAATCTTTCCTAATTTTTCATGCAATTTCACTGAAAGTTCGATTATTTCTGGAGCTGTCTTTCTACTTGGAGCAATTTCAACAGTTGGAATGATATGGGGTGGAGAAAACCAATGATGGGCTATTATTCTTTCGGGATGGCTAATTCCCTTTAAAATGCTAAAAATGTCTAAGGAGGATGTATTGCTTGCTAATATAATGTCATCGCGACAGTAATCAGTTAATTTTTTAAATAATTCTAGCTTCAAATTGGGATCTTCTTTAATTGCTTCCAACGTTAGATCAGCTTTTTCAGCATTCTCCTTGAGATTCGTGGAAGGATGAATCCTATTAAGTATGTTTACGATATCTGATGATTTTACCCTTCTAAATTCCGCTAATGTGTACAAATTATTATCAATGAGATTCATAGCGCGATCCAAAATCTTCTTATTAATATCAACCAAGAAAACTTCAAATCCACCTTGGGCATACACTTGAGCAATCGAATGGCCCATGTTGCCCGCTCCAATAATTAACACGTTTTTAATATCGTCTAACTTCATTTTACTTTTCTCTAACTCTTTTCTTTAATCATTGTAATAAGGATATCATTTTCAATAATTGATAAAAAAAGAAAAATTTTTCCTTTTTTTTATTTACTCTCCTGTAAATTTAGGTTCTCTTCTATTCAAAAATGCTGTGATTCCTTCAACAAGATCCTTAGATTGAGAATTAACTGCATAACCCAAATGTTCAAATTGAAGCCCTAAATTTAACGGAGCTTGAGTACCATAGTCGATTGCTTTTTTTATGACAAAAAGGCTTTTCGTCGCTGAGTTTCCCAATATGGTCGCTTTTTCATGCACAACTTCTTCGAATTTATCATTATCAACTAAGTATGATACCAAACCCCAATCATACATTACTTCAGCTGAATAATGTTCACCGAAATAGATCATGGTTTTTGTTCTTATTTTTCCTAAACTTCTAATTAGTCTCTGTGTCCCTCCATTGAAAGGAGAAATTCCGCGCTTTATTTCTGGAAAACCAAATGTAGAACGTTTAGATGCAATTACAATATCGCATACTAATACTAATTCAAATCCCCCACCCAAAGCATATCCATCTACAGCTGCTATGATAGGCTTGGGAAATTTCTCTATTAAATCATAATATTTATGTCTAATATACATCATGTGACTCTGGGCCATTAAATTTGTAGGATCAATTTGAGGCCCCCCTCTACCTGATAAATCTGCTCCCGCAGAAAACGCAGGTTTTTTTAAGAAATCTTTAGTACCTCTCAGCACCACGCATCTAACGGATCCATCCAGTTCCATGGATTCAAGAGCATCCGCAATTTCTTTTAAAGTTTTATTTTGTAGCGCATTTAGTTTTTCAGGACGATTAATTGATATCACTACATAATTTCCTTCTTCTACTCTATTAATTTTGATATGTTCAAATTTTTGTTCAGACAATTAAAATCACTCTGTTATTTTTTAAAATAAGAAAAGATTATTTTGAAAAAAAATCTTATTGAAAAATTACAGTGAAATATTATTTAAATTTCATAAAAAAGAATGTTGAATTATTGTATATAGGGAATTGATATGGAAAATCAAGAAGAATTAAAAGAAGAAGAACCGATTAAGGTTATGCGAACAACTTCAGCTTTTGACTGTGGGGGACGCTGTCCGCTTAGATTTCATGTAGAAGATGGAAGAATCACAAGAATTGAAACAGACGATTATGAAGTTAAAGAAGAACAGCTCAGAGCATGTTTAAGATGTCGAGCTCTTCGACAATATATATATAATCCTAAAAGATTGAAATATCCCTTAAAACGAGATGGTCCCAAAGGATCCGGAAAATTTAAACGATTATCTTGGGATGAAGCTTTAACGGAAATTGCTGAGAAACTTAAGAAAGTTAAAGAAAAATATGGTAATTCAAGCATTTTTTTAGCAACAGGAGGAGGATATCAAGCAGCTTTTCATGATGGGATGCTAGCAATGTGGAGGTTATTTACTCAGTTTGGTGGTTATTCAACACATTATGGAAATGTATCCTCTGAAGGTGCAGTGTATGCAACTCAAACCATGTATAAATCACCTTTTGTAGGTCATAGTCGAGAAGATTTACTCAATTCAAACCTCATCATAATGTGGGGTTGGGATCCAGCAAGAATGATTTCTGGTACTGATACTATATTTAACCTTATCAAAGCGAAAGAAAAAGGAGTTAAAATTGTATGTATTGACCCTAGATATACTGATTCTGCTGTAATTTTAGCTGATCAATGGATACCAATTATCCCTGGAACTGATGTAGCTATGATGGTCGCGATGGCGTATGTTATTATCAAAGAAAATTTACATGATCAAGAGTTTTTAAATAAATACACGGTAGGATTTGATAAATTCAAATCTTATGTGATGGGACAGGAAGATGGTACCCCAAAAACACCTGAGTGGGCAGAAAGTATAACTTCCGTACCAGCTAAAATTATTATTGATCTTGCTTTAGAATACGGAAAGACAAAACCCGCAGCGCTTATGGATTGCCAAGGACCAGCAAGGTCAGCTGTAGGTGAGCTATATAATCGAGCAGCTATTACATTAACAGCAATGACCGGAAATATTGGAGTTCATGGAGGGAGTGCAGCGGGGGGGTTAATGGGCATTCCGTACGGGCACATGTTTTTTAGAGCTGGAATTCCCCCACCAAAAAGAAACCCTGTTGAAGATGGTCTAAAATCAGTTCGAGGTTCATTAGATCTAAATTTGAGGTTTCAAGCAAGATGTCACACTAACAAAATTTTTGATGCTATATTGAAAGGTAAAGATGGTGGATATCCATTTGATGTTAAGTTTGCATGGTTTGTAAATAATAATTTTTTAAATCAATTAGGAAACGCTAATAAATCCGCAGAGGCATTGAAAAAACTTGACTATATGGTTATTGCAGATTTATGGCTTACCCCAACAGCTAGATATGCAGATATAATTCTTCCCGTTTCAAGTTTTGCTGAAAAAAGTGATCTTACAAGACCTTGGCCTTCTGGGCCCTATTTTACAATTGCTAATAAAGCCATTGATCCCATTGGAGAATGCAAGTCAGATATAAGAATTGCCGAAGAATTAGCGGATAAATTAGGAATTGATGAATTTGAAAAGTATCCCGATGAGGAAAAAACTTTGAAATTTATGCTAAAAATGACTGAAGACACTAGAAAAGAAATCAAAAACTTCCGAAAGTTTAAGGAAGATGGAATTCATAGAATAAAGTTTGATGAGCCTTATGTTGCTTTCAAAAAGCAAATTGCAGATCCCGAAAATAATCCTATTGGAACTCCATCTGGAAAGATTGAAATCTTCTCTCAAAGAATTGCAGAACTCAATGATCCCGAAAATCCTGCAATTCCAAAGTACATGGAACGATGGGAAGGTAGATATGACCCTCTATCTAAGAAATATCCTCTTCAACTGTTATCTCCACATCCAAAGAGTAGGATTCATTCAGAAATGTTTCTGGTGGAATGGCTTAGAGAAGTTGATCCTCACATTGCATGGATAAACCCGATTGATGCTGAAGCTAGGGATATAAAAGATGGTGATGAAATCTTAGTTTTTAATGATAGAGGAAGTCTAACAATAAAAGCTTGGCTTACAGAAAGAATTATCCCTGGAGCAATAAGTATTTTTGAAGGAGCATGGTATGAACCAGATGAGAACGGTATTGATAGAGGAGGATGTGTGAATACTCTTACAAAGGACGCATATTCTCCTGGTGGAGCTTCTACTTTGAAATCGTGTTTAGTAGAAATGAAAGTGTTTGAAAGAGGTGTCTAATTTGCAAGTTGGCTTTTATTTTGATCAAACACGTTGTATAGGTTGCTCAGCTTGTGCAATAGCATGCAAAGATTGGCATGACATACCAGCAGGTCCTGAGAAATGGATAACCATACTTTATAATGAAATAGGTAAATTTCCTAACTTGTTTGTTAGTTACCTTATAAGACCCTGTTATCATTGTGAGGATCCTGTTTGTATCCCTGTGTGTCCTGTGAAAGCAATCACAAAAAGAGAAGAGGATGGAATCGTTGTAGTTAACAGTGAAAAATGCATTGGAGATGAGGAGTGTAATTCTAAATGTTTAAAAGCATGTCCTTATGATGTTCCTCAATTTGGTCCCGAAAAAGGGGCAAAAATGAAAAAGTGTAGTTATTGTTTGGACAGATATTTAAAAGGAAAATTGCCAATTTGTGTTGAATCGTGTAGAACACATGCTCTTGATGCGGGTACTTTAGAAGAATTAAAAGGAAAATATGGAGACATAAAAGAAGCAGATAACTTTGTATACTCTGAAAGGACTAAACCGGCAATCATTTTCAAACCAAAGAAAAAAAAAGGGTAACTTTTCTCTGGACCAGAATAAATCAAATAAAATATTCTTCTTTTTATTTAGGAAAAAATAAAGGAGCTTGATTTTAAATACTCAATCTACTATTGCATAAGCATTACCAAGTACATTTACTCCTCTGTCTGTTCGAACTTGAATTATATGGCGTCCATTGTCTTTCCAACCTTCTGTTGTTAAAGTTTCCCCCGGATATACTTCATTTGTAAATCTTGCCTTGAATTCCTTGAAACGCGTGACATCTCCATCGCAAAGACCATACACGATGGCTCGCGTAGCATAACCATAGGTACAAAGTCCGTGAAGGATTGGTTTTGTAAATTTTCCACTTCTCTTAGCAAATTCAGGGTCTATGTGCAGTGGGTTTAAATCTTGGACTAATCTATATACTGCTGCTTGATTGTTATTAATTTTATATGAAATACTAAAATCAGGATCAACGCCTTCGGGAGGATTTAATGGCTCTGTTTTAGGACCACTTTCTCCACCAAAACCCCCTTCACCAATGTAGAAATGGACGTATCTTACATCAAATACTCGAGTACCATCATTAGCCCTACCTATCATTTTCGAATGAATAACTGCTGCTTTCCCTTTATCATAAATATTTTCACATACGCCTATTACCTTTATTTCACCTTCTTTTGGAAAGGGTTGATGAATTTTGATCATTTGTTCTCCATGAATAAACCGAGAACCATCAATTCCTTTCTTACTGAGTCTTGGGAATCCTATTCCAGCAACAATGCAAGCGTAACTAGGAAAAACTTTTAAACCACCTTTAGCTCCCTCGTAAACAAATGATAGTTCTTCAGGTTGAGCACCAATCCCTATGTTATATAAGATTACATCTTTCCAAGTGTATTTAAAAGTTCTTTCTTCCGTTTCTTTTCCGACAATGCCTAAATCTAAACTAGTCATTTTAATCACGTATTAAATATACCAAATACATTTATCTAGATTTAATTTCAGATAGAATATTAATTATAGCAAACAATATGATCAATGATCACATTTAAATAGGATGATTGATATATGATCATATGATCAATAATCATATGGTGAAAAATTATGGAAGAATTTAGAAAAAATGATCCAGAAACACATGAAAATGATCCAGATTTTAAAGAATTCCACAGCAGAGAGAAGAATGGCTTCGATCCTCGTTTTTTCGATTCATACCGAGGACCTATATATCCCAGAAAACCAAGAAATAAACACAGACACAACCATTCTCATCACCGTCATCCATTTGGTCCACCTTTGCCCATGTCAAGAGAAGAATTCAAGGAGATTAAGCATTTAATGATCTTGACTCTATTATCAGAAATTCCTGAAGGAATTTCAGGATATCAATTACAGGAGCAATATAATTTACCTCGTGGAAGTATGATGAGAAGTTTAAATGAATTAGAAGAGAATGAATCGTTATCCACAATTCAAGACGTTGTTAAAGGACGTTCTCAGAAGATTTATAAGATTACAGATAAAGGCAAAGAAAACTTGGAGAACCTTAAAGAGAAATGGACGTATCAATTTTTAAGGATGACTGATATTGCACCTATGGAACAATATGGCAATCCATTCGGAAGTCAACATTTTAAAAGTCGTTTATTGAGAAATTTAGAGAATATTGAAAACATTGAAGATGCTGTAGACATTTTTAGGGGATATCGATCGAAATTCAAAAAAATGTACAAAAGATTACAAAATCGAATGGAGAATTTGGAAAAGACGAAATCACATCTGGATTCAGTCATAACTGAAATAGAAAAAATGGATCAATTTGATTTGAACAAAATAAAGGAAATGGTTGACAAATTTCCTTAAATTAACTTTTTTTTTTCATATTTTTAATTTCTAAAGAATAAATGCTTTTATTTGGGAATGCAATATATTTGAAACTGGGACTTTATTATAATTAATTAATTCCCTTACATTTACTACAAATATGGATCAAAGTAAATTTGCTAACATTTTCGAGATTCAAAAAATGAGTACCGAAGATGGTCCTGGTATCCGTACTACCGTCTTTTTCAAGCAATGCCCCCTGAAATGTATATGGTGTCACAATCCGGAATCGATTTTAAAGAAACAGCAATTAGAATGGTTTGAACATAAATGTATTGGTTGTAACACGTGTATAAAGACGTGTGAATTAGGAGCATTGAATTTTGAAGAAGATGGTCTCCACATTGATCGGGAATTATGCACGAGTTGTGGAAAATGCTCCGATGAATGTCCTTCAACAGCACTTCACATGTTTGGAAAAATTTGGACCTTAGATGATCTCTATCACGAAGTTCAAAAAGATAAAGTCTATTATGAGCAATCTAAAGGGGGTGTCACCGTATCTGGAGGAGAGCCAACGATCCAATCTGATTTCCTTTTAGAATTTTTAAAGATGTGCAAGAATAATGGTATTTCTACAGCTTTAGACACTTGTGGCTACGCTCCTAAAATTATTTATGAAAAAATTTTGCCCTACGTTGATTTAGTTCTTCTAGATATCAAGGAAATAGCTTCTAAGAAACATCAAGAGTTCACAGGAGTATCCAACGACTTAATTTTAGAAAATGCTATTTATATTGTCGAATTTATGAAAAAAAGCAATAAACTGGTATGGATTCGGACTCCCCTTATTCCAAATTTCACCGCTACTAAAGAAAACATGGAAGGGATTGGAAAGTTTATTATCGAAAAGCTCCATAATTTTCCACAACGCTGGGATTTACTCGCTTTTAACAATCTATGTGTTTCAAAATATGAGAGATTAGATATGGTTTGGCCATTTTATAATACTCTATTAATGACTAAAGAAGAAGTAGAAACACTTTATAATATTGCATTAAAGACTGGAGTTAATGAAGTTCGATGGTCCGGCTTAACTAAAAAGGAAGATTAATATATTTCAGTAATGTTCTCCAAAACTCAGAATATAAATGGACATTTTGTTAAAATGCTCGATATCGTCCAAGAAAACCCTTTTTGATTAATTTTCGAAATTATTTGCTTTTTTTTTCCACTATTAAGGTGAACTTCTCCGTATCTCCTTTAGTCCTAATTTTTAATAGTAATGGAGTAGACTTAAATAAGAAAACAATCAATATGTATAATGTACAAAAATTACACTAAAAAAAATAATCTTTTTTAGAATTGCACATAAAGGTTTAAATATACACAAAAAATGAAAAAATATGACAAATAAAAATATTAAATTCGCACTTTTAGGGCTCCTTTTTTTTAGCTTAAGTATTTTTAGCTTTAACTTAAGTGAAAC
>Ga0315534_1000204_pt1 | contig 38191 bp, 32 predicted proteins | sample SalMarSW160240MG_FD_203094 | JGI IMG/M metagenome (GOLD analysis project Ga0315534, IMG submission 203094) | Salt marsh sediment microbial communities from the Plum Island Ecosystem LTER, Massachusetts, United States - Salt Marsh Sediment SW1602-40 ... | reverse complement strand
AAAATATTTGGATTTATAATTATGCCTGGCTGATACCATTTCAATTATTTTTAGGAGCAATGGCAATTTTTATATCTTTTCTCTATAAAACATATGGTCCTACTACAATTTTATTTACTCTACTTCCTTTAGTAGTCGCTCAATATACTTATTTGCTTAGAATAAAAGAAAGAAAGGCGCTTTTAAACAGTATTATGCAGATTGTAAAAATAATAGATATAAAAGATTCTTACACCGCAGGGCATTCGGTAAGGGTAGCAGAATATGCTGAAAAAATTGCAAGAAAGCTAAGACTCAATGAATATGATGTTGAAATACTGACCAACCTTGCAAATCTGCATGATATAGGCAAGGTGCAGATTGATCTAAGCACACTTAACAAGCCCGGGAAGTTTAATGAATCAGATTGGATAGAGATGGAGAAACATCCAAGGGTTGGATATGAGATAGTAAAGGAAATTGTCTTTTTGAAGGATTCGGCAAAGGCCATATTATATCACCACGAAAGGATAGATGGTAAGGGATACCCATGCGGAATCAGAGGAGATGAAATACCCTTGTTTGCCAAAATACTTAGTGTAGCGGATGCTTATGATGCCATGACCACCGATAGGCCCTACAGACCTGCATTGATGCAGAAAAAAGCTATAAAAGAGCTGCAAAGATTTGCTGGCAAGGAATTTGATGCAAAAATAAGCAGTATAATGGTAGAAATTATCAAAGAAGAAAATTCGGGGAATTGATAAAAAAATATTTTCAAATCTTCATTAGAGTCATACTATCGCTGCTTGCAGGAGCGGTGATAGGGTTTATATTTTTTTATTTTTTTAAAGATATAAGTGTATTCATAATTGATAAATTTAGAATACTGCAGGGTGTTTTTGGGATATACCAATATCAGGAAGGCATGTCTTTAGGCTATGTTTTTACAGTCATTTTTTTTGGAAACTTTCTTTCCACTCTGGGGTATTTTACCCTTGGTTTTTTAAAAGCATCACTTCCGGTAAGTTTTATTACCGGTGTCTTCATGATTATTTTTCTTTTTACCGGAACTATAAGGCATGGAACTTCTATACCTCTGGAAGTAGTTTTACTTTCTTCAATGGAGGTATTTTATAGAGTTCTAGCTCTTACGACCGGAGAATATATTAACAAAAACAGGTTTAAGAATAAATCCATTCCGGTAGCTTCCATAGCGATTATATTTATTGTGTTTCTTTCGGCGGTTTTTTATGAAATGTATCAGATTTTTTAAGCGGCAGACTGCCTCTTTTCTTAAATTCCTTCTTCCACCTGAAGCTTCTGAAAACAAGCCTGAAAAATTTAATGGTATCCTTAACGGGGTTTACATAACTAATAAAATTTTTATGATATATGGTACTAATGGGTATATTTTTGATACCAGATCCCAGCCAGGCTGCCCTTATTATTACTTCCGGTTCGGTGTCGAAGTTCCTGGTTTCCAGTTTAATATTTTTTAGGACTTTTGCATTTATATATCTGAACCCTGATTGAACATCGTTAATTTTTTTACCTGCAATTTTTGAGATAATCCATGAAGTAAAAATATTTGTGGCCAGTCTTATAAACGGCATTTTTTTGGTATTGCCCAATCTGTTCCCAATTATTAAATCAGGATTTTTATATTCTACTTCTTCAAGAAAATCCTTAATTTCATCGGTATCGTGCTGTCCATCTGCATCGATAGTTATAACTCCGGAGTAATTATTATTTATAATATATTTAAATCCGGTTCTGAGTGACTGGCCCTTTCCCTGATTGGTACGGTGCTTAAGTATTATAATTTTAAAATTCACAGGATTTGGAATTGATTTTATTACTTTTAAGGTATTGTCAGTTGAGCCATCATCTATGATGATTATATCCAGTTTATATCTAAGGCAATTCTTAATTACATTTTTTATGTATTTTTCTTCATTATAAGCTGGAATTAAAATTGCTGTTCCGGCAGCAGCTTTTTTCTTTTTGAGCTTTATTTTTACAGATTTCATATTCTGTCTTTATTATTAAATATCTTTAAAGATTATAAATTTTGGATTCTGTTATTAAAAGATCTATTTTTATATCATGCTCCGAGATAGGAACACGGTCAACTATCTGAATATTAAAACAAAGTGCTATTTTTTTTATTTCTTCAGGAATAAGCAAAAGGAGTTTATCATAAAACCCGCCGCCGTAGCCTATGCGGTTCAGGTTTTTATCAAAACCGACCCCAGGCACAATGGCTAAATCAATATCCGAAGGTCCTGCAGATTTACACAAGCGGGGAATAGGTTCCATTATACCGTACGAGCCTTTTTCCAGTTGTTTTGATGGATTACTTACATAGAAGAGTTTTAATTCCTTTTTATAAATTTTTGGAAAAATTATATTTTTACTGTCTTTTAACGCTTGTCTTATAATAAATCTAACATCAATCTCGCTTCTGAAAGGATAATATACCAAAATATTATTTGAGCCTGCATAATAAGCGGTATCGAAAAATTTATTGGCTATTAGCCTGCTCTTTTTTTCTCTGTCTGTAATTGGTATGCTATCCCTTTTGCTTTGTATTTCCTCCCTTAGGTTTTTTTTATAAAGGATATTTTTTTCGGATTCATGGTTATTCTTCATAAAAGGTTATTCCAAGGCCCCCGGGCCCAAGATGTGTTCCTACTACTGTACCAATATCTACCCTTATTATTTTTTTGGGATTAAATGTTTCTTTTATTCTGCCATACATCTCTTCGGCATCTTCTTTGGCATCCGAATCTCCTATGGACACTATAAGGTTTTGAGGATTTTTGACCATAGACTTTATAGAATTTATAAGTTCGCTTTTGGCCTGGTTCCATCTTCTTGTAGTTTTGAATTGAGAAATTTCACCATCATGAATAGTGAGTATAGGCTTAATCTCTAAAATTGAAGCTATAAGTCCTTTTGCTTTTCCAATCCTTCCGCCTTTTTTCAAATATTCCAGAGTGCTGGGCACAATAAGTACTTTAATTTTTGATTTTAGATCATATACTTCTTTCAGGATTTCCTGCTTTGATCTGCCTTCCTGAGAGAGCTGAGCCGCTTTTAATACTAAAAAACCCAGTGGAAAATGAACATACTCAGAATCAATTATCTCTATATCCCTGCCCGGCATTTCTTTTTTTGCCATTTCTGCAGAGTTTATGGTGCCCGACATTTTTTTTGAAATATGAATAGAGAGTATGCTGTTATAATTTCTAAGGATATCTGTATATGTTTTTATGAAATCTTTTGGGGTAGGCTGGGTAGTGGTGGGCAATTTTTTAGAAGTTCTTATTTTTTTATAAAATTCCTTTAAGGTTATTTCTTTTCCGTCATCCAGGAAACTTTCCTGTCCAAAGATTACCGATAGGGGAACCACTTTTATATTCAGCTTTTCTGCAAGATCTTTTGGTATATCAGAAGTGCTGTCGGTGATTATGGCAATTCTACTCATTTTACCTCCTTCTTTTTATTTATAGTTATTATAATTTATGCTTTTTTTATAATATTTTCAATCAATTTTGCAAATCTCTTACCCATGATAATTTCTTTTTTAAAGCCATTTAAATGATTATAGTTCTTATTATCATGGTTATTTTTGGAATAGGGCTGGCTTGATTTTGTTATATTTCTTATATGAGACAGACCCAGGACTTTTATTTTTAAAAAATTTGCCATTATTACCTCCTGGACAGTTGACATTCCAACTGCATCTGCACCCAGTTTATAAAGGAGGTCTATCTCGGCTCTAGTTTCAAGTATTGGTCCCTTTACCCCCGCATATGTACCGGTTTTCAGATTAAGGCCGATATCCCGTGCCGCTTTATTTGCAGCTATAGCAAGATTTTTATCATAAGGACAGCTCATATCTAAAAAATAATCATATCCTTTGCTGTACTTATAGCCGAAAAATGGATTGTCAAACATAAAATTTATATGATCCTTTATTATCATAACATCATCTTCGGCAAATCCGGGATTTATTCCTCCTGCTGAATTGGTAACAATTATATTGTCAGTAAAAAAATTTGCCAGTAGATTTATAGGATATACAATTTCTTTTACACTATAGCCCTCATAAAAATGCAATCTTCCCGGGAATATTAAGATATTTTTATTTTCCAATTTTCCGAATATTATATTTTTTTTATGCCCCGGGACGGTTGGAACTGATATATGGGGTATATCATCAATATTTAGAGTTATTTTGCTTTGCAGCGGAAGAAATTCAGTGCACCTATGAAGGAATGATCCCAGTATTAACCCATAATCGAGCTTTTCAGGTATGTATGAATATAAGTAATCACATGTCCTTTTAAGTTTTTCTCTTTCAACGAAAGCTGGGTTGTCCATACCGCCAAAAGGTAATTTAGATTACCTGTCAAGTATTTTATTAAATTTTAGCATACTTTTATATTAAAAATAATCATTATTTAGTTTTTTTTGATATAATCTTCATATTATTTTTTGAATTAATTATTGGTAATTTTAGTTATAGTCTGGAGAAAGCATATGAATTTTAAAAGGATATTCCATAGTCTGCATTTGAAATTTATTTTCCTGAGCATAATAGTAGTTTCTTTAATCTGCCTGTTAGTCAATATTACATCCTGTGATTCCAGAAGAAGAGTGGTTAAAATTGGAAACCAGACTGTTCTTTCCGGCGAGTATAAATCATTTGGAGAAGATCAGCTGGTAAGTGTTAAACTTGCTGTAAGCAATCTGTCACCAGTTAGAATCGGTGGATTTGATTATGAGATTGAGGTAGTTACCAAAGATGATGAAGGTAATCCTGAAAAAGCTTTTCTGATTGCACAGGAAATGGTGGATGAAGAAGTGGCAGGTGTAATCGGTTCTACTTTTGATGGAACGACAAGAGTTTCACTTCCTGTTTATGGAGAATACGGCATACCAATAATTTCTCCTTATGCTCAAAAAACTGAAATTTCAAAAATGGGAGATACCTTTTTTAGATTGGTAATTAACAATGAGCAAAAAATAGAAAATCTTGCCAGCTTTATTGACAGCAAGATCAATCCGCAGAAAATTATACTTATGAATAACAGAGAAGAGTATTCTATAGAATTAGTGGATTATCTTAGAGAAGCGTTATCTAAATATGGGATAGAAGCCCCTGAACCGATGTCGATAAAAATAGACGAAGAAGATGCCACGATTATTGCAGAAAATTTGCTGATAGAAGGACCGGATACTATATTTTTCTGTGGAAGTTATAGAGAGCTGGCAATTCTTATGGCTGAAGTGCGAAAGATTGGTCTTGAGTCAAGATTTATAACGGAAACCATGGCAATGGATGATGACATTTTTACACTGGCTGACGCACAATATCTTGAGGGTTTGATTGCAGTAATTCCGGAACCTCCTTCCCTGGCAAAATATTCCCAGGATCCCAAAGCAATTGATTTCTGGCATGATTTTAACAATTATCTGGAAAATATGGATGATCCCAACATCAGCATAGATAGCCCCGGGCAGTATGCCCCCTACTGCTATGATTCTGTTTTTATAATCATCGAAGCTATGAAAAAATCCAATTCCATTCTTCCGAAAGATTATATAGACGAACTCAGGACTATTTCCTATGACGGTGTAATAGGCCATATCGAATTCGACTCCAATGGTGACATGGCAAATCCGTTGTCAACTGTTTTTATAGTGAAAGATGGTGCGTGGGTCAGGTACTGAGAGAGGGGACTATAAAATTTAATGCTCTGGGAACTATTTTAAAACTTGCAGGCAGTTTACAGATATATTCTCCATCTGCAAAAACGCTGAACCGGTATTCACTGTCCATAGTGAAACAGCTAGTTTTAAAAATCTCGACATGACTGTCTGACACATGTTTTCCGGTATAGACTTTTGGAAAGATTTTTATAAAGTGTATTTTACTCATTTTTTTTATGATACATATATCCAGAAGGCCGTCTGTAAAATCAGCAAGAGGAGCAATCCTCATACCTCCTCCGTAGCTTGGCATATTAGCGGCTGCAATCATCATTCCCATGACTTCTTTCTGTTTATTGTTATAGCTTATAAGGAATTTCTTTGATTTAAATGTTATTAAAGTTTTATACACCGCATAGGTATATTTTGATGGTCCTTTTATGGGAAATTTGGTATTATTTGCAAGGTCATTCACCTCTGAATCAAATCCTGAACCGGCTATGGCCATATAGTAATATTTATCATTTATCAAGCCCAGATCAATTTTTCTGATTCTGCTTTTTTTTATGATCTGGCAGCATTTTTTTATATCTGTCGGCAGTCCCAGGCTTGTCGTGATGTCGTTTCCGGAACCGGTAGGTATTGCCCCCAGATTTTTATTGGTTCCTGCCAGCATATTTGCCATATAATGAATGGTGCCGTCACCTCCGACAGCTATAAAATTAGAGAAGTCTTTTTTTAGATTCTTTTTTGTAATATCTATCATGTCCTTCAGGCTTTTGCTAATATGGATGCGGTAATCTATTTTAAGTTTCTTAAATTCGGATTCAATTAATTCCTTTGCACCCACAGCTTTTTTATTTGCCGAACTAGGATTTAAAATTATTAATGTTTTCATTTTTTATTTTGAAAAAATAAAATTATTATTACCAGATATCTGTTAAAATCTGCCGATAAAAATGAATTTATCACAGATATAATTAAATACTTTATTTAATTTGGCTATTTTTAGCAATAATTTTTTAAAAATTTTTTTATTATAAATTTTTTATTTTACATTTACCGGCTTTATTGACTTTTTATTTTGCCTATTATAATCTTTATTTGTTTTATATTATAAAAAATTTTACGGGGAGCAAACAATGAATATATTTAACCGAATAATCGTGGTAATGTTAATGATCTGTATTATCTGCCTATCACTTGTTGCCATATTTAACGAATTTGTAGGTTATTTCAAATGGTCGGATTTTGCTTTAAAAATATTTAACCCTATAGGTGATATTCCCACATATATTACCGTGCTTGCATTGATTGCAGTATTCGCTATCAGTATAATCATACTGATGCTGGAGTTCTACAGAAGGAAAATAAAAGTGGCAAATATATCCAGCTCAAAGGAAGGAAATGCGATGATAACCCTGGAAACTATAGCTGTGCAGATTAAAAACGAGGCATTAAAAGTAGAAGGACTGGAAGAAATCAATGTAAAAATAATACCGAAAACCACTGGCATAATAATTAATATGAATACCAAATTGAAAGAAAATTTAAATATACCTGAGAAGATGCAGGAAATAATAAATAAAGCCACCGCTGTTGCATCGGATAAGCTAGGCATCAAGGTTATGAAAGCCAACCTGACAATTGTCGGCTTTGTTGCCGGAAGAAAAGAGAAGGCAGTAAGTAAAAAAGAAGAAGAAATAGAAACTGAAACAGTACCTCAGGAAGGTGTAGATGTCTCAGAATCAGAAGATGAAAACGGCGGCCCTGACCAGGATAAATAAAATTCTAATTATGCTGCAATTAAAAAGAAAAACGGTTTCATAGGGCGGGCTTAGTATATTGGTAGTACATGAGCTTCCCAAGCTCAAGAGGCGGGTTCAATTCCCGTAGCCCGCTCCAATATTAAAAAGTTTTTAATAAGCTGAAGCGGAATTATTCAGTTATAAAAAAATTATTTAATTTTAAAATCATTGGATATATTGTAATTGAATAGCATTAACAAGCAGCTTGAAATTCTTGAGGAAGGAAGATCGATATGCCGGATATTTTATCGGAGCTTGACAGGTATATTCCTGAAGATAATCCAAGAAAATGGGCAAAACTTTCAAATGACGTTGATTTTAGAAGGCTTCAATTAACCCTCTTAAAGGAAATATTGATTGAATTAAAGCAAATTAATGCCAAGTAGCCGATGCTGGATGAAAAATTATTAGAAGTTTTAAAACAAGAAAAATTATAATTTTTTAATGATTTATTCATCACATAATTTAGTAATATTTAGATTACCTGGTTATTGTATGTAGAAAATGGAATGAAACATTTTAAGGAATTTCTTTTAGGTCTAAATTTTTATGGAATTTTTTATTATACTAAATTAGATTTCGTTATTAATTTCAAAAACTTGTATTTGGTTATTGCCACAAACTTCTTTTAAATCCTTTGACGCTGTTCCACACATTATCGCCGATTTAGACTTAATACCAATATTATCTTTATCATATAAATATTTACAGACTCTCTTAATTCTTTTATGTACGAACCAATTTTAGATATGTCGGATAATCATCTTAAAAAGCTTTGCAAGGATGTGTGTCAATTATCATGAAATAAAGAATTATTGTCTTAAGCAAATAACAAAAGCTTATGAGAATGTCAAATATAATAAGAATATTAAATATTCCTAGTTATGATATTTAAAGAGTATCTCTAGGTAAATCTTTAATATTTAGAACAATTTATAATAAAAAGGTAATTTTTAAAATATTTTAAGATTGTTAGAGAAAAATTGAAATTATAATAATTATATTTAATTGTTAAACCTTCCTGCACCAGCCTGAATATTTGCTTATTTCGTTTTTTACCACTTTAAAGTAGAGTTCCTGGAGTTTTTTTGTAACCGGGCCCATTTTCCCGTTCCCGATGGCACGCTTATCCACAAAACCTATAGGAGATATCTGCGCACCTGTCCCGCAGAAAAATAATTCGTCTGCCGTATATAATTCCGTTCTATCTATTGATCTTTCAATCACTTCAATATTCTCATGTTCTCTGGCCAGTTCTATTACCGTATCTCTGGTAATTCCTTCTAATATATCATCGGTTATGGAAGGGGTAATTAAAACGCCGTTTTTAACCATAAAAACATTCATGGCACTTCCCTCGCTGACATGTTTGCTGTCGGATGTCAGGACCAGTGCTTCATCATAACCATTAAGAAGCGCTTCTGTTTTTTGAAAGGCGGCATTAACATATGAGCCTGAGATTTTTGAACGCGGGGGTATGGCATTATCCGAAATACGCTCCCACGATGAAATACAGACACTTATGGCTTTACTGGTATTCAGGTATTCTCCCAGAGGTATTGAATATATGAATAAGTCCTGTTTGTTTCCAATTAGCTTAGGCCCTATTTTTAATCCGCTGTTATAGGCAAATGGTCTTATGTAGCAATCTTCCGAATACATCTCTTTTTTTAGCAATTCGATAGTTATCTTACATAGTTCCTCTATAGAATATTTTATTTCTATCATCATTATTATGGAATTTAATTTAATTCTTCTGTAATGATCTTCCATTCTAAAAATATAACTTGTTTCGGTCTTTTCATTCCAATAGCTTCTGATTCCTTCAAAAATACCTGTACCGTACTGCAGGGAATTTGTTCTGATATCTATCTTTGCGTTTTCTATGGGAACTATCTTTCCTTCAAAAAAAGCATACTTAGGGTTGACCATAATTCCTCTTTTCTACATTTTAATTTTTTATATTGTACTTATTTTAATTTCATTTTGCAATTGGCATTAACATATTATATGAGCAGAAAATTTTAAAAACTGCTGTAAGTTTCGATGATATATGTAAAATTACTGATAAATTTCTTCTATAAAGATTATTGTGACGGATAGAAAAATTAAAAGTATGGCAAAGAAGGAAATAGGGAGCAATGAATATTTTAAGTTTGATAACTATAGGGATTGGGGCAAAAAGAAACCCCAAGTTATCTTTTACCGTAGTTCACACCTTAGGCTACTCAACACCTTGGGGTACCTTCCTTAAAACTTTTCTCAGGTCTTTTTTGAAATTACTTACTTTTTATATTCTTTCGTTTATAAATTTCAGTTAGTTCTAAAAGTTACCTCCTGCTTTAAGGTGATTATAAATATAACAAACAGTGCTATTTATGTCAATACCAATTTACATATTTTATGTATTTTTTTGAAGTAATGGGTTGATTTACAGCTTTTTTTAATTTAATAAAAATTATTATATAATCTATATCTATATTAATTTTGAATTTAAATTAAAAGGAACTAAAAAATGACTACGAAGAAGCACTTTACCGCTGAAGAGGCGTTAAAGATCGGAGAAGAACTGGGAATTGATTGGACTAAATTTGATATGGAACAATTTAGGGTAGGGATGGATGTTGAACTGGAGCATGGAAAAATTGATCCCAATACAAATGTTTCCAATGATGACCCCCTTACTACGGGTAAAATAGCTCTGGCCCATCTAAATGAATTCCCTGATTATTATGACCGGCTGGTAAAGATGGAAGAAGAAGCAGAAGAATATTGGGGGATAGAGGATTAGAATTTTGAGATTATTCCACCTCCTATAAGTATGTCACCTGCATAAAATACTGCTGATTGTCCCGGAGTGACAGCTTTCTGCTGCTTTTCAAAAAAAATACTGCCGGTTTTATGATCATTAAGTTTAATTTCTGCAGGAGTTTCCTTAGAATTATATCTTATCTTAACCGTTGCTTTAAATTGTTTGGAGGGGGGGCTGCCGGCAATAAAATTAATATCTTTAATTTTTAGCAGGTCTTGCTGAATATCTTTTTCCTCACCGGCCACGATAATATTTTTTTCAGGTATTATTTCTTTTACATAAAGAGGCTTTGAATGGCTTATACCCAGACCCTTCCTCTGGCCAATAGTGTAAAGAGGGTATCCTTTGTGTTTCCCAATTAGCTTCCCACTGATGTTTATAATATCTCCTTCCTTTATATTTTTAAATCTCTGTTTTAAAAAGGAATGATAATCATTGTCTGATATAAAACATATATCCTGGCTCTCACTTTTTTCCTCCAGAAACGGAAATATTTTATTTACTCTTTTTCTTATTTCATGTTTGGAGAATATTCCTACAGGAGTTTTGATTTTTAAGATTTGATTCTGGCTGAGTTTCCATAATACATAACTCTGGTCCTTGATATTATCAAATCCTTTTTTAATTTCAAACAAATCCGTATGTTGTGATTTTCCAATCCTGCAGTAGTGACCGGTAGCAAGAAAAACCGCACCAAGATTTTTAATTTTTTCCAGTAGTACTCCGAATTTAATATACTTATTGCATTCCACGCAGGGATTAGGAGTGTTACCTTTCTGATATTCAATACAAAAGGGATTTATTATTTTTTTTTCAAACTGTCTTGTAAGATCTATTACAGTATGGGGTATGTTAAGTTTAAGACACACTTTTTTTGCAGTATCAATATCTCCAAGGGGGAAGCAGGCAGCAGAAGGATTTTTTCGATTAAGTTTATGGGGAAGAAACTTTATAGTTACTCCTATTAATTCCCAGCCTTCGTCTTTTAAAATTTTTGCCGCCATGGAACTATCAATGCCTCCGCTCATGGCTACGGCTACTTTTTGCCTATTTTTTCTATGAATATTTTCAGTATGAATCATGATAAATTATTTACTTTAATCTGGATAATTATACGATATTATGTACAATATTATACATATTGAATTTTTTATTTTAGAAGTATTTATAATTCTATGATTTCATCTAGAGAGATAATTTCCAAAAAATTTTATTATAATAATCTATTCTGGGATTATATTTTTAATTTTAAAAATCTTAGTGGTTTTTATGAATATGATTATAGAAATATGAACCATTACAAGAAGAGGATCCTGGATATTAAGAAGGGCTACAGCGAAAGAAGCAGGGTAAAGATTTATGACATTATAAAAAAATATAACAAGGATATAGGATGCGGTAAAAAGACCATAGAAAATATAGAAAAATTTAAGAGGGAAGATTCACTGGTGGTCATAGGGGGGCAGCAGCCGGGATTTCTGACAGGACCGCTATTTATAATATTCAAGGTACTTACTGTATTGAAAATAAGCGGTTATCTGGAAAAAGAATTAAAGATACCTGTTGTACCCTGTTTCTGGAATGCATCTGATGATAATGATCCCGGGCAGATAAATAATCTGAATATAATCAATAAAAAAGCTGAAAGCATCAGCCTGGATTTATCGGATTTTAATTCAGAAACAAGATATTCTGATATATATATTCAAAAAGCCAGGTTTACAAAGATAATTGAAAAGCTGGAAGATATACTTTATCCTTCAAGTTTTAAGGCTGATATAATAAGCTTTTATAAAAGCAGCCTGGAAAACGCTTCGGACAGCTGTGCGGGCAGGCAGGGTAAAATAAATATTTCCTCTTTTTTCTCATCCATAATCGTAAAAATGTTTTCGGATTACGGCATAGTGATTATTGATCCTGCCGGTGATGAATTGAAAAGAATATCTTTTGATTTACTGAAGTTTGATTCCGGGGGCCATAAGCAGATAGCCGGTTTAATAAATAATGCCGGTAAAGGACTTAACAGAAGAGGCTACCATAATCAGCTTAATTCAATGCCGGGCACGCTTGATTTTTTCTTTAACGTGAAAAATACAAGAAAAAAGATTTATTCGGACGGAAATGACTTATTTAAAATTTCAAATAAGAAATACAGCAAAAGTGAATTATGGAAGATAATAGAGGAAAGCCCTGGCAGCGTTAGTCTGAATGTGGTGTTAAGACCCCTTTTCCAGGATGAATTCCTACCGGTATTGTGTTCTGTTTGCGGACCGGGGGAAGTAAGCTATTTTGCACAGTTAAAACCTGTTTATGATTTTATGAATCTAAAAATGCCGATTATCTATCCAAGGTTTTCTGCCACCATGATTGAAAAGAAGATATGGAAGCTGATTAAACGATTAAAGATACAGGATTCGGAACTGGAATTAGGTGAAGATGAGATGATAAAAAAGGCGATCAAGAAGAATTTAAAAATTAATGTGGAAAAATTACTGCTGGATTCAGAAAACGGCATACAGAGATTATTGAATAAATTGGAAGAAAGCGTTTCTGATTTTGAAATGAATATTTCGAGTTCTTTTGATAGAATTAAGAGGAATATAAAAAAAGAAATAAAGGTTTTAAATAAAAAGATATATTCAGAATTTAAGAAACATGACGAACTTACAGTCGAAAGTGTAAATAAAATTTATGCCAGTATCTTTCCCAACGGTAAGTTACAGGAGAGAGAGATTAATATAACAGGTTACCTTAATAAATATGGTTTTGAACTAGTGAAAAATTTATATCAGGTAATAAAACCCATTGATTTTTCACATAAATTTTTAGAAATTGATTAGAGCAAGAAAATGACCAAAAAAGAAAGAATAGATGTTCTGGCATTCAGCCCGCACCCGGATGATGCAGAGATGGGCTGTGGGGGACTTCTTCTAAAATTAAAAGATAAAGGATACAGAACGGGGATAATAGATCTCAGCAGGGCGGAGCTGTCTACTAACGGTGATTTAAGAACCAGGGAAAAAGAAACCAGAAAAGCATCAAAAGTACTGGGTCTGGATGTTCGGGATAATCTGGAGCTGGAGGACACCAATATAAAGAATGATATTGGAAGCAGATTGAGGGTTATAGACTCTGTAAGAGAATACAGGCCTAAACTTGTTCTTATACCATTCTGGAAGGACAGACATCCGGATCATGAAAACTCCTATAAATTACTAAAAGATGCTTTTTTTATCTCAGGGCTTAAAAAATTTAAGACCGAACTTGACTCCTACAGACCGCATATAGTATTGAGTTACATGCTTCATTATGAGTTCAGTCCAAGTTTTATAGTTGACATAAGCCGGTATTATAAAAAAAAGTTAGAGGCGGTGGCTGCTTACAGATCACAGTTTTATTTTAATGATGAGAAAAAAGCGGCAACTTATATAGCTTCCAGATATTTTTTTGATGTAATTAACAGCAGGCACAGATGTTTGGGATTGAAAGTAGGATCAGAATTTGGAGAGCCATATTATATGGAGTTTGGCATCAAGATCGAGGATCCGCTTAGATTCTTTGAGTATATTCAGCAGTAGCAGATATTTTTAAAAATGCCAAACAGTAAAGTTATATTATGAATATAGGAATAACCTGTTACCCAACTTTTGGCGGCAGTGGAGCTGTAGCTGCGGAATTGGGTATAGAAATGGCTAAAAAAGGCCATGGCGTGCATTTTATAAGCTACGGACTGCCATTTAAGCTGAATAGGTTTTATAAAAATATTTTCTTCCATGAAGTTGAAATGCTGCGTTACCCTTTGTTCAAATACCCCCCCTACAGCCTGTCCCTGAGCGCTAAAATGGCTGAAATTATAGAATCTGAGAATCTGGATATCCTCCATGTACATTATGCAATGCCCCATGCGGCTTCAGCATATCTGGCAAAAAAAATAATAGGAATTGATAAAAATATATTTGTGACCACGCTGCACGGTACCGATATTACACTGGTGGGAAATCATCAGTCTTTCTACAGAATAACAAAATTCAGTATAGAGCAAAGTGACGGTGTCACCTGTGTTTCAGATTATCTTAAGGAGACCACAAAAAAGATTTTTAATATAGATAAGAAAATGGAGGTAATTTATAATTTTGTCGATACCGAAAAATATAAGAGGGCAGACAGGACATATAAAAACAGAAGAAATATAGATTTTATCGATAATGATGATAAAGTAGTTATGCATATTTCCAATTTCAGGCCGGTAAAGAGAATTGACAATATTATAAAAGTATTTAATGAGGTCAGCAAGCAGGTAAAAGGTAAATTGGTGCTTGTAGGAGATGGCCCCGATATGTGCAAGATCAGAAATATGGTAAGCGATTTGAATCTTAAAGGTAAAGTAATATTTATGGGAATACAGGAAAATATAATACCGCTTCTTAATATAAGCGACCTGTATATGCTGCCCTCAAAAAGCGAGGGCTTTGGGCTCTCGGCACTGGAAGCTTTAAGCTGTGAAGTTCCCGTAATAGGAACAAGTATCGGAGGGCTTAAAGAAGTGGTTGAACACGGGAAGTCAGGTTTCATTTTTGACCCGGAAGATATTAATTCTATGGTTGAGGCGGCAGTCAGGATATTAAGCTGCAAAGATACCAGAACAGAAATGGGCCATGAAGCAAGAAAAAGGGCAAAATTTTTTGACAGCAGGTTAATAGTGCCAAAATATTTAAAGTATTATGAAAAATTCTTAAATAAAGCATAAATTTTCTAATTTTTTATATAAATTTATATAAAATTAAATTATAATAAGTATTACTAAATATATAATAATGTTTTAATATATTTATTGACTAACTGGGGAAAACAAAATATAATTAATATATATATAAAGTATAATAATTTTTAAGATAAGAAAGATGGGGTAGAAATGATGAAAAAGGCTTATAGGCTGTTTATCTTCTGTTTTATTATAGTGCTCATAGTCAGTATGGCGGGCTTTGGATGTACCAGAGAAGTATCATATGAACTTACCGCTCAGGATAAGGTCATTTTGACTCAGCCTTCTGTATGTTTTATAACCACTTATTATTGGGGTTATGTCCTGGATCCATGGGAAAACGTATGGAGCACCGCTTATTACTGGGCTTTTGCAGGAACCGGATTTTGTGTAAATCCTGACACGGGGCATATAATAACTGCGGGTCATATGGTGGAGATTAGCGAGGCGGATTTTAGATATGATCTGATATACACCTATCTAACGGATGAATATAACCTTGATGATTGGACGGAAGATGATTGGAATTGGGCCTATGAAAATGTAAAGGTCGAAGGTTACGACGGCGGTCCATATGATAGGGAAGTCTATGTTCAGTTTAATAATGCCAGTGGAGGAATACCGGATAATCCACAGGATGATGAGACTTTTATAAGATCGGAAGTAATAGATTACAGCGGCTGGGACCAGAGGGATATCGCCCTTTTAAAAATTCAGCCGCAAACCGGAAAAGCTCTTTCAAGTGTAATTGTCGGTGATTCTTCAATGGTAGAAGTACAGGATAATCTTACCATTATAGGGTATCCATGGACTTCTGATATCGGTCAGGAAAATATAATGAATCCTACCATAACCAACGGTAATATAAGCGGCAAACTGATGCTTGGCGGTACGGAAGTACTTCAGGTTCAGGGAGATGCAAGACCGGGAAACAGCGGAGGACCTGTGTTAAATTCAAACGGCCAGGTAGTGGGAATACTTACCATGGTTACGGATGAGACCAATAATTATCTAAGACCCAGCAATGATGTAAAGGATATTTTAAATAAAAATGGTGTCACCAACAAACTGGGAGTGGTAGATGAAGAATTCAAGCTTGGTATGACAATGTACAGGTTAAAGTATTATTCTAAGGCTATTGAGCATTTCAATGCCGTACTGAATTTAAATCAGAGGCATATTCTGGCCCAGGAATACAGGTCAAAAGCCCAGGAAGCGATCAATAGCGGAGAAGAAGCTTCATTCAGGGAAGGAACCAAGATTACCATAATAGAATAAGTACTGGAGCTTCCGGAGCGGAATGTTAAGGATCGCGGGATATATAAAACAAGGGTTCGGGCTACAACAGGTTCGAACCCTTATTTTTTAATTGTTTTAGCAATGTTTATATGTTATTATGTTTTATCAAATAAATATTCAATGAGTTATATGAATACAGGAAAAGATATTTTTTTTACAAAAAATAAAAATGGGCTTTTAAAAGCTTTTTCAGGCGGTAATATTTATATTGCCGGTCTTTCCTCATGTATTCTAATAGTGTTAATCTGTCTTCTAGTCCTGGTCGGTATTCTATCCTAATTTCAGGATGATTGCTGCTTTACCAAAGTTTTTAATCCTGTAATTCTTTTATCAGTATTTAGAGATAAAGCTATGTTGTAAAATTATAATATTTTAAAAATAAATTCTTAAGAGGGGAGAAAAATTGAGAAGTGATAATGTAAAAAAAGGGGTTGCTAGACTACCCCACCGTTCGATTTTTAAATCTTTGGGATATACAGATGAAGAAATAGGCAGACCCATAATTGGCGTGGTAAATTCGGCAAATGAATTGATACCGGGCCATATGCATCTTAAAAGTATAGCCGGAGCGGTAAAAGCGGGAATCAGGATGGCCGGAGGTACACCTCAGGAATTTTCAACGATAGGGGTGTGCGATGGTGTGGCTATGAATCATATAGGCATGAAATATTCTCTTGCCACCAGGGAAATAATAGCAGACAGCATAGAAGCTGTATCCATGGCGCATTCTTTTGACGGACTGGTCCTGGTCACCTGCTGTGATAAAATCGTACCAGGAATGATTATGGCAGCGCTCAGATTGAATATTCCTTCTATTGTAGTAAGCGGCGGACCAATGTTGGCAGGAAAGTTCAGGAATCAGGATATTGATTACAGCACCTGCTATGAAGCTATCGGAAAATATAAAAAAGGTGAATATACTGAAAAAGATTTGAAGGAAATAGAGGAAGAAGCCTGTCCTACCTGTGGAAGCTGTTCGGGCATGTTTACTGCTAATTCAATGAATTGCCTTTCGGAAGCAATAGGAATAGCTCTGAAGGGGAATGGCACTGTTCCTGCAGTCTATTCCAAAAGATTAAGACTGGCCAAGGTAGCAGGAATGAAAATTATGGATCTTGTCAATAGTGATATTAAACCAAGAGATATAGTAACCTTTGATTCGGTTAAAAATGCACTTGCAGTTGATATGGCGCTTGGTTGTTCGACTAACACTATCCTGCATCTGCCGGCTATTGCAAATGAAGCCAAGGTTAATTTTTCGCTGGAAATGGTAAATGAAATAAGCAGCAGAACACCCAATTTATGCAGACTAAGTCCCGCCGGCGATTATCATCTCCAGGATCTGTACGGAGCGGGCGGAGTTGAAGCAGTAATGAATGAACTTTTTAAAAATGGATTGATTAATGGTGATGCAGTCACTGTCAGTGGTAAAAAGGTAAGGGAAAATATTTCCGGTTCCGAGATTCTGGATAAAAAAGTTATAAGAGAAGTTTCGGATCCATATACCAAAGACGGAGGTATTGCCGTCTTGTGGGGCAACCTTGCTCCGGAGGGATGTGTGGTCAAGAGATCGGCCGTAGATCCTTCCATGTATTATCATAAGGGAAGAGCCAGGGTATTTAACAGCGAGGAGGATTCCCAGGAAGCCATAATAAACGGAAAGATAAATTCGGGAGAAGTAGTAGTAATAAGATATGAAGGTCCCAAAGGCGGACCGGGGATGAGAGAAATGCTGGCACCGACATCGGCTATAGCAGGGATCGGATTGGATAAAGAAGTTGCTTTAATTACAGACGGGAGATTTTCAGGAGCAACCAGGGGAGCATCAATAGGCCACGTGTCTCCGGAAGCTCAGGCAGGCGGTCCTATTGCTATTGTAGAGGAAGGGGATACTATAGAGATAAATATACCTGAAAATAAAATAAATCTGCTGATAGGGGAGGAAGAATTAAAAGAGAGAATGGAAAAATGGAGTCCTCCGGATATAAAAATAAAAGAAGGTTATCTTGCAAGATATTCAAAGATGGTAACTTCTGCAGCCAGAGGAGCAGTATTGGAATAATCGAATAGGAATAAATTTTATTTTTAAAAAATAAAAAGAAAAATGATATAATTATCAAATCATTCAAGTGTTATAAAGTTGTTACAAATACAGGGGGTAAAATTATGAGTAAAATAACCGGAGCTCAAATGATAGTAAAATGTTTAAAAGAAGAAGGAGTGGACGTAGTATTTGGCTATCCCGGCGGTAAAGTAATACCCTTGTATGATGCATTATTTGACAGTGATATAAGGCATATACTGGTAAGACATGAACAGGGAGCGGCACATGCTGCGGATGGTTATGCCAGGGTAACCGGAAAAACAGGAGTCTGTATTGCCACATCAGGACCCGGAGGGACTAATCTGGTTACCGGTATAGCCAATGCCCATATGGATTCAATACCAATGGTGGCTATAACCGGACAGGTAAGTACGGCCCAAATTGGTACCGATGCATTCCAGGAAGCGGATATAACCGGTATAGCGGCACCCATAACCAAGCATAATTATCTGGTAAAGACTATAGAGGATTTACCCAGAATAATAAAAGAGGCTTTCAGGGTAGCATCTACCGGTAGACCGGGACCGGTTTTAATTGACATTCCTGTTGACATTACAACTGAATTAATAGACGAGAACTTCAAAGTGGATATAAACCTGCCCGGGTATAAACCTACACTCAAAGGGAATCTCAAACAGGTTAAACAGGCAGTTAAAATAATAGCCGAAAGTAAGAAACCCATAATTTTTGCAGGCGGAGGAATAATATCTTCAGGGGCAAGTGATATTTTAAGAAAATTTGTAAAGGCGGCGAAGATTCCGGTTATTACCTCACTTTTGGGAATGGGCTCATTTCCCGAAACCGATCAGCTGTCTTTAAAAATGGCAGGTATGCATGGAACCAAATATGCAAATCTGGCATTTACCGAAACAGATCTTATAATCGCAGTAGGGGTAAGATTTGATGACAGGGTTACGGGCAAGTTATCGGAATTTGCACCGGAGGCTGATGTAGTTCATATAGATATTGATCCGGCAGAAATCGGGAAGAATATAAAAGTGCTGGTTCCTATTGTGGGGGATGCGAAAATTGTTCTTACGGATCTGTTGAGCGAATATGAAAAATATACTAAGAAGAAAGGAATCCCGGATAGGAAAGAATGGCTGTCAAGAATTAAAAAACTAAAGGAAGATTATCCACTTAAATATGACAGGAAATCCAGTAAAGTTAAACCAGCCTATGTAGTAGAGAAGATATATGAGCTTACCAAAGGCGATGCCATTATCTGTACAGAAGTAGGTCAGAATCAGATGTGGGCGGCTCAGTTTTATAAATTTACCAAACCAAGAACACTGGTTTCTTCAGGGGGACTGGGTACTATGGGATTTGGTCTTCCGGCATCCATCGGGGCAAAAATAGGCAGATCGGATAAAACAGTAATAGATATATCAGGCGATGGCAGTATACAGATGGTATCCCAGGAACTTTCAACCGCAGTTACCAATAAAGTAGCGGTAAAAATCATGCTGCTGAATAACGGATACCTGGGGATGGTTAGGCAATGGCAGGAATTTTTCTGGAACAAGAGATATTCACAGACCTGTATTTATAATTGTGTTGATTTCGTAAAATTGGTGGAAGCATACGGTGGTGTTGGCTTAAGGGTTAAGAAAAAGGATGAAGTTGAAGACGCTATAAAGAAAGCCCTTGAGATAAATAATCTGGTGCTTGTAGATTTCTGGATAGACAGGGAAGAAAATGTCTATCCTATGGTAGCACCGAATTCTTCAATAAGTGAAATGTTAGAAAGTGTATAGAGAATAACGGGTGGTATTATGAATCATATTATTTCAGTTTTAGTCGAGAATAAATCGGGTGTATTGGCAAAGATATCCGGACTTTTCAGCAGAAGAGGCTTTAACATCGAAAGTCTGGCAGTCGGCACTACCGATGATGAGAAAATTTCAAGGGTTACCCTGGAAGTGAATGCGGAAAAGCATAGTATTGAACAGATCATAAAACAGCTCTACAAACTAATAAATGTAATAAAGATCCAGGAGCTGAATCCCTTAAATATTGTAGAAAGGGAACTGGTTCTTATAAAAGTAAGTGCCGATTCTAAAACCAGGCCCGAAATACTGGAAATAGTGAGTGTTTTCCGGGCAAATATAGTGGATGTAGCCAAAAAAACTTTAATGATTGAAATTACGGGGAACAGCAGAAAGGTAAAGGCACTGGAAGATTTGCTCAGACCTTTTGGTATACTTGAACTGGTTAGAACCGGTAAAATTGCCTGCACCAGGGGCAGTAAAAATTAATTTGCATAGGATTATATATTAATAAAGTATGTTCATTATAAAATTGTTCGAAAGGGGCAATCAAAATGATCAAAAAATATATAATGACTCCGGGACCTACACCTATATCTGAAGAGGTGCTTATGGAGCATGCAAAGCCTCTTATGCACCACCGGTCTCCGGAGTTTTCGAAAGTATTTATGGAGGTAACCGAAAAGTTAAAAAAACTTTTTAAAACTAAAAATGATATTTTTATACTCACTTCTTCGGGAACGGGCGCTATGGAAGCGGGAGTAACAAACTTTTTTTCCAGAGGGGATAAGGTACTGGTGGCAAGTATTGGAAACTTTGGAGAAAGATTTAAGAAGATCAGCAGCATGTTCGGTCTGGAGGTTATTTCACTTGATTATGAGTGGGGAGATGCAGCTAATCCCGAAGATATTAAAAAAGCCCTTGATGACGAACCTGATATTAAGGGAGTAATGGTTCAATTCAGTGAAACATCGACCGGTGCCATAAATGATATAAAAGCCATAGGCAATATTGTAAAAAGTTATCCCGCAATTCTTATCGTGGATGCAATAAGCGGTCTGGTAGCATCGGATTTGAGGACAGACGAGTGGGGTCTGGACATTGTGATCGGAGGGTCCCAGAAAGGATTAAGTGCCCCGACAGGAGTTGCATTCATAAGTGTAAGCGAAAAAGCATGGAAATTTAATGAAAAATCAGATATTCCCTGTTTTTATTTTGACCTTGCTGCGGCTAAGGATTATTCACAGAAAACACCTCCCCAGACACCATGGACACCTGGAATATCCATAGTTGTGGCCTTAAATAAGGCTCTCGATATGCTATTTGAAGAAAGTCTGGAGAAAGTATTTGGAAGGCACCGGGTACTGGCACTGGCAACACAGAAGGCAGTAGAAAAATTGGGGCTGAAGCTTTTTGTAAAAGATGAAAACAAAAGAGGCTTTTCGGTAACGTCTGTTATGATTCCCGATGGAGTTAATGCCAAGGAACTAACACGGATTATGAGAGTAAAGTACGGGGTCACCATTGCCGGGGGACAGGGAAAAGTGGCAGGGAAGATCATAAGAATTGGAAATCTGGGATATTTCGGAATTTTTGATACCATTATAGCAGTGGCAGCACTGGAGATTGCTTTAAACGAGCTTGGATATAAATTTGAATTTGGAGCAGGCACCGCAGAGGCGGAAAAAATTTTTATAAAAAATAATTATTTAAATGATTAGATAAGGGTAGAAGATGAATAAAACAATATTGATTACAGATGGTATTTCAGCCGAAGCCAGAAAAAAATTGGAGACTCAGTTTACGATAAAGGAGAGAAAGGGTCTGACTCCCGAGAAATTAAAGAAGGATATTAAAGGTGCCAGCGCCATCATAATCAGAAGTGCCACAAAACTTACAGCTGATATTATCGAGGATGCCGACAGGCTGGAAATTATCGGAAGAGCAGGTATAGGAGTCGACAATATAGATGTTTCGGCAGCTACCAAGAAAGGTATTATAGTGGTAAATGCACCAGCCAGCAATGCAGTTACCGTGGCAGAGCATACTCTGGCCCTTATGCTTTCTCTGGCCAGAAAAATTCCCCAGGCTAATTTTTCTCTTAAAAATAAAAAATGGGAAAAATCAAAATTCAAGGGTATTGAACTGGAGGGTAAAACACTGGGAATTGTAGGCTTCGGACAGATAGGAGGTCTGGTTGCTAAGAAAATCATAGGACTGGGTATGAAGGTAATTGTGTATGACCCCTTTGTATCCGAAGATAGATTCAAGCAGCTGGAAATAAAAAAGGCAGACAAGCTGGAAGATGTGTACAGGGAAGCCGATTTTATTTCCATACATTTGCCTAAAAATAAAAATACCCTGGGAATGTTTGATAAAAAAGAGTTTTTTAAAATGAAAAAGGGAACTATGATACTGAACGTGGCCAGGGGCGGAATAGTAGTGGAAAAGGATCTTGCTGAATCCATTGAAGAAGGCCAGATAGGCGGAGCGGCACTGGATGTTTACGAGAAGGAGCCATGTATTGATTCTCCCGTATTTAAACTTGAGGAATCCATATGTACACCGCATCTGGGAGCCTCAACTGCGGAAGCGCAGAACAGGGCAGGTATTGTAATAGCAGATCAGGTGATAGATGTCCTGAATGGAAGGACAGCGGCCTTTCCGGTGAATGCGCCGGCAATAAGATCGGAACTGATGGAAATTTTACAACCTTTCTTCGAATTGTGTGAAAATCTGGGCAGCTTGTTTATAAATATATTTGAAGGAAATCTGGATAGTCTAAAGATAGGTTATTACGGAAAAGTATCTGAATATGATGTAAGGATTCTAACTTCTATGATACTGGTAAAAATACTGGAAAGGTACTCAGCGGAAAATGTCAATCTGGTAAATGTTGATCTGATAACGAGAGAGATGGGCCTTAAGGTAAAGATCCTAAAGAGCAGTGAATCAAAAGATTTTATAAACCTTATTACACTGGAGGGTAAAGGAAAGGATAGCGAACTTTCCATTTCAGGTACCATTACCGGTAAAAAGAACACTCCAAGGTTTATAGCAATTGATAAATTTGAGATAGATATGGTCCCGTCAAAATATATGTCTTTTTTAAGATACAGAGATATACCGGGACAAATCGGAAAAATCGGAACTGCTTTTGGCAGATTGAAGGTAAATATTGCATCTATGCATGTGGGAAGAAAGAAGATGAGCGGAGATGCTGTAATGGGCCTGAATCTGGATAATGAAGTAACTCCTGAAATGTTAAAAGATTTCAAAAAGTTTTCTGGTTTTAAAAATATCAAAATTGTAACTCTTTATTAAATAAAAATTTTTATAAATTTAATATTGCAAAGGTCAGCGGATTTCAATGGAAAATAAAATTTATATATTTGATACCACATTGAGAGACGGTGAACAGGCACCCGGTATCCACCTGAACACCAAAGAAAAATTAGATATAGCGGAGCAGCTTTCCAGATTAAATGTGGATATAATAGAAGCCGGTTTTCCGATATCATCAAGGAGTGATTTTGAATCGGTAATTAAATTATCGGGTAAGATTAAAGGTAGAAGGATTGCAGCGCTGGCCAGGGCAAATCCTAAAGATATAGATACAGCCGGCGAGGCTTTAAAGGGTGCGGAACAGCCAGTGATACATACTTTTATATCCTCGTCCGATATTCATTTGCGGTACCAGCTGAAAAAAAGCAGGGAAGAAGTAATAGAGCTTGCGGAAGAAGCCGTAAAAAGAAGTCTCAAATATACAGATATAGTTGAATTTTCAGCTATGGATGCAACCAGGAGTGACTGGGACTTCCTCTGCAAACTGTTTGAAGCGGTAATTAAAAGCGGTGCCAGGGTTATAAATATCCCCGATACGGTAGGATATGCTATTCCTGATGAATTTGGAGACATGATAGATTATATTTTCGAAAAAACAGGGGGAATAGAAAAAGTTATAGTAAGTGTGCACTGCCATAATGATTTGGGACTCGCTGTTGCCAATTCACTTACGGCCATAAAACACGGAGTAAGGCAGGTTGAGTGTGCGGTAAATGGCATAGGCGAGAGAGCCGGTAATGCGTCACTGGAAGAAATAGCTATGATTATCGATACTCGAAAAAAGGATCTTGGAGTATACACTGATATTAATATAGGTGAAATTATAAGGACCAGCAGCATCGTGAGATCTCTTACCGGTTATGTTATCGCACCGAATAAAGCAATTGTTGGTAAGAATGCATTCAGTCATGAAGCAGGGATACACCAGGACGGAATGTTAAAGGACAGGTCCACTTATGAAATAATAAAACCCGAGGATATTGGCCTTAAATCATCCAGACTGGTACTGGGTAAGCATTCGGGCCGGCATGCGTTTAAGAAAAGATTAACCGAAATAGGTATTCAGTTAAAGGAAGAGGATCTGGAGAAAACTTTTGAAAGATTTAAAGACCTTGCAGAGAAAAAAGGTGCCATAAATGATCAAGATGTAAGGGCTATAGTAGAGAATGAATTAAGGGAAGTTAAGGAACATTTCCTGCTTAAAAATTACAGTGTTCAAAGCGGGTCGGATGTCCGGGCCAGTTCTACTGTAAACATAGAGATAAAAGGTAAGACTTACAGGAGCACTTCGAAAGGCGACGGTCCTATAGACGCTTCATTCAAGGCTATTGACAAGATAACAAAAATAAATGCAAAACTGACCGAATATAATATAGAAGCTGTTTCCGGAGGCAAAGATGCGCTGGGTTCGGTTAAAATAGTAGTAAGTGCCGACGGTACGGAGGTAATGGGCAGCAGCATAAGTACGGATATAGTAGAGGCCAGCATAAAAGCTTATATCGACGCCATGAACAGAATAATCGAAAAATCAGATGATCGTATAGATTAAAATTATAATTATTATGAACGGGAAAGGTAACTGTAAAATTGAATGTTAAAAATAAACCGCAAACAATTGCGCAGAAAATACTTGCCAATCACTGTAGTAGAGATTATGTTCACGCGGGTGAAATAGTAAATGCAGATGTAGATATTGTACTGGGCAATGACATCACGTTGCCTATTGCCATAGAGGAATTTAATAAAATTGGCGCCAGAAATGTTTTTGACAGGGAAAAAGTGGTGGTGGTCCCTGATCATTTTGCTCCCAATAAGGATATAAAATCGGCACAGCAGTGTAAATTTATGAAAGAATTCGCCAGGGAGCAAGGTATTAAAAATTATTTTGAAGTGGGTAAGATGGGTATCGAACATGCACTTCTCCCCGAACTGGGTCTGGTACTGCCCGGCAATCTTATAATAGGTGCAGACTCACACACTTGTACCTACGGAGCCATTGGAGCGGCTTCAACAGGTGTGGGAAGCACGGATGTTGCTGTGGCAATGGCTACGGGCAAATTATGGTTCATGATACCCGGGACAATAAAATTCATATACAGCGGCAACTTAAAGAAATGGGTAACAGGCAAGGATCTGATACTTTATACCATAGGTCTCATAGGGGTGGATGGTGCATTATACAAATCTATGGAGTTTACCGGTCCTGCAATAAAAAAATTGTCCATAGATTCAAGATTTACAATGTCCAACATGGCCATAGAGGCAGGGGGTAAATTTGGAATTTTTGAGGTTGACAGGGTAACCAGGGAATATTTAAAAGTAAGATCAGATAGAGATTATAAGATATTTAAAAGCGATCCTGATGCGGAATATGAAAAGATATACAACATAGATTGTTCAGAAATAGAATTACAGGTGGCAGCTCCTCATCTTCCATCAAATGCAAGAAATGCAAAAAATTTAAGAAATATTGTCATAGATCAGGTGGTAATAGGTTCATGCACCAATGGAAGAATCGACGATTTAAAAATTGCAGCAGAAATTTTAAGCGGAAGGGAAGTAAATGGTAATTTAAGAACCATAATAATTCCTGCTACCCAGAGCATATATCTGGAAGCATTAAAAAGAGGGTATATAGAAATTTTTATAAAATCCGGCTGTGTGGTGAGCACTCCGACCTGCGGACCCTGCCTGGGAGGCCATATGGGCGTACTTGCGGAAGGTGAAAGAGCAGTATCCACAACCAATAGAAATTTTGTGGGAAGGATGGGGCACCCAAAAAGTGAAGTATATCTAAGCGGACCGGCGGTAGCTGCTGCCTCTGCAATAGCAGGCAGAATAGCTACACCTGAGGAGGTTATGCAATGATGATAAGGGGAAAAGTTATAAAATATGGAAATAATGTTGATACTGATGCAATAATACCGGCCAGATACCTTAATACTACCGAAGATAAAGAATTGGCCCTGCATTGCTTTGAAGACATGGATAAAGATTTTAAAGAGAAGGTAAAGGAAAGAAAAATAATAGCTGCTGGCAGCAATTTTGGATGCGGATCTTCCAGGGAACATGCACCTATATCCATTAAGGCCAGTGGTGTAAAAGCAGTGATTGCGGAATCATTTGCCCGTATATTTTTTAGAAATGCTATAAACATAGGACTTCCGGTGGTGACAAGCGCGGAGGCAGCCGATTTTATAAAAGACGGGGATGAAGTTGAAATAGATTTAAGCAGCGGTAAGATTAAAGATATTACCGGAAATAAAATCTTTAATATAAATCCGCTTCCTGAATTTATACAGAAAATAATAATAAGCGGCGGTTATATTAATTTTACCAGAGAGAATAAAGGAAGATAAATGCTGAGCAAGAAAGAAAAAAACAGAATATATATATATGACACTACCTTAAGAGATGGTGCACAAAGGGCTGATATATCTTTTTCAGTCAATGATAAGCTGCAGATAATAGACAGGTTTGATGATATAGGAATTGACTATATAGAGGTTGGGTTCCCTGCTTCAAATCCAAAGGAAATGGAGTTATTTAAGGAACTTAAGAATAAAAAATATAAATACTCCAAAATAGTTGCATTCGGGATGACCAGGTATAAGAATATAACTGCAGCAGAGGACAGTAATTTAAAACAATTAATTAATTCAGGTGCCGATGCTGTCTGTATTGTGGGTAAATCATCATCTCTTCATGCCGAAAAGGTCATAGAGACCGCGCTGGAAAATAATTTAAGCATGATTTCTGATACCATAGAATATTTAAAAAAATATTTTCCCGAAGTGATTTTTGATGCCGAGCATTTTTTTGACGGCTTTAAGGAAAATCCGCAGTATGCACTGAAAACTTTAAATGCAGCTCTGGAAGCCGGGGCCGATTATTTATGCCTATGTGATACAAACGGAGGAATGCTCCCGGATGATGTCATAGAGATAATCGATAAGGTAAACAGGCAGATTAAGACTACCCTGGGGGTGCATTTTCATAATGACAGCGGCTGTGCCGTTGCCAATACGGTAATAGCTGTAAAAAAGGGAATAAAAATGGTCCATGGGACAATAAACGGCTATGGTGAGAGATGCGGCAATGCGGACCTGTGCCAGGTAATCCCCAATCTGGAGATTAAATTAAAGAAGTACTGTTTAAAGGAAGGCAGCCTGAAGCATTTGACCAGCCTTTCAAGGTTTATAAATGAAACTGCCAATCAGATTTCAAACCCGAGCCAGCCGTTTGTAGGGCGTAATGCTTTCAAACATAAAGGCGGGATGCACGTAAGCGGAGTAAGTAAATTATCAGAGGCATTTGAACATGTATATCCCGAAACGGTAGGTAATACAAGAGAAATACTGATTTCGGAACTTTCCGGCAAAAAATCTATAATTCTAAAAGCAAAAGAATTTGGGATCGACCTTGAAGATGATCTGGAGAAGGTAAGTGAGATATTGAATCGAATTCAAAATATGGAGCATAAAGGTTATCAGTTTGAGGCTGCTGACGGAAGTTTCGAACTGCTGGTAAAGGAAATATCCGGTTTAAAAAAGAAATTTTTTAAACTTGAAAGCTTCAGGGTGCTAAACGAGAAAAAAGAAGACGGAAGAATGCTGTCAGAGGCTACGGTCAAGGTTCTTATAGACAATAATAAGATAATCGAGACCGCTGAAGGGAACGGCCCGGTTAACGCCCTGGACAGTGCACTGAGAAAGGCAATAAGGAGCTGTTATCCGGCACTGTCAAAAATTGCTCTTACAGACTTTAAGGTTAGGGTACTGAATGAGAAGAAGGGGACCAGGGCAATGGTTAGAGTTCTAATTGAATCTTCTGACGGCGAGAAGACCTGGGGCACCATAGGGGTATCTGAAAATATAATCGAAGCCAGCTGGCAGGCCCTGGAAGACAGTATAATATACGGGCTGATGCATGTGGAAGAAAAAGAATAAACTTGAAGATGGCAAAATAAAGACAACTATTTAGAATATATATAATTTTTCATATTTTTAAAAGAATCAGATTACCTATTAAAATCAATCAAAGCAAGGAGAAAGCCTTATGGTATTTGGTGAAAAAATTACCATATCCACAAAAGGATATTCGGATATTAAAAATATTACCAATCAGGTTAAAGACATTGCCGATAAGTCCGGCATAAAGAACGGGCTGGTAGGTGTTTTTACTGTCGGATCGACTGCTTCCGTTTCAACCATGGAATATGAGCCGGCCCTGGTAGAAGATGTGCGCCAGCAGCTGGAAGAATTTATTTCTGCCGGCAAGCATACACGGCACTCACAAACATGGGGTGATGATAATGGATTTTCGCATATACGTGCCACGTTCATGGGTCCCGGTATTACCGTACCGCTATCCGGCGGAGGGTTAGTACTGGGCACATGGCAGCAGATAGTAGTTATTGACCATGATAACAGACCGCGTTCACGAGAAGTTTTTGTGCAGGTTATGGGAGAATAAAAAAAGTTGGATATCTGTTTAAATATTTATATTATTTTTAAATGTCCAGGCCGTAGACTCTCCAGGTAAAGGCGACTTTACCCAGTCTGAAAATAGGATTTATTATATCCAGATTTATATCTGCCATCTGTGAGCCAGAGGCATATTTAAACCCTAAATCGACGGCATCTTTATTAATCTTAAAAAATATTTTTGACTCTATACCTGTTTTCCTGAATTCCTTTTTAACTCCCAGCATTAATATTCTTAATCTTGCAAGCCCGCCGGTTTTAAGTTTTTTTCGGATTAAGTTAAAAATTTTAATGTCTCTGCTGAAATCTCTTAAGTTAAGAAAGCGTTTTGAAGGCATATAAGGCCATCTGCTGTCAAAATCCTCTATTACCTCATTTATATCGGGAATGTTTATTGAAATTCCTATAGGGGTATTGTCCTTTTCTATAATAAACATTAAATCTTCGATGGATATTGCTTTTATACCTGATGCCTGCAGATTGAATTCTGCATCGGTCATCCGGACTTGCTGGGGATGGTTTCCGGTATCCCAGATATTATTATAGAGTTCCTTTATTCTTTCTGTTTCATTGCTGAAATCTTTAAAATTTACATTTCTTATATTTATCTCATTGAGTGTCTTATTATCTTTATTGGAAATCTTAAGCAGGACCCTTTCGATTCTTTCCATATAGTTTCTGGAAGCAGCACTATCGGTAACTACACTGTACCAGTCGTTTTCCTTGGCCAGTCCGTATTCCTCGAAGATATCTTTATAGTAGGGAGCATTATACGGTTCCAAAAAATACGGTTTATTTTCAAATCCGTCTACAAGAAGCCCTATTTCACCCCCGGCATTAAACTTTGCCGGTCCTATTATTTTTCCGCACCCGTTTTTCTTTAGATAATCCACTGCTTTATCAAGCAGCCCGAATGCCAGGTCTTTATTTTCAATGGATTCAAACAGACCCAGCCAGCCAGATTTAAAATTGTGTCTTTTATTATAATTATAATCAATAAAAGACATTATTCTTCCGGCCGGTCTGCCGTTGCTGTAGGCAATGAAAAATTTAATCTGTGTATGGTCAAAAAATGGATTTCTACTCAAGATCCCCGGCAGCCTTGAAAATGTCGGATTGAGGGATTCAATTTCATGGATGAATAAGGGGTATATTTTATTTGAATGGCTGCTCCGGTACCAATCTATAAAGTAAGGGACAATTACAAACTCTTTTAATTTGTTTAAATTCAGGCTATTAAAATAATTCGGCTTATATTCGCCAAGTTCTTTAATATGGAATTCAGACATCTCACCTTTAAAGAAATGTAAAATTTAGTGGTAATTATAATGAATATTAGAGAAGTCCACAACTAATTTGAATAATTACCCTTAGATAAAAGATTGTACTGTATTCTTTTTGATTTAACGAGCATGATGCTGAGAGCATAAAATAATTAATTAGATTTTAGAAATTATTTGACTATTATATTTATAGATATATAATATATATATAATTTTCATATAAATTAATTTATAAATATTAATATTTGTAAAAGGGGGGATAAAAGAAATATGGAAAAATCAAGTTTAAAAAGAACCCTGGTAATATTATTATCAGCAGCTCTTATTTCCGGTTTAATCCCTTTTACCACTTCTTGTGTGCCGGAGCTTTCTTTTGGAGATTTAACAGTTTGTGGAGGAATAAACCAAAATACATTTGAGCCGATAAGTGCAGAAGATGAATTTAATATTGAGATAAAAAAAATATACGCAAGTATAAATTATTATGGCGTTAAGGGAGAAGATAATTATCGCTATAACTGGATAAATCTGGATACGGGGGAAAATTTTTTAGATGAGACTTCAAAATATTCCGAAGGTAAAAGCGATTATTTTGAAGGATATGCAATGTCATTTATCGCAACCAATGAAGAAGTTAAGGTAATTCCGCCAGGAAATTATAAGGTCGAGTTCTATCATAATGGTGAATTAAAGAGCACTGCCAATTTTGTGGTTAAAGAACCTGAGATTAAGATTTTAGAAGTATTGCTGGCAAATGAGGTTGACGAAGATTTTGCTCCTGTAAATAAAGTAAAACAATTTAGTCCTACCGAAATCATATATGCATGTGTTAAAGCTAATTATTATATTTCGGGAAATAGTCTCAAGGCAAGATGGCATACGGGTGATGGCGATTTAATAGTAGAAACTGTAAGTGATATGGATGTAGATTTGTATGAACCCGTATGGACCGCCTTCACTCTTAAAGGAGAAGGCAGGGACATACCGGCCGATACCTATAATGTGGAGATTTATTTAAATGATAATTTATATGATACTTTTGAATTTGAAGTTGTTGAAGCGCGAGGAGCAGAAGCAGGAAAAGATATTTTTACCCAGGGGAATACATATTCTAATGATAAGTATGGAGTATCATTTGCAGTCCCGGACGATTGGATATATACGGAATCGGATAGTGCTGATGGACTTGAAGTGAATCTGACGGAACAATCCGGTGACTTACCGGTAGCCTTTCTTTTTATGGCCAGCCCTATGGATGATTATCCCTCCAGTGATCAGTTTTCTGATTTTGCCGATGAATTAAGTTCTGATATTGCAGACGATAATAGCTGGGAATTAGTTGATGTACAGGAAAATGAGTCGGTAACCGGAAAAGGTATGACATTCCATGACTTTATATATTTATTTAATGACCCTGATACTAATGAATGGGCTATAGTCATAGCCTTCATTGAGGGCAGTGACAGGCTTTATGTATTGTTTGGTACAGTAGGATATGATTATTTCAGTATGGGAGAATCCGTATATCTTGGCATTATAGAGTCAATGGAAGTTGAATAGATTATAAAAATATGGGAATCTTTAAGTAATAGTTCAGGTAAGAATGGATGAATATTATTGATATAATGCTCATCCATTTTATTATAAAGGTTGTTTCATCAAGCATTAATAAAGTTAATTTTAAATAAATAGATTTACTCTCTTTTTTGATTGCTTATTCTCCGCATTTTTAATAAAATATTCGAGGATGTTTTCAGGTAATTAAGCCTTTTTAATATTTGACAATTTATTTGATATTTTTAGAAGGAGGTTTTCGTGTCGGTTGCACTGCTAATAAGAATTATTCCTTTCATTGGTTCCGGTATATCACTTATTCTGGCTGTAATCTTTGCCACGCTGGTTAGTAAAAAAAGCAGGGGTTCAAAAAGAATGCAGGAAATTTCCAATGCCATATTTGCAGGAAGCAGGGCGTATCTGAATCAGCAGGCTAAAATGATGCTGATATTTTTTGCAGTTTTAGTTGCACTTCTGGGAGTTATGGTTAAATTCGGATATCTTTACTTCGCTTCGATTCCGGCTTTTGCTACAGGTATGGGATTCAGTATTTTAATCGGTTATATAGGGATGTGGATATCCACTACCACCAACGCCAGGGTAACTCATGCAGCACAGAAAAAAGGTCTGGGAGAAGCCATGAATATAGCCATAACTGCAGCTTCTGCTTCCGGTCTGCTTCTGGCTGCAGTGGTTCTGTTTTATACTGCTTTCTGGTTTAACATGCTATTCTGGTGGTATGGGAGGCATGCTGTGGATCTGGCGGACAACCTTTTAAGGGTTGTAAATGTATCGGTTACCTTTACAATAGGCGCCAGCTTTGCGGCATTCTTTATGAGAACAGGCGGAGGAATATTTACCAAAGCCGCAGATATGGGAGCAGATTATGTAGGTAAAGTGGAATCGGGCCTGAAAGAAGACGATTACAGGAACCCGGCCACTATTGCAGATAATGTCGGTGATAATGTAGGAGATGTAGGGGGAATGAAAGCGGACAGTCTCGAGTCATGGCTGGGTGCAATAGTTGCTGCACAGTTTCTTGGATTTCTTGCATTTAGAAACACTCCCGGCATGACAAACAGCGTGCTTCTACCCATGCTTATTTCCACAGCGGGAGCTATTGCTTCAATTATTGCAATTTTTGTTATAAAACTTATTATAAGAAGATATAAACGGGAGGCGACAGTCAGCCTTCTTACCACTACCACCTTATCAGGACTCCTGATTACTGTGGGGGCAATTATAATTATGTCCTATTTTATTATAAGGTATACCATGGGTGCGGAATACAATTACCTATTTTATTCTTCGACTGGCGGAATAATGACCGGATTTTTAATAGGATTGTTTACTCTTCTTTATACTGATTCAAGATACAGGCCCACAAGGAACATAAGGGAAAGCGCAAAAAGCGGTCCTGCCACATATGTGGTGAGCGGTCTGGCTTACGGCATGGAATCAAGCATACTTCCTGCCCTGGTAGTGATAGGAGCCATGGTTTTTAGTTTTTATATTTCAGGGGGTTTGACAGATTTTAAAATGGGACTGTATGGTATTGCAATCTCGGCTGTAGGGATGCTTGCCGCCGCACCATTTGTGGTGACTATTGATGTATACGGACCCATATCAGATAATGCGGGCGGTATAGCGGAAATGGCAGAACTCCCTCCGGAAGTCAGGAAAACAACTGATAAACTTGATGCTGTTGGAAACACAACTGCTGCGATAGGAAAGGGTATTTTAATAGGAAGTGCCGCTGTAACTGCACTTGCCCTGGGTCAGGCTTATTTTTCCCAGATAGAGCTTTTAAATGTAAATATAGTTTTGGATTTCATGAGAGATCCGCGAGTGCTGGCGGGATTATTTATAGGTGTTCTTATGCCGTTCTTTTTTGCTTCGCTGCTTATAAATGCAGTCGGCAGTGCTGCAAATAAAGTGGTGCAGGAAGCAAGAAAACAGATAAAAGGAATACTTTCCGGCAAAGAAAAGGGGGACCCAAAAGCGTTTATTACCATAGTCACGAAATCTGCCCAGAAGGGTATTTTAATACCGGGGATATCAATTTTTGTGATCCCTACTTTGGTGGGTATATTTTTAGGACCAGGTGGCGTAATAGCACTGATTATCGGGACACTTCTTTCAGGTTTTGCGCAGGCAATATTTATGTCAAATGCAGGCGGGGCAATGGATAATGCAAAGAAAAAGATCGAAGAAGAAGGGAAAAGCGGAACTCCCGAACATGCTGCTTCCGTGGTGGGAGATACGGTAGGGGATCCGCTGAAGGATACTGCGGGGCCGTCTATGAATATACTTATAAAGCTTATCAGTGTAGTGGCAATCCAGACTGCAGTATTGATTGTAGATCTTTCGGGAAAACTAATTCACTTTTAAACAGCTGTTTTAAAATAACTAAGTTTTTAAAAAATACACGCATGTGAAAGACATGCGTGTATTTTTATTTGACTGCTCCGGTTATGCTTTAAGGTAGATTTTGAAGTTTAGCTTTAAAATAATTGTATTTATGGTATTTTTATGAATATGAGAGAAGAAATAAATAATATAATAGAAGAACTGTTCGAAAATTATAGGCACGAGAAAATAAGTAAAGAAGAAGCCATATCTAAGATTAAAGAGATTTATTTTGAAGATATAGGATTTGCAAAAATAGACCACCACCGCCTTCTCAGAAGGGGTTTCCCGGAAGTTGTATACGGAGCTGGTAAGAATCCTCAGCAGATTCTGGAGATAGCAAAAAAGATACTGAATTATTCATCTATACTTATGGTAACCAGAACCAATATTAAAACTTATAATCTGATCAGGAAAGAAATTAACGGAAGGGAATTTAAATTTGAGTCGGATATTATTTATACGCCGCTGGATATTCCGGATAATGAATTGAACGAAGGAATAACTGTATTATGTGCAGGTACTTCTGATATAAGTGTGGCGGAAGAAGCGGCGATAACAGGTTATCTTATGAAAAATAAGGTCAGGAAAATTTATGATATCGGTATTGCGGGGATTCATAGGCTGATAAATTACAGGGAAGAACTCAAGAATTCAAACGTGATTGTAGCAGTGGCGGGGATGGAAGGAGCGCTGCCCGGAGTGGTAAGCTCAATGGTCGACTGCCCCGTGATAGGGGTGCCGACCAGTGCAGGATATGGTTCAAGTTTTAAAGGGATTTCACCACTGCTGACTATGTTAAATTCCTGCAGCCCCGGAGTGGTAGTGGTAAATATTGATAATGGGTTTGGGGCCGGCTATACAGCCGGAACAATAAACAGGATCATTAAAAAGAAATAAATTAAGCAATCAGAATAATATCGTGCTGTAAGTAAATATATCTTTTGAAAGTTTTATTAAAAAATATTTTAATGTTTTAAATAGCTATGTGTAATATTTGCTAAGATATATTATAATTACAGTGACTGATAAATAATAATAAATTTTAGGACAAGTTATGGTTAATGTAGATTATAAAAAGGAAAAAATAGGTCAAATACTCTTAAGCAGGAATATTATAACCAAAGAGCAGCTGGAAGAAGCGCTGAATATCCAAAAAAATACAGGTGAAAAATTAGGCGAAATCTTAATAAAGAAAGGTTATATTTCTGATGAGACCCTGCTGGAACTTATTTCCTTCCAGAGGGGTTTTGAAAATGTGGATTTAAATAAAATACAGGATAGCATTGATCCTTCCATTCCTAATCTTATATCCAAGGATTTCGCCTCCAAGAGAAAAGTATTTCCTTTTAAACTGGTTGATAATACCCTGCATGTTGCAATGACCGATCCCAGAGATATAAATGCCATTGATGAAATAAGACTGCTGACCGGCTATAATGTAAAGCCCTATCTAAGCACCTTGAAGAGCATAGAGAACACAATAAAAATCTTTACTTCAGACGAATACAGTTTGAAAGAGGTTCAGGAAATAATAAAAGATGAAGATTTAACCATAGGAGAGAAGTTTGAAGAAGAGCTAGTAGAGAAGAACCCGCTGGTAAGACTGGCAAATCAAATTATACTGAAGGCGATATTATTAAGGGCCAGTGATGTGCATGTAGAACCCCAGGAGAAAAATTGTACCATAAGATTTAGAATTGACGGCGTACTGCAGAAGATAAAAGATGTACCCAAAACGGTACAGAGACTTTTAATTTCAAGATATAAAATAATGGGCGGTATGGATATAACTGAAAATAGATTGCCGCAGGACGGCAGAAGCTCGATAAGTTCCAGCAACAGAATAATTGATCTGAGGCTTGCTTCTATACCAACGGTTTTTGGAGAAAATATAACCATCAGGATATTGAACAGGGATGAATCAGTGTTTAACCTTGAGAATTCAGGAATGCCCAAAGAAAATATTCCGGAATATATAAAAATGATATCCATACCTCATGGAGCTATTATTATTACCGGGCCCACCGGTTCGGGAAAGACAACTACCCTTTATGCCAGTCTTAACCAGATAGCAGATGTTGAAAAAAAGATTTTTACCGTGGAAGATCCTGTTGAATACAGATTCCCTCAGATAATGCAGGTTCAGGTGAATACCAAAATAGATATGACCTTCTCCAGGGGCTTAAGGGCCATACTGAGAAGCGATCCTGATATTATTCTAATAGGAGAGATTAGAGATCTGGAGACTGCAAGAATAGCCACAGAAGCGGCTATTACAGGACATCTGGTCCTGACAACTCTGCATACCAATGATGCCCCGTCCAGCCTGACCAGGCTTCTTGAGATGGGGGTTGAATCATACATGATTTCATCTGCGGTCAAAGGTATAGTTGCACAGAGGCTGGTAAGGATATTATGCGAAAACTGTAAGGAAGAAATTGATATACCGGAAAAATCTATAAGCGAAGAGATAAGACCCATACTGAAGGGGAAAAAAATTTACAAGAGTGTCGGATGTAAAAGATGTAATAATACCGGTTACTTAGGAAGGACCGGCATTTTTTCTGTGATGGTGGTATCACAAAAAATTAGAGAGATGCTTCTGGAAAGAAAAAGTACCGATGATATCAATACCGTTGCCAGAAAAGAAGGAATGAAAACCCTGCTTGAAAGCGGAGCCAAAAAAGTTGCGGAAGGGGTAACTTCTATTGAAGAACTGTATAGGGTAGTATTTTAAGCCGGTTAAATATTCAGCCTGAAAAATCTTGATAAAAAGGATAGTTGGATTCTATTAGGATGAAAAATGACAACTTTGTCCATTTGCATGTCCACAGTGAATATTCTTTGTTAGATGGTGCCTCAAGGATAAATAAATTAGTGGAAAAAGCCTGCAGCTACGGCATGCCTGCGCTGGCGCTGACGGACCACGGAGTTATGTATGGTATTATTGAATTTTATAATCAGGCCAGAAAAGCAGGAATAAAACCCATAATCGGCTGTGAAGTATATATGGCCCCGCACAGCAGATGGGACAAGCAGCTGGGAAGGGAAAAGAATGAAGAGGCTTTTTATCACCTTGTACTGCTGGCCGAAAATAATCAGGGTTATCAAAATTTAATGAGGCTGGTGAGCCTGGGGTTCCTGGAAGGATTTTATTATAAGCCCAGAGTGGACAAAGAGCTGCTTAAAAGATTCAAAGAAGGCATAATTGCCTTAAGCGGATGTATTGGCGGAGAGATCCCCAAATACATTATTTCCAATAATATAGAAGGGGCAAAAAAAGCTCTAAGTGAGTACCTTGATATTTTTGGAAAAAGTAATTTTTTTCTTGAGCTGCAGGATTCGGGACTACCGGAACAGAAAAAGGTGAACAAAGTCTTATCGGAATTATCTTCTGAATTTGATGTTCCGCTGGTAGCTACCAACGATGTGCATTACTTAAACAAAGAAGATAGCAAAGCCCATGATGTTCTTCTCTGCATTCAAACAGGTTCTACCATAAATGAAGCCGACCGCATGAGGTTTCCTAACGATGAATATTATTTCAAGAGTTACGATCAGATGAAGGAGATTTTTAAGGGATTTCCCGGTGCCGTTGAAAACACAATGGCAGTTGCCGACAGGTGTAACGTAAATTTGAAGTTTGGTATGAACCTGATACCGTCCTTTAAGGTACCTGAAAATTATACTACAGACGGGTATCTAAAAGAGCTGTGCGATAAAGGGATGAAAGAAAGATACCCGCAGGTAACAGATGAGATAAAGAACAGAATAAAAAAAGAATTGAAGGTCATAGAAAAAATGGGATTTTCGGAATATTTTCTGATTGTCTGGGATTTTGTTAAATTTGCCAA
>Ga0315534_1000203_pt1 | contig 38235 bp, 27 predicted proteins | sample SalMarSW160240MG_FD_203094 | JGI IMG/M metagenome (GOLD analysis project Ga0315534, IMG submission 203094) | Salt marsh sediment microbial communities from the Plum Island Ecosystem LTER, Massachusetts, United States - Salt Marsh Sediment SW1602-40 ... | reverse complement strand
TCAATTGCACGCTGATGACGGTTCTTGATCGAAACACGGTAGTGGCGGCTATCGGTTCGCGCAGATGAGATGAGCCCGGTCTCACCCCGCGTCTCCTCTACGATCGAGTGGCGCACGCGAACCTGATCGTCGGCGCCAAAGCCTAGCTCGTGGTCTTCCCCCGACGACAGCAGCGGAAGCTTGCCGACGCCGACAAACGTACCATCGCGAAAGAGGGAAACGTTCCCCGGCAACACCGGCGACCCGTTGGGAAGGGCAAACTTCGCGTACAGGTAGGCCGTCGTATCCACCTTTGGAACGGTGCGAACGGTGAGGACCGGCTCAGTGGTCTCTCCACCGAGTTTCACGGCCTTGACCTCGCCAGTCGAGGGAATCGTCACACGGCCTGGCACGTCGAAGGTGACCTGAAACGGCAGCGCGACAGCGGTGGCGCTCGTCACTTCCGCCTCGGCCATTGCCTGGGTCGCCACGCTATCATCCTTGCTCACCAACCCTTTCATGGCCCTAAGAGCACCACCCCGGGGTGCAGCCGAACGAGCTGCATCCGAGGGCGGAGGGGACATCGGCTTCGGCTGTGGCTTGGGCTCCGGTTCGAAGTCCACGGTGATCGTGTGAAGTTGAGGTGCTGCGGCGCTCGATGTTGGGCGCGTCGTCGAGAGCTTGAGCGCGACATTCTCCCAGCTCTCACCGCTGCGCTGCCGGATGGCGGCACGACGTGCAAGGTCGAGGCGGGCCTTTTCCGTCTTCGAGCCGGTCGACAAGCGCGCCTCATACTGCGGTTTCCACGACGCATTCGCCACCTGGTAACGCAACGTAAGCTCGGCTTCGAGCGGCCCTTCGGCCGCCACAAATACCTTGACCTCGGTCTGCTCGGTCTTTGCAGGGGCTAGAATTGAGAGTTGCTTTTCAAGCTCCGCAATCTGCCGGTCGACCTCGCGCATTTTTACTTCTGCATCGAGTGCAGCACGTTGTGCGGTCATGGTGCCGGACGCAATGACGCTCAAGATCTGGTTCCAATCGGTCGGTGGCAGCGGTTCAAGCGGGCCCTTCTGATCCTCACGACGACCCGGTAGATCCGCAAGGTTTCCAAGGAGCCGTTTTTGAGTGTTGGCGGCGTCCTGCTGACCTTGAAGCAGGCCGCGCTCGTCGCGCAGCTTCTCGATCTGGTCCTCGAAGTCCTTGCGGCGTTGCTGCAGAAGTGCTTGATCGGCGCGCGGAACAAACCGGCGGCGCGTATCGACGGACCCGATATCGAGCTTGGCGGTGGCGTTGCCCGAAACTCGAATGGATGCTGGAACGGCATCGGCCGGCAGATCATCGAAGACCAGCGTATGCGCGCCCTGTTCCAGAGACAGGCGTGCCCTCCGCGTTACTTCGGCGCCGGAGATAAAGACAGTCACGGCCTCCACGCTCGAGTCTGCGGCAACCTCAGCTGCACCAGCCGGGCTCACCGCAAACGCGACTATGGCAACGACAACAAACCAAGCCCGCATACGTCTCTCCCCAAGCAACACGATTTCTTGTTCTTTGCCCGCGCGCCACGCTCGAGTGCGGCGGTTTGACGTTTCAATTGTAACGCATGACATAGATGGATCTCAAATGTGCCGGCAGTTGGGAGCGTCTTTCTTACGCGCCTGCCGTGAGTTCCTCACTGACGTGGGCGAAGGCCCAGTCAAGCCAAGGGGTCAGGTTCTCAATATCCTTACGCTCCACGGTTGCCCCACACCAGATTCTTAAGCCGGGTGGCGCCGCCGCGTGTGCTCTGATGTCCCTGGCGACACCTTCCCGGTCAAGTAGCGCGGCAATCTCTGCGGCAATGCGCGCCTCCGTTTCAAAACCCTGTGCGGCAATGGCCGGATCAACAATCCGAAGGCAGACAGACGTGTTAGAGCGCGTGGCGGGTTCCACGGCCAGGTTCGCAATCCAGCTCGTGTTTTCAATCCAGTCAAAGACGACGTTTGCATTCACATCGGCACGGGCCTGCAGAGCGGAAAGCCCGCCTATGTTTTCCGCCCAGCACAGCGCGTCGAGATAGTCTTCCACACACATCATAGAGGGTGTGTTGATGGTCGCCCCTTCGAAGAGGCCCGGCAGCAGGCGCCCATGTTCGGCCAAGCGAAAGAGCCGTGGAATGGGCCATCGGGGCGCGTAGCTTTCAAGGCGCTCGATCGCGCGTGGCGATAGTACGAGCATGCCGTGCGCGGCTTCACCGCCAAGCACCTTTTGCCAGGAGAAGGTGGCGACATCGACTTTGGCCCAATCGATGGTCTGGGCAAACAGCGCAGATGTCGCGTCGATGAACGTGAGGCCGCGCCGGTCTGAGGCGATCCAGTCTGCATTTGGAATGCAAACGCCCGACGTGGTGCCATTCCATGTCAAGACGACATCGCGATCAAAATCGACGTCGTTGAGATCGGGCAGATGGCCATAGTCCGCCTCAAGGACACGGGCATCATCAAGGCGGAGTTGTCCTACGATGTCGACAACCCACCGCTTACCGAAGTCTTCCCACGCGAGGACATCGACACCGCGCGCGCCGAGCATGGTCCACATCGCCATTTCGAAGGCGCCGGTGTCAGATCCCGGGACAATGGCCAAACGATACGCGGGTGGAATTTCTAGTAGCGCCTTCGTCTTGTCGATGGCGAGTTTCAAACGGGCCTGGCCCTCCGGGGACCGATGGGAGCGCCCGAGCAGCGCGCGATCCAAGGCATCGCGGGTCCAGCCAGGCCGCTTTGTGCAAGGCCCGCTCGAGAAATTGGGGTTTTGAGGGCGGAGTTTCGGTTTCAGGTTAATCATAATCTATTGCCGCGAGAGCGCTCGTCATTGCGCTTGCGAGCATCTAGGCGGTTGTCGGGTATGCGTCAATCAACCTGAGACACTCCGAAACGGCAATCGGGTCTCTAGTTCAGTGTTTGATCGTCGCTCTTGTCAGCAGCCTCAAGTCGCCGCAGCGGCACGCACGGCATCGACGATATCGTCAACGACGGCGCTTACCAGGCCTTCATCATCGCCTTCCGCCATCACGCGGATGACGGGCTCGGTGCCCGAGGGACGAATAACAAGGCGTCCACTCTCCCCGAGCTTGGCTTTGCCGGCGTCGATGGCCTTGACGACGCGTGTATCCTCCAACGGGCTACCATTGGCAAACCGCACGTTTTCCAGAACCTGTGGCAAACGCTCAAATCGGCTTACCACCTCACTCACGGGCTTGCCCGTCGAGACGACAACGCCAAGAATTTGCAGCGCCGTGACCAGTCCATCTCCCGTTGTGACAAAGTCGGACATGACAATGTGGCCCGATTGTTCTCCACCCACGTTGTAACCGTGCTTGCGCATATGCTCGACGACGTAGCGATCGCCGACGGGTGTCCGCACCATCGTGAGGCCGATGCTCTTGAGATAGCGCTCCAGACCGAGGTTGCTCATGACCGTAGCGACAACACCCCCGGCCGTAAGCGCGTTTCTGCGATGCCACGTCTCAGCAATGACAGCCATAAGCTGATCGCCGTCGACGACCTCGCCCTTCTCATTGATAATCACGACGCGGTCGGCGTCGCCATCCAGGGCAATGCCGATGTCCGCACGTACTTCCCGCACTTTGTCGATAAGCGCCTGCGGCGCTGTCGACCCGCATTTTTCGTTGATGTTGCGGCCATTGGGCTCGACGCCGATCTTGACGACTTCCGCGCCCAGCTCCCACAGGGCCTGCGGTGCCACTTTGTAGCCGGCGCCGTTCGCGCAATCGATTACAATCCTGAGACCATCGAGGCGGATGTCTTTGCCCAAGGTGCGCTTGGCAAATTCGATATACCGCTCTTGCGCGCTCTCAACACGGGTTGCACGGCCGATCGCATCGGGTTTAGCAAGAAGTTCGGTTCCGTCTGAATCGATCAGTTTCTCGATCAACTTCTCCGTCGTGTCGGAGAGCTTGTAGCCGTCTGGATCGAAGAGCTTGATGCCGTTGTCGGCGAAGGGATTGTGCGAGGCGGAGATCATCACACCGAGGTCAGCGCGCAAGGAGCGCGTGAGCATCGCAACGGCAGGGGCTGGCATCGGCCCCAACAGGAAGACATCCATACCGACGGCCGTGAAGCCCGACATGAGCGCCGCTTCAAGCATGTAGCCCGACAACCGGGTGTCTTTTCCGATCACGACGCGGTGCCGGTGGGTGCCCTTTTGGAAGATTTTGCCAGCGGCCATGCCAACCCTAAGCGCGACCTCCGAGGTCATCGACCCGCGGTTGGCAAGCCCTCTAATCCCATCGGTTCCGAAATATCGGCGTGACATGCGGTTCCCCTCTGAACCTTGCTCCCAATAGCCGTTGGCTGTTCAATTAGGACAGCTTGTGGGCCGTTGCGATTCCCCCGCTTATTACTATGTCGCTGGGGAATTTGGCCTTAATCAAACCTTGTGTGCGATCGTAACATTTCTACCCCTAATAAAGGCAAAATCCATGGCAAACGGTGGGGGATGGGCCGCCCACCGGCGGTCTCGCCTTAGGACAGAACCTTATCGGTTCCGTAAAGAGACGCCTGCCAGATCGCCAGGGCCTGCCGCGTCGCGGCAACGTCGTGAACACGGACTATTTGAACGCCCTGCGCCGCACCAGCCAAAACTGCCGCCAGCGAACCCGGAACACGATCGCCAGGACTGGGAACGTCGCAGATGTTATCGATCAACTTCTTACGGGAGGCGCCCAGAAGGACGGGCACACCCAGCGCGTGATAGAGGGACAGGCCGGCCATGACGGCCACGTTGTGGTGCAAGTGTTTGCCAAAACCGATGCCCGGGTCCGCAACAAGCTTCGACTTGGGAATGCCTGCCGCTTCACAAGCTGTAATTCGCCGTTCAAGGAAATCGAATACGTCCAGGACGACATCGGTGTATTCGGGATTGTCGTTCATCGTCTTAGGGTCGCCCTGAGCGTGCATCAGGATGACTGGAAGGCCCGTCTCAGCCGCCACAGCGAGAGAATCGCGATCATACGTTAGAGCTGAAACGTCGTTTAGGATATCGACACCGGCAGCCGCGGCCTGGCGCATCACCTCTGCTTTACGCGTGTCGATGGAAATCCGTGCATCGGTCTTTGCTCGCAAACCCTCGATGACCGGCAAGACCCGTGAAAGCTCCTCGTCGACGGGAACGGTCTCTGCACCAGGGCGCGTCGACTCACCGCCGATGTCGAGAATATCTGCGCCTTCCTCGACAAGACGCAGGCCGTGATCGATCGCAGCATCAGCCGAGGAAAACATGCCGCCATCGGAAAAGCTGTCAGGTGTCACGTTGACGATGCCCATGATGCGTGGGCGTTCAAGTGAAAGGCCTGAAAGACGCGAACGCGGTTCCTGGATAGCTGCGATCAGATCCGATGCCGCCAGCGTGTGGCGTCCCCAATCGCGCTCAAATGCATCTCCGAGCGCACTCAACCGCCGTTTGGCCGTCTTGCCATCCCGCTCGATAACTTCGACCGCCGCAAAGCGCAGCGGTTGGCCCGCAACGGGCAATCCGGACCAGTTCTCGGCGCCCTCATCTTTTGGGGCTGGGAATAGCCCGACGGGCCGGACGTAGATGGAGCGCTGCATGAGTGCGTTGCTTTCTCCAAAAAATGGCAACGGCCGCGAGATTAGTCGCGGCCGTACCTAATGCCTATCGGACAGCGCCGCAATTCGGCAGCCTTGCCCAATCTAGGTCTGCGGCTGAGGTTCCATGCCGCCGGATCCCGGCTCGTCACGGGGCTTGATCGGCACGCCCGTAGCGGGAACCGCTGAGGAGCCGTTCGTATCGACGGGGCCGTCGTCATCGGGCGCGCGCACGATCTTCTCACCACGAGCCAGCGTCGTCACTTCATCACCCGAGATCGTCTCAAACTCCATCAAGGCCTGGGTAATCGCTTCAAGCTCGGTATGGTGCGCACCGACGAGCTCGCGGGCCTTGTCTTCGCCCTCAGTCACAATGCGGCGGATCTCCAGGTCGATCAGCTTGGCCGTGTCTTCGGACATGTTTTGGCGCTGCGTGATCGCATGGCCGAGGAACACCTCCTGCTGGTTTTCATTGTAGCGCAACGGCCCGAGCTTCTCGCTCATACCCCACTCGGTGACCATACGCCGCGCGAGGTCCGTCGCCTGCATGATGTCGCTGGAGGCGCCCGTGTTGAGGTGGTCCTTGCCGTAAATCAACTGCTCGGCGACGCGGCCACCGAACGACATGGCGATACGGGCCTCACACCACTGCTTGGAGTAGCTGAGCTTGTCACGCTCGGGCAGGCTCATGGTGACACCCAGTGCGCGCCCGCGCGGAATAATCGTGACCTTATGCAGCGGGTCGGCGCCCGGCATCTTGAGGTTGACCAGCGCGTGGCCCGCCTCGTGGTAGGCCGTCGCCAACTTCTCTTCCTCGGTCATGATCATGGAGCGGCGCTCCGCACCCATCATCACCTTATCCTTGGAGTCCTCAAATTCTATCTGCGTCACGAGACGCTTGTTGCGCCGCGCCGCCAGCAACGCAGCCTCATTGACGAGGTTCGCCAGGTCGGCACCGGAGAACCCCGGCGTGCCACGTGCAATGACCTTCGGATTGACGTCCGGTGCAACGGGAACCTTGCGCATGTGCACGCGCAAGATCTTCTCGCGACCCGTAACGTCGGGATTCGGCACCATGATCTGACGGTCGAAGCGACCAGGGCGCAACAGCGCGGGATCAAGAACATCGGGACGGTTGGTGGCCGCGATGAGAATGATCCCCTCGTTGGCCTCAAAGCCATCCATCTCGACGAGCAACTGATTTAAGGTTTGCTCACGCTCGTCGTTACCCCCACCCAGACCGGCGCCGCGGTGGCGGCCGACCGCATCGATCTCGTCAATGAATATGATGCAGGGTGCGTTCTTCTTCGCCTGCTCGAACATGTCGCGCACGCGACTTGCGCCAACGCCCACGAACATTTCAACGAAGTCGGAACCGGAAATGGTGAAGAAGGGAACGTTCGCCTCACCCGCGATTGCGCGAGCAAGAAGCGTCTTACCTGTGCCCGGAGGCCCGACAAGCAGTGCACCGCGTGGAATGCGACCGCCAAGGCGCTGGAACTTTTGCGGATCGCGCAAAAACTCCACGATCTCCTGGAGATCCTCCTTGGCCTCGTCGACGCCGGCCACGTCTTCGAACGTCACGCGCCCATGCCGCTCGGTCAAAAGCTTGGCCTTCGACTTGCCGAAGCCCATGGCCCGGCCGGAGCCGGACTGCATCTGCCGCATGAAGAAGATCCAAACGGCGATCAGCAACAGCATCGGGAACCAGTTGAGTAGCATACTCAAGATCGAGGGCACGTCCTCATCAGAGGGGCGTGCGCGAAACTTCACGTTGTTCTTCTGAAGGCGCTCGACCAGCGTTGCGTCGTTTGGCGGTGCGTAGGTGGCAAAGGTGGACCCACCATCGCGCATGGTGCCTTCAATCTTATTGCCCGCCAACGTCGCTTCACTGACGTTGCCAGCATCAATCGCACTCAGGAATTCTGAATAGGTAATCTCTGTTCCGCGCCGGGTTTGGCTGGGACTGTTGAAGAGATTGAAGAGAGCCGCCAGCAATACGAGGATCGCAACCCAAATGGCGAGCTTCTGAAAGTTTGAGTTCATTTCGTTTCCTGTAGAGCCCGAGAACGGCTCACCGCAGCCGGTCCGGAGATTGAAGGCGCAAACGCCCGTTAGCGCCCAGTTAACATAGGTCTCGACCCCCGCAATGCCAAGCTACACGCACCCGGCTGCCCACTTCCTTAACGCCAACGCCAATTGACGCAGGATCGGCACCAGGGCCTAGCAAATGCGGATGAACCGTCCTTACCAAAGGAATTCGGCTGAACAGAGCCCATCTGTGGCGCGTGCCACCGTATTCGCCAAACCCAGATGACCGGGGAGCTGCGGAACGGCCAGCAATTCGCCATTTCGCCAAAAAGAGGGAAGCGTGGCCGCAGCTCGAGCCGGGGGAAGGTCACTGTCGGCGCCCTTGCGCAGCTGGGAAAATGCGGATGTTCCAAGACCGCGTACCGTAACTGCTTCGCCTACGGCCTCAGAGATCCAAACCCGGAAGCGCCGGTCCCAGATCGCTGATGTCCCCGGCTCAAGAGCCAGCTCGGGTAGCCCGGTCCGGCCGGGCTCGCGAAAGACCCTGATCTCAGCTTCATTGCGAGCAACAATGCACCCGCCGAGCGTTGCTTCGCAGTCTGGCAGCTCCAGCCGCGCAATGAGAGATTCAAGCTTCGATAAGCGTGGCGGCTGCTCCTGGCCGCCGAAGGCCGCGATGAGCCGCGTCAAGAGCCGTAGTCGCACCTCGGCGGGCGCAGCAAAGAGCGGACCCGCATCAAGGCTTGCGTACGCACCGTCATGAACGTCAAGCGACACCGATTCCTGCAGCGCATGCACGGCACGCTCTAAGGCATCGCGCGCGCGTTCCAAGCGGCGCGCACTCAAAGCAATCATCTCATTCGTCAACCCGATCGCTTCAAGTTGCGAACGAGCCTTGCGAATGCGGACGCGTTCGAAGCGCTCCGCCTCGTTGCTGGGATCATCAAGCCATGTGAGCCCGTGTGCATGCAGCGTCGCCACAAGACGTGACCTTGCGACGCCAAGCAACGGGCGAACGAGCCGCACACCGTTTTCGGTGTCGAGCAAGCGTGACGTGCTCATACCCGTCAATCCGTCGAGCCCGCTGCCGCGTGCCAGTCGCATTAAAAAGGTTTCGGCCTGGTCGTCTTGCGTATGCGCAGTGACGACGCCCACCGGCCCACGGTCACGAAAGCGCCAAGCCAATTCCGCCAAGAGATGGTAACGGGCGTTGCGGGCTGAATCCTGAAGACCGGTCGTTGGCTTCTCCCCAGTCCAACTAAGCGTTTCGTGCACCAGGCCTGCGGCGCGCGCCTGCTCGCCGACCCATGTGGCCTCGCGGGGCGACTCCACTCTCAAACCGTGGTCAACGGTTGCGACGAGGACGGTGCGTGCACTGTTGGGACAAAGATGCGCCCAGCGCACGATAAGATGCATCATCGCGAGACTGTCGGCCCCGCCAGACACAGCAAGAATGAGAACCTGGAAGGGCTCTAATGGGGCAAAGAGCCCTGTAAGCTCTGCATCACTCAGCGGCGGATCCGCACCAACACTGTCCTCGGTGCTATGAACAGCCGATGCGTTGGCGCTCGTCCTTCGCTCGGTTTTTGACTTTTTCGGATGCATTGGGGAATCGCTTGGAGAGTTCCGCATAGGACGAACAGGCGGCATCTTTTTGCCCCATCCGATCCAGGGACATTGCCAGTTTGAGAAGGCTGTCGGGCGCGCGCGCATTGCTAGCGAAGTCGCGATAACCTCTGAGGAACGCCCCCGCCGCCGACTTATAATCCCCTCGAACGAAGTATGATTCACCCAGCCAATACTGCGCGTTGCCTGAAAGAGAATCGTTGGGGAACCGGCTCAGAAAGTCGGAGAACCCAGCCTCGGCCGCCCCATAGTCGCGCTGCATCAGATAGCCATAGGCTGTTTCGTAGAGTTGCTTCGGGTTTCCTGCATCGCCGGCAGCGCCGACGGGAGGCTGAAATTGCGGGGGTTCGGTTGCGGCGACTTGAGGTCCTGTCGCCGTGGCAGGAGGTTGATCTGCTGAAAGGAGACCGCCAATTGCATCGCCCTGCGATTCAGTGATGGTCGTTGAGCCAAATTGAACCGTGCTCTGCTGTGACGCAAATTGGTTCTGATCTTCGCCTGTGACATCGCCGCGCCGATCCGGGGTACCCATGCCGCGAACCTCATTCGTCAACTGCTGAAGCTGGGCCGCGAGCGCTCGAACTTGGGTCTCGAGGCCATCGAGACGGGTGCTGTCGGCACCACCATAGCCGCGTCCTCCCCCGCCGCTGAACGACGGCGCCGCAGAAGTAGCACTGCCACCCGAGCGGGCCAACGACTCCAGGGTTCCGATGACGACCTGCATATCGACGAGCTGCTCCTCAAGCTGCTCGATTCGTTTCGTGAGCTGGGCATCGGGGCCCGGCTGCGGGGCCGACTGAGCGGCCGCCGGTTGCCCCTTGGGGGCTGCGGCCTGAGCGAGCTGCCAGCGACCGCCCCTTTCGTTTTCCCGCTCTTGGGCTGCCAAAGGCCCCGCCAGAAGGACGAGAGCACTGACAAGGACGCTTTTGAAAATTGGGACAATCAATCTCTGCATAATCGGCGTCATTCCCATTCAGGATCCCTGCCATAAGACTTGCACGACGATAGCATCAGGAACGTGACCCGTCGCCAACCGGGCAAACCGAGTTCCCGCATTGGCTTATTAGATGGTGCGTTAGCTGCCCTTGGCATCGCCTACTTGGCGCGCGCATGTCAACGCGGTGTACTTTGCCAGCTCGACGTCGCCGGCCTGGCACGCGACTGCGGCAGCCCCAGGGCCTGTGCCTGCGGCTGGTGATGCCGAACACCCGTCTGCTGGGCGGTCTGACGGAGCCGGCCAATTGTTCCCGCGCTGACAACGATGGTCACCGCCCGGCGATTCTGGGCCTGGCACTCAGGTTCCCGACACGTTGCCAGCCGCTCAGAGCGTCCCCTTGGCAGCACGATTATGCGCTCAGCAGCCACGCCTTCCTCGATAAGACGTTCGCGTACTGCAATCGCACGCCGCTCCGAAAGGATGATGTTGTCGTCGGTCGAACCGGACTCGTCTGCGTGGCCCTCAATCGCGACCTCAAAGTCTTTGGATTTCTTGAACCAGCGCGCTTGCGCCGCAAGCGCAGTCCGCGCCCGGCCGCCTAGGTCCGCGCTGCCCTCGCTGAAAAAGACCCGATCACCAGCCGCAGTGCGCAGGCGCGCTTGAATGGCCGAATGCTGCCGACGTTCCACATCCCAATTTGGAAGAATTCGCAAGCTCCCCGACGCTGCCAAGACTGTTGTCTCAACAGACGGCGGCACTCGGACCGGAGGACTGGGGGGCACGGCATTCTCCACGTGCAACGCGTTCGCACGGTAAAGATCAGCAAGCCGCCCTCGCGCCATGCTAGCCGCTCTGGATTCTGGATATCGGGCAACCAGGGTCTCGAATGTTCGCCGGGCCCACAACTGCCGCCCTGCCTCAAGTTTCTCCACGGCGTCTAAGTAAAGTTCCTGGGCCCGTTGTTCCGGTCCGTAGGCTCTGCGCGGATCGCCAGCCACCCGGGTCGATGGACTGCGTTCAGGAGTGTCCTCAGCAGTGGTCTGTTCGAGCGCGGCCTTTACCGCAATCTTGGAGGCCACCAAGGGCTGTACTTCCGCTGGAGCCAAATTTCCCGCGGCAGCGACCGGATCAAGGGAAACGAGCACGCCAAAGGTGACGGCTGTGCTCCTCAGAAAGAGCGCAGAGCAGCCCGTTCTCCTGCTCGAATTACGCTCAGAGCGGAACATGACATAAGCCTCACAACGCAAACCTATGAAATCGAGAAAAAATTACTGAGCTATTACGGCCAAACTTTGCCTGTGCACTGACCATAGGCGCGCGCAGTCACGTGCCACACGTATCACGTTGATTAAGGGGTGATTTGCAGAGATTCGTTAGTAGTTGCTGCCAGAGGCCACCGCACCGGTACGGGTGTTCAGAATGGTCTGAGCACGACGGTTCTGGGACCAGCAGGAAATATCATCGCAAACCGCCACCGGGCGCTCCTTACCGTAGGAAATCGTACGGATCCGCGAGGCATTGATGCCGTTACGCGCTAGGAAGTTACGAACCGTAGTGGCTCGGCGGGCCCCAAGAGCAATATTGTACTCACGCGTACCGCGCTCGTCCGCATGCCCCTCGATGGTGATCGTGTACTGCGGATATCTGGCCAGCCATTGGGCCTGTTTTTGCAGTGTTGTCGTCGCCTCAGGCGTCAGATCGCTGCTGTCAGTGGTGAAGTAAACGATATCGCCGACATTCACGCTGAAGTCGCGGTTCGTCCCAGGCGCGACCGAACCGCCGCCCGTCAACTGCGAGTTGGGTTGCGTTTCGTTGTTTGCGCAGCCCGCAAAAACGAATCCGGCAAAGAGTAGAGCCAGCAGCAACGCTGTGCGGGACAACAAGGCGGAAACGGCCATAAACTTTCCTTTCGCCACCCTGCAATAACCAACACGAAGCCGGGTGACTGTTCCAGACGTAATGCGGAGTTATCCGACCGTTTGTACGAAATTGTGGCCAATCCACAGGCCGACTGTGAAATAGGGCCACACCTACGCGACAAGGGGTTCTGCCAGAACCAAGACGCAAAATGCCGTTTCACGGCACCATTGGCTCCGATAGACGGGCCACATGATCGGAAGAGGTCCTAACCTATGGCCACCCCGCCTTAAAAAGCACAAGACCGAGATGCAGACGCGTTTTGCGAAGCACCTCGGTCTTGAAAGATCGCCCCCCCAGCTCATCGAGCCGCGAAAGCTTAATTTTGTAGTAGCGTTTAGCGCGCCGGCTGAGCCGGAACCGGAAGATCGGCACCGAGCTTCAACGGCACGGGCTCTTCACGACGGCAAGCGCCAAGAGCAACAGCCGCGATAACGGTCGCGAGAATGATAGCCCCCTTCATAGTATTTAATCTCCTCAATGTTGTTCCTGGCTCGAACCGGGATTGGCTTAGCGAGCCTGTTCGGTCGTTGGCATGTTGGCGCCGAGCTTCAACGGCACGGGCTCTTCACGACGGCAAGCGCCAAGAGCAACAGCCGTAACGACGACAGCGAGCACGATAGCACTCTTCATAGCATTTTCTCCTATGTTGTCCTGGCTCTACCGCCAGCTCTTAACGAGCGGGCTGCGCAGCGACAGGCAATTCGGCGCCAAGCTTCAACGGCACCGGCTCTTCACGACGGCACGCGCTCAGCGCAACGGCCGCAACGACTGCTGACAAAACGATCAGCCCCTTCAAACCCTGCATAGTTCATCTCCTGCATGCTTCGATCGGCACTAGCCGTATTCTTGGGTACTGGCGCGGCCCGTCTTGATCAAGAACAGAGGCAGTTATCCCTCAGTTTTCCAAGCCAGTAGATGCGAAAATGCCACGCCGTGTTTTGTGCTCCTCGGCAGCTGTTGCAAACCAACTCTGGATCGCAGAAGAGCATGAAATACGCCACAAAATCGCGCTCAGCACTCCAGACAAGCGCAACTCTATTCAGCCTGAGCGCTGGTTAATTCCAGGTTAATTGGTGTCCTAGTTCAGGAGTGGTGACCACGCCGGGTCGGAGGCAAAGGACGGGGTCGGAACAGTCCGCTCGTTGTAACCCGTCAGATCGACCGAATAGATTCGCGGTCCTCCCTGCGCGCCAGGCGATTCTCGGAAGAACATCAGCACACGTCCATTTGGTGCCCATGTTGGCCCCTCGTTGTGGAACCCCTCGGTGAGGATTCGCTCGCCTGACCCATCAGGACGCATGACGCCGATCAAGAAACGGCCGCCGTACTGTTTCGTGAATGCAATGTAGTCGCCACGTGGGGACCAGACCGGCGTCGAATAGCGGCCCTGACCGAAACTAATGCGATGGGCATTCGAGCCATCTGCGTTCATCACGTAGATCTGCTGACTGCCATCACGATCGGTTTCGAAAACCACCTGTCGTCCGTCTGGCGAGTAGCTAGGTCCAGTGTCGATCGACTGCCCTCCGGTCAACTGGCGCTTCTGGCGCGATCTCAAATCCATCTCATAAATGCTTGAGTTGCCACCAGACTGAAGACTCATGATGATCCGCTGCCCATCGGGTGAAAAGCGCGGGGCGAACGTCATGCCGGGGAAGTCACCGACGACTTCGCGTTTCCCCGTCTTGAGATTCATCAAGTACACGCGCGGCTGGCCACCCGAGTACGACATAAAAGTGATCTCTTGATTGGTTGGGCTGAAACGGGGCGTCAGAACCAGTTCGTTGCCGCGGCTCAAGAGACTGACATTCTTGCCATCCTGATCCATGATCGCGAGCCGCTTGACGCGCCGGTCTTTAGGGCCTGTCTCATCGATGAAGACGACGCGCGTATCGAAGTAACCTTTCTCGCCGGTCAGCCGCTCATAGACCTGATCGGCGATGATATGGCCGACCCGGCGCCAATTCTGCGCGCTTGTGGAGAATCGCTGGCCCGCGAGCTGCTTGCCAGTCGCAACATCCCAAAGTCGAAATTCTGCAACGAGTCGGCCGTCGCCTGCGCGTGTCACGCGACCAACGACGAGAGCATCGGCTCGAATCGCACGCCAGTCGGGAAATCGGGGAGCCGCATTGACGTTGCTCACCTGCTCAAGGAATGACGCGCGCTCGAGCGGTTGAAAAAGACCAGAGAGTTGCAGATCCGCCGATACTACATCGGCGATGTCGGCGCCAAGCTTTGGGTCGTCACTGATAAAGACGGGAATCGCGATCGGAATCGGTGCAAGCGTTCCCTGCCGCTGCGTCCCTCTCAATCCGCCACCGGCACCCTGTGCCGCTGCCCACACGGGCGTCAGTGCAATGAGAATGGCCACTGCCCAAGCAAGGGTCTGAGGCTTGCATCTGATCATCATACGTCCTTCTAGAGCCCGCTAGCGCTTACGAATCTCAATTACAGCATCTCACGCGGATCAAAGCTCCAGGTCACCGACTTCCAAACAGAATATTTGTCTTTCGGCAGATCAAAGGGTGCACATCGCGTGACTGCACGCATTGCCGCCTCCACTGCAATCTGAAAAACAGGGCCTGATTGCGGCTGAACCACCTTCGGGATGCCGTCCAACGAGCCATCGGGTTTAAGGCGCCATGACAGCGTCACGACAGTGGTCTCTATGCCCCCGCCGCCGCCGGGCAGGTGCCAGCATCGTTTGAGCTGACCACTCAAGCGGGATTTGAGCAAATCCTGCTCACGTGCCGACAGAACGGTGTCGGTCCCGCGGCGTTCCCCTGCCGTCGGCCCTGTGTAGTCGGTCGGCTTGGTGGGTGGAGTCGATGAGCGTGGCGCACCCCTCTTGTCGGGGCTCTTGTCGATAAGAGCCGCGATCCGGTCCGCGTCAAACTGCTCCTTTTTTTTCTTTGCCGCCTCGGCCGCCTTGCGCTTGGCTTCGGCCTCTTTCTTCTTGCGGAGCTGTTCCGCTTTTTTCTTCTGCTCGGCCTTCTTTTTTGCCTCAGCCTTCTTTTTCGCTTCGGCCTTTTTCTTCTCCTCCGCCTTCTTTTTCTCTTCGGCCTTCTTCAGGAGCGCGACAGCAGCTGCTTCCTCTTCGAGCTTCTTTGCGATTTCGTCCTCTTTGGGAGGCGGCGGCGGTTCAGGCTCGGGCGGCGGCGGGGCCGTTACTGGCTTTGGCTTCTCGGCTTCCTTCTTGGAGATTTCTGGTTTTTCGACGTCTTTCGCCTTGGCCTCCAACTCTTTGGAATCGGGACTGCCTTGCTTGAGGCGCGTGAGTTCGGAAGGCGTAATGATCGATGCCTCGATCACAACCGCCTCGGGCAAAAGCTCCGGCGTGCGGTGGATCGAGAGGACTGCCCAGCCCAAGATGGCTGCATGGGCGAGTGCGGAGATGAAGAGCCCAAGGTACACGCCCCTAGCCTCCCTCCTCCGCTTCAGTGACGAACGAAAGCTTCTTGAAGCCGCCCGCGCTGATGCGACCCATGACGCGCATGACGATACCGTACGCGACTCCCTTGTCGCCGCGCACGTAGATCCGCTCATCGTAGCCGTTCTTGGCAATCGCCTTCAATTTTACGGCGATTTCATCGAGTTGCACTGGGGTCTCGCCGATATAAACGCTGCCGTCTGCCTTGACGCTTATGGCGAGCGGCTCTTCTGACGATTCGAGCTGTTTGCCTTTTGCTTCGGGCAACTCGATCGGCACGCCCACCTGAAGCAGCGGTGCAGCGACCATGAAGATGATGAGCAGCACAAGCATGACGTCCACCATGGGAGTCACGTTGATCTCGCTCATAGGCGAATGACGGCGCACCCGCCGCGAGCGCCCATTACCTTGAGACGTTTTGATGCTGACGCCCATAACCTTCTTTGATCTCTAAGCGCGGCGCGCGAGTGCAGCCTACGACTTAGCTCCTAACGTCGATCTGCCGCGAAACAATGGCGGCGAACTCATCCGCAAAGGCCTCCAAACGGTGGCTGATCTGCGCGGAATCGGCGGAAAACTTATTATAGAAGATGACCGCCGGAATGGCTGCAAGTAGGCCGAGTGCCGTCGCAAACAGGGCTTCGGCGATGCCGGGCGCGACGACGGCGAGGTTCGTGTTCTTGGAAATCGCGATAGCCTGGAAGCTCGACATAATGCCCCACACCGTGCCGAATAGACCAACAAAAGGCGCCGTTGAGCCAACGGTTGCCAAAAACAGCAAGCGCCGATCCAGGCGCTCCATCTCACGACTGATGGTAACGTCCATCACCTTTTCCACGCGCAACTGGATGCCGCCCAGCGCCCGAATATTTCCCTCCACTGAGCGCTTCCACTCGCGCATTGCAGCCACGAACAGCGCTGCCGTGGCGATGGACTTGGTGCGCGACAAGTTATTGTAGAGTTCGTCAAGTGACTGCCCTGACCAGAACATGTGCTCGAAGCGGTCGGCCTCAACGCGCGCACGCCGGAACGCGAAAAATTTCTCCACCACGATCGCCCAGGACCAAACCGAGGAGATCAGGAGGCCGAGCATGACGGCCTGGACGACGATGTGCGCCTGAAGAAACAACTCCAGGAACGAAAAGCCGCCCACCGTCGCGGGACCGATGGCTTCTTTGGCGAGATCGGTGGGATCCATTTCGTGTTCCGTAATCGCAGTAATGGGGAGATGGTGATAGCAGCAAAGCAGACGGCGAGCATTGTGTCATGACCGCCGGACCATGACGCCGCAAACTGTGCCGCGCTTAGTCCTTAACCCCAAGTCGGCATGTTGCCGCGCAATTTGGCCAAACAGGGGCGCAAAAGCCGAACAACCCATTGACGTCACTGGGACTGTCTTCAAGCGGACGGCAGTTCAACGCGAATGCGCGCCCCCCCCGCGGGTGCATCCTCCGCGCTGATATGACCGCCATGCGCTTCAACGATTGCGCGGGCAATTGCCAAGCCTAGGCCCGCCCCCCCGGTGGCCCTGCTGCGCGAGGCCTCAACGCGATAGAAGGGCTCAAAAACCGCCGACCGCTCAAGCGAGGGGATTCCAGGCCCATCGTCATCAATCAGGATCTCCAGGCCTGCACTCGTGCGGTCAATGGAGACTTCCGCCGTGCTGCCGTACCGCAGCGCATTGTCGAGAAGATTGGCGAAGAGGCGCCTCAACGCGACGGGATCACCGCGAACATGGGCCGGTGTTCTACCTGTGTTGCATAGGCCTATCGTTACGCCATCGCGCGCAGCACCTTCCTTGCCGATGAGTTCGACAATGTCGATATCTTGTTGCCGCTCTGAAACCGCCGCACCGCGCGCAAGCGCCAGCGCGTCGTCGATCAGCGCCGTCATGTCGTCAAGGTCGCGCACGGCCAGCGCCTGCTGTTCGGTCCCGTCGATCGCCTCCACGCGCAGGCGCAGGCGCGTGAGATAAGTCTTCAGATCATGCGAGATAGCGCCCAACAGAATTGTGCGCCCCTTCACCAGTCCTCCGATGCGCCCTTGCATGTCATTGATAATGCCAATTAACCGGCGGATCTCAGGTGCACCACGCGGCTCGACGGGGTCGGGCACTGCATTGTCAGCAAATCGCGCAACCGAGTCCGACAAGCGACGCAGAGGTCGCGCTTCACGTCCAATGGCAATGATGGCCGCAAGCCCGACAAGGGCCCCAAGTACACCGATCAAGAAGCCCGGCGGCACACCCCAGATAACCGGTGAAATATCCCCGTGGCTTTCCAGGACGGCGAATCCGCCCGTGTCGAGGCCGATAGCCACGACCAATGGTTCGTGCGACGCAAGCCAGTACTGGCCGAGACGGAGCTGGCGCCAGCTCGGTCCAGCCTCGGGCGCGAGCATCGCGAACACCTCCCGGCCACCGACCTCCAGAAAGTAGTGGTCAATGACGCGCTCAACGGCCGGAAGCCGCCGCGCGCGCACGTCGTTGCTTGGCGGCGCATCCGCATAGGTGACGGTGATGGTCTCAGTGCTGAGTGCCTTGAGGGCTGTTTCGCGGCGCCCGGGCGGGGTGGCCTCGAGAACTTCTACGATCGCTGCGGCCCGCTCAGGCAGGAGCAACGGCGTCGCATCCGCAATACCGCGTGTGCGCGCCAGATACCCGAGGCCTGCGCTGAGCGCGACCACGGCCAACAGGGCGAGCAGCACGATCGCCATCAACCGGCCCGTGAAACCGAGGCGCCCCAGCACGTCAGTGTTCCTCGACTGGAGCGCACAGCATGTAGCCGGCGTTGCGCACCGTCTTGATGAGTGCAACTTCACCCGACTCGATCTTCTTGCGCAGCCGGCTCACTTGCACGTCGATCGTCCGATCAAGTGGGTCTGCTTGTCGCCCGCGCGTCCAGTCCATGAGTTGCTCTCGTGAAAGGACACGCTGAGGCCTGGTGACAAAACACTCCAATAGATCGAACTCGGCACTGGTTAGAGGGATAGAACCGCTTTCTTTGTGCTCGACCGATCGCGTTGACAGATCGATGCTGATATTGCCGACGACGACACGGCGGCACGCTGTCGGTTCAGGCTCTCGGCGACGAAGGATGGCCCGAATGCGCGCAACGAGCTCGCGCGGGTTGAACGGCTTGCCCAGATAATCATCGGCACCCATTTCCAGACCGATGATGCGATCGATATCCTCCGAGCGCGCCGTCAACATGAGAATCGGCACCGACGACTTTGCACGGATGCGCCGGCACAGGCTCAAACCGTCTTCGCCGGGCAGCATGATGTCGAGAACGATCAGGTCGGGCTCGCCAATCACCGACAGAAAGCGATCAAGCGCGGCCCCGCCGTCGCCCACATCAACGCGAAAGCCCTGCCGCTGCAGGTAGTCGCGCACAAGGCCGCGAATCTCCGCGTCGTCTTCGATGATTAGAATGCGGGAGCGCTCAGTCATGGTGGGCGTATTAAGCCCCCAGAATTGGGGACAATTCAACGACCCGGCTCGTTACAAATCGTTACAGGTCACCTGGAGTTTTGAAAAAGACCAGCAAAGTTAACCGCCCAATCTCACCCCCGGCGCCACCCACGGTGTCAGACTTCAGGAGATTGGAACATGAAGCGCAACTCTATGCGGATAGTCGGTACGTTTGCACTCGCCGCGTCATCACTGGTTGCAAGCTATGCGTTGGCCGAAGCCGGTTGGGCACGCTCAGGCGGTGGAACCGGACCTTACGGTCGCACGTGGAGTTCAAGCGGCAGCGGTCACTGCGCAGGGGGGACATGTTCGTCTCAGCAAGTCTTCACGGGACCGCGCGGCGGGGTTAGGACGCGTAACGGCACGACGAGCTGCGGCGGCGGGATCTGCAATCGCTCGTCGACCGTCACTTATCCGGGCGGACGCACCAGGACCCGCAATTCTACCTGGACCCGCTACTGATTCCCTGAGCTCCTCTTCCGCGCTAATGTGGAGCCGGCCTTCGCAGTAGCGTGGACAGAGGGGCTCAACTCACTTGCACAGTGGACCACAAGGTATGAAAGCCCCACAAACGATTTGGACAGCTGCTCGCGATCTGGCCGCAGCGCTCATTCTCTCAGCAGCTGCCGCAATGCTGCTCGTCGCGATTGCTGGTTCCGCGCACGCTGAATCGCTGCCCCCGCCGGAGCCTCCGCCGCCTGGCTATTACGATCCCCCACCCCCCTACGATCCTTACCCGCTGTCACCTCGCGCCGCTTGGGCGGCTTGCAGGCCTGATGTGCAGCGGTACTGCCCGCGGGTACTCCCCGGCGGTGGGCGCATCCTGTCATGCCTGGCTGGAAACAAGGATCGATTGAGCATCGCGTGCAGCGACGCGCTGAGGCGCATCTGGGCCTACTACCGGCGCTAAGCCGATCTGGCGAAAGAAACCTGAATCATGCCCGAGTTGAGCGAACTGACGCCCGTAATGCGTCCAGCCGGTGCCTTTCTGGCCCTGACGCTGATCTTCATCGCAGCCGAATATTTCTATGCGCGCCTTGGCGCCCATGACGAGGATCATGACCTTCGTGAGACGGCAGCTTCAGTTGGCGTTGCACTCGGCGACGTTGGCGTGCGCGTTCTGGTGGGCGGCCTCGCGGCATTGCCATTCGTCGTGCTCCATCAATACCGACTGTTCGACATCCCGCTCGATACGGCATGGAGCTGGGCAGCGCTGTTTCTTGGAACAGAGTTTGCCTACTACTGGTTCCATCGCGCGTCCCATCGCGTGCGCTGGCTGTGGGCCACCCATTCGGTGCATCACTCTGCGACGCACTTCAATCTTTCCGCCGCAATCCGGCTTGGGTGGACGGGCCAGCTAACCGGTGCTTTCGCATTTTTTTTACCGCTCGCCTGGATTGGCTTTCCTCCAGTCGCAATCGGCGCGATGCTCTCAGCGGGGCTAGCCTACCAGTTCTTCTTGCACACTGCCTTGCCCGTGCATCTGGGTCCGCTCGAATGGATCTTGAACACGCCGGCGCATCATCGGGTGCATCACGCCTGCAACGAAGACTGCCTCGATAAGAACTACGGTTCGGTGCTCATCGTCTTTGATCGGATGTTTGGGACCTTTGCGGAACCGCCGCAGCATGAGGCACTGCGCTTTGGCCTCAAGGGCCGCGAGACGAGCAACAATCCATTCGCGATCGCGTTTGCGGAATGGGGACATCTGTGGCGCGACACGGCCCGCGCGAAAGGACTGCGCGCCAAGATGAAGACCCTGTTTGGCGCGCCCTAGCAATGACGCAGGTTGCGATCAGTCGTCCTCGATGCAGCCGCCCTCTGCCTTGCTGTAGAACTGGGTTGGCCCGCACTTGTGCTTGATGTTCTGAATGCCCTGGATGATGTTCTGGATCTGCTGCGCCGTATTGGGCGGGGGCGGCTGCGGTGCGGCCTGGGCTGAACCCGAACCCTTAGCTTGCACGCAATACCCGTTCTTGCCGTACATTCCCTTGGGGCACCTCGAGACGCAGGCACCAGCATGATAGAACTGGCCTGAGCCGGCGCAGTTAACACCGCCATGGTCCGTCGCCGAGCAGCGGCCGGCATCAAAGACCTTCCCCTTTGGACACTTGCACGTATTTCCTTTCCACCAACCGCCGTCGCAGCCGCCCCTCTTCTTTGCTGTATCCTTATTCTTCTCCTTCGTCTTCTTGGATGAGGTCTTGCTTGATGTCTCCGACGAACTCGATGAGGCCGACGGCGTACCATCCAGCACAGCAACGAACTGCCATTGGCTGTCTGGGTCGTCCAAATCCGACTTTGTCAATCGCGTTTGACCATTATCGTTGCCCAGATAGCGCTTCACCGTGCGGTTCCGGATACGCACGTAGGGTTGTCCCTCGACAACCTCAACGGCCCAATGAGCTGACTGGTCATCATCATCGGCCGAGCCGGCCCGCACCTTGTCGTCCTCGACGAGAACAAAGGTGTTCTTCCAACGGTTCTTGATGAGAACAAACGCCGTTCCGGGCACCTCCTCAAATTCCCACTGACCGCTCGACCAATGTGGCTTCACCTTTTCGACAGAAAGCTTGCCCGAGGCCTCCGTGTTCAAGACGATACCGTCTTCGGAACGCGGCGTGAGCCGGTAGTAGCCCTCAAGCTCGAAGGCTTCGATGGGCGAGACCTCAGCAACGGGTACCGCAGACGGGCCGCTGATCGATGATTGCGTGATCGGTTGCTGTGCACCGGTAGCAGGCGCGCCGGGCGCCAATGCTGTCGAACCGCCGACCTCAACAGTGATGGGAGCGGAAGATGCGGTAATCACAAATAGGCATTTTTCTGAGTCGTCCGTCACAACCCAACTGTGCGCAACGTAGGTCGGTTGCGTGTGAATGTTTTGTGGGGGGATGACTGCGTAGAACTTGCGCTGACCTTGCTGATCAATCCAGTAAAGCCTTCGCCGATCGGCGGAACCGTTCCGAAAAGAAATCTGCGTCGGGCGTGTCTCGGACGAGGATTTGATTGTGGTCTCGTCCGTGCAGCTTTGTGCTTTGGCGCCGACCAGTCCAAGACCAAGACAAACCAACACAAGACTGAGATGCCAAGAAACTCGCAGCATACGACACACCATTTGTTTGAAACTATCGAACAACCCGCAGACCGCGGCCCTGCTCCTTTCGATCCACTCGGGCGCACTGTGGTTCAGGTCAGTGTGCCGTGCAAGCGCAAACCCGCCCCTGCGTCACGCAACAACCAATGCGTGTCACAAAATAAAACGCCTGCTCACTGGAGCCTATGACTCCAGCGTGCAGGCGTTGTGTTCGTATCAGCGGGCCGCGAAAAATTTCTCAGGCGATTACATCGCTTCCTTGAGATCCTTAGCGGCGCGGAACGCGACCTTCTTGGAAGCTTTGATCTTGATCGCCTCACCCGTTGCAGGGTTGCGGCCCATGCGTGCCGGCCGCTTTCTGACCTGCAGCACGCCAAGACCGGCGATGCGAAGCTTGTCGCCGCGCTTCAGGTGCTTCCTCATCATTGCGATCAGATCCTCGAGCATGGCGATCGCATCCTTCTTGGGAATCTCGTAAGATTCCGAAAGCGCCGTGCCGAGATGACGGAGCGTAACGGTGTTGACTTTCGCGGCGGGTTTTGCGGCTTTTTTTGCAGGTTTTACGGCCATGGTTATCCCTCTAGAATCACTAAGCCGGTCGATACTACATCAAGATCGCCAGCAATATCGCGGCTACTCCCTGCCGCAGGGGAAAAAGTGGGGGGTATCGTCGCCTCTATAAAATCACTTAACTTTCAAACTGTTAGGTCGCAAGATTGCGGGCGGCGTGTGCCCTATGAAGCACGGATACCGCCTGCGGGCCGGCCAAAAGCCTCCCTCAATGTGCTCGAAATCCGCAACGGTTTGCCCGACACCGAGATGAGGACGACCGTCACTTCGGCGTCCACCAACGCACGCCCGTCCTGCAAAACCCTCTGCCCCAACGTTAGGCTCGCAGCACCAACATCTTTGACTCGCGTCTCAATTTCCAACACCTCATCGATGCGCGCTGGACGCAAGAAATCAAAGCTCATGCTCCGCACGACGAAAGCCGCCGGTTCAGTACCAGCGCTCCCATCGATGAGTTTGCGGTGGTCACCTCCAAGTAGTCTAAGAAAGTCGGAACGCCCACGCTCGCACCAACGCACGTAGCTCGCATGGTAGACGAGACCGGAAAAGTCTGTGTCCTCGAAATAGACCCGCACCGGGAGAATGTGCCGGCGCTCTTTATCCACCTCGATGAGCCGGCCTGCGAGATCAGGCCATTGGTGATCTTCTGTCATGATAAGATGAGAGCCGATCCGGCCCCATTTGTCACGAACCAAGGTGAGCGAGGTGCGGCCCCAGGTCTCTCCTCACCACGATGCGAATTCAGGATGCATCTTCGCTGGCTTCGGTGTATTGGAACAAAGTCAGCCAATCTCAGCTTGCGGCGGACCGTCCCCGCCGTCAGCGTCGTCGCCTTCGTCCTCAAACAGCCCCACTTGTAGAGCGGACAGGCGCGCTGGCCCCGAGAGTCCCAGATGGCGATACGCCTTGAGCGTGGCAATGCGCCCGCGTGGCGTTCGGCTGATGAAACCCTGCTGCAACAAAAAGGGCTCCACAATTTCTTCGAGCGCATCGCGAGGCTCCGACAACGCGGCCGCAATCGTCTCAATTCCCACGGGACCACCGTCGTGGGCCTTAACGATACAGTTCAGATAGCGATGATCGAGCGCGTCGAGACCCTCACCATCAACTTCAAGCGCACGTAGTGCCTTGTCGGCGAGCACCGCGTCAATGATTGGCGCATCGGCAACGGTTGCGAAATCACGCACGCGACGCAGGAGTCTTCCTGCGATGCGCGGAGTACCGCGCGCGCGCCGCGCAATCTCTTGTGCGCCATCATCGCTGATGTTGGTTCCCAGAACGCGCGCGCCACGCATTACGACAAGCTGGAGCTCACTGATCGAATAAAAGTTCAGGCGGACAGGAATGCCGAAACGATCACGCAACGGCGTGGTAAGTAAGCCGAGGCGCGTCGTCGCGCCGACCAGCGTGAACTTTGCCAGATCTATGCGCACCGAGCGCGCAGCCGGTCCCTCGCCGATCATGAGATCGAGCTGAAAATCCTCCAGCGCCGGATAAAGGATCTCTTCGACGGCCGGGTTCAGTCGGTGAATCTCGTCAATAAAGAGAACGTCGCGGTCTTCCAGATTTGTCAGCAAGGCCGCAAGATCGCCCGCCTTGGAGATCACCGGGCCGGACGTGGCCCGAAAGCCGACGCCGAGTTCCTTGGCCAGTATCTGGGCCAGCGTCGTCTTTCCCAAACCTGGAGGCCCGGCAAACAGGGCATGGTCGAGCGCTTCCCCGCGATCTCGCGCGGCCTTTATGAAGACCTTGAGATTGGCGCGCGCCCGCTCCTGACCAATAAACTCGTCGAGCGACGTCGGCCGCAGCGACACATCTGCGGTGTCCGTTTCGCGCATGGCGGCGGTGACGAACCGATCGGTCATGGTTTGTTCCTGCAAGTGTTCGCGCGCGGCGTCAAGGCAAAGCGTATGAAGGCCTGGGGAATGGTCTTTATGGGACGCCGGATCCTAGAGCACGCTGGGACTCCGCCGAGAGCAGCACGAGGGCGCACATACCGGGGCTCATAAGACAGCGGGGGATCAGCGTTCCCGGAAAGCCTTGGAGATTTGATCTTGAAGCGGCTTGACGAGGAAGGAAAGTGCCGTGCGATCCGACGTACGGATTTGCACATCGGCCGGCATGCCGGGCACGAGCTTCTTGTCGCCGAGCCGCGCGATCTCTTCATCTGTCAGCGTTATGCGCGTGAGGAAGTAACGCTCTCCGGTCACTTCGTCCTGAGACAGGTCGGCCGAGATCCGGCTGACGCTGCCGAACAGCTCCGGCGTTGTACGCGCGTTGAATGCTGCGAAGCGGACCATAGCGGGTTGATCGATATGCAGCTGATCGATGTCCTGCGGCGCAACCCGGGCCTCTACCACGAGACGGTCATCCCTGGGAACGATCAGCATGATCGGCTCTGAGGCATTGACAACTCCGCCGACGGTATGCACGGCAAGCTGGTGAACGAAGCCAGGTCGGGGAGCCCGAACTTCAATACGCTTGAGTTGATCTTCAGCAGCGACACGCCGCTCGACGAGCTCGGACTGTTTCGATTGGACCTGGCGCAGCTCGTCGATCACGTCTGTCTTGTACTGTTGCTCCATGCCGAGGATCTTCAGCTCGACCTCGGCAATCATGCCCTTGGCTTTCGCTGCTGACGCCACAAGCTGCCCACGCTCACCCTGAAGCCGCGCGGCCTCGCGACGCATCGATACCATGCGATTGGTGGTGATGAGCTTCTTTAGCTCCAGCGTCTTCAGGCCAACGAGCTCTTCTGCGATAAGGTCCATCTCCGTGGTCTTGGCCTGAGTCTGAGCTTCGATGCCCGACGATTCTTTTTGGAGCTGCGCGATGCGCTCGCGCAACTGCTCGACCTGCTTTTTCAGCGACTCGCGGCGACTCGTGAAAAGCGTCTGCTCTCCTTCGACAATGCGCGCGACGTTCGTGTCACTAAGGCGCGACAGCAGACTTTCGGGCACCTCAATCTCGTCTGCCCCATCGCGTTCGGCAGCAAGACGCGCCTCGCGCATCTCTAGCTCGTCCAACTGCTTGGAGACGACCTGAAGATTGGCGCGCGTCAGAGTGTCATCGAGGCGAATGAGAAGCTCATTCGCTTGGACGCGCTGGCCGTTCTTCACATAGATCTCTTTGACGATCCCACCAGTCGGGTGCTGCACCTTCTTGACACTCGATTCGACAACCAGCGTGCCTTGGGTGACGACGGCCCCGGATATGTTGGTTTGATAGGCCCAGTAGAACATGCCGCCGAGCATGAGCACGACGACAGCGATGCCCAGCACGATGTAGCGCCCGACGTTGGCCGGATAATCCCCAGTATTGGGGCCTGCACTTTGAGCCATTGCTACTCAACCTATTTCGAGCGACTTGCTATGTGGAGCCGACCGACTCATCTTGGTTCACCACTTTGAGCTGGCGCGCCGGTTGTGCTTGTGTTCCAACCTGCTCCGGAGGCGCGCCGGCCGGTCTCATGAGACTGCGCATTACTTCGTCCTTGGGGCCAAGGATTGCGACGCGGCCAGCTGACATGACCATAAGCCGGTCAACAGCAGCGAGAGCAGAGGGCCGGTGCGCGATGACAATCGCGATGCCGCCGCGCTCGCGGACGGACTTGATGGCCTTCGTCAACGAAGCGTCACCCTTCGTGTCGAGATTCGAGTTGGGCTCGTCCAAGACGACAAGGAAGGGATCGCCAAAAAGAGCTCGAGCAAGGCCGACCCTCTGGCGCTGACCTGCCGATAGAACACAGCCGCCTTCGCCGATTTGTGTTTGGTAACCATCCGGAAGACGCACGATCATTTCGTGCACGTCGGCGGCCTGTGCAGCGGCAATAGTCTCCTCGTCTGTCGCATCGGGATGAAATCGCGCAATGTTCTCCGCGATCGTTCCGGCAAACAGCTCGATCCCCTGGGGCAAGTAACCGATGTGACGGCCCAAGGCGTCAGGCGTCCACTGGTTGAGCCCGGCCCCATCGAGCCGAACCGTACCGCCTTCAGACTCGATGGGCTGCCACACGCCAACGAGCGCGCGCGCGAGCGTAGATTTGCCCGATGCACTCGGCCCGATGATGCCCAGACCGTCCCCGCTATTTAACTCGAAGTCGATTTCTTGGATGATCGGGTTCGTTCCCCCTGGTGCGCCGACCGAGAGCTTCTGAACGGCAAGCGTATGTTCGGGGGTCGGAAGGCTTAGAAGGTCTTCAACCTTGCTCTCCAGCGCCTTGAACAGATCGACAAGTCTCTGGTAGCTGTGGCGCGCCATTACGAAGCCGCGCCAGTGAGCAATCGAAGTTTCGATCGGTGCAAGCGCACGGGCGGTGATGATCGAGGCGGCTATGATTGTTCCTGCCGTGACTTCACCTTGGATCACAAGGAAAGCACCCAGACCAAGGACGCCCGATTGAAGGATTAGGCGGAAGATTTTTGAAACCGCGCCAATCCCGGACACTGCATCGGATGCCCGCAATTGGCTGGCCAAGTGTTTGTGATTGAGTTCATTCCAGCGGCTAAGAATATTCTGACCGAGGCCCATAGCTCGGATTACTTCGGCGTTTCGCCGAGCCGACTCTCCGAACATCAAGCGGGATGACCCCGTGGCGGCGGCGTCCCTCATCGGCTGAGAACTCTTGATTTCAGTCAAGAACGCCAGTCCCACCAAGATAAGCGCGCCGGCAAACGCAAACAGACCAAGCACAGGATGTAGCAGGTAGACGGCGGCGATGTAGATCGGGACCCAAAAGACATCAAAGAAAGCCGTGGGCCCCAAGCTAGAAAGAAACGTCCGCACCTGATCCAGATCGCGGATTGGCTGCAGGCCATCACCGCCCGGTCGCAAGCGCAGTGGAATAAGATGCACGGCAGAGAAGACTCTGCCCCGCAGGTCGTTGTCAATTTTGACGCCAACCCGGCTCAGCACGCGAATACGGATGACGTCGAGCCCGCCGTAGATGAGGTAGAGTCCCACGAGAAGCAACGTCAAGCCGACCAGAGTTGGAACACTGCGCGAAGGCAAAACCCGATCGTAGATCTGCAGCATGTAAAATGAACCGGCCAGCGCCAGCACGTTGATGACGCCCGTGAAAAGCCCAACGCCAATCAAAATTCCGTAGCAGCGTCTTAGCGCTTGCTCTGCGGGACCAAGATTTTTGGTTAGCTTTGCTTCGGCGGTCTGCGTCAACTTAGAACTCCCGTCAAACCGGGCGGCTCACAGCGAGGCGCAAACCAAATCCCCAATGTGCAGGAGTGTTGCTTTGCTCGCCCATAGCAGAACACTGTTCTGTGACTGGGTTGAACCCGTCGCACCTGGAACGCCGCCTCTCTCGATCCGCCGGCCAAAATGACAGAAAACGCTTTAAGGCGCCCATCAAAGAAACGATAAAAATTGAACTAATCGTTCCCGTTTTGACCTAATCTATATAGGCATTACGTCAAGGCTACGGCTATTCGCCAATAGTCTATAGGTTAGACGGTAAACAATAGATCCACCGGTGTAAGTGCCTGGACGTGCAAGATCGTAATCACGTCAACAGGCGCGTCGGGATCTGGCCCAAATCCTATCGTTAGACCACTGCCGTGCGGCGCGACGTCGATGCCCTCGTCGGACGGCGTCAGAACGCCGTCACCGTTGCTATCGAGGATCGCGAAGGAGAGCGGCGCCGGTCCGCCTGTGAAACCGGACAGCTCTAGTTTGTCAATTCCGGGATGGAAGTCCCTGATCAGCAACTGCCCGTCCCCTTGATTGAAGACAAAGGTGTCCGCGCCGGGACCGCCTTCGGCACGGTCCATGCCCGGGCCGCCATCGAGACGATCATTTCCGAAGTCTCCGAGGAGGAGATCGTTGCCCACGCCGCCGAAGAGATTGTCGTCACCGCCGCCAGCTTCAAGACCATCGTCTCCGGCACCACCATTCAATGTGTCACCGCCGGCGCCGGCGAGTATCCGATCGTTTCCGCTCGAACCGGTGAGTATATTGGCGTTCTCATCGCCTATAATGACGTGCGCCTCTAAGGCTGAGAGCGACGTACCATCGAAGTCGAATTGCCCGTCACCAGCAACAAAGGCCGCTTCCTCACTGAAGTCGTTGCCGGAGGTGAAACGAACGCCACCGTCGCGCACGACGAGGAAGTCCTCGAAGCCATCGCCATTCGCATCGCCGAGACGGAGAGGTGCTCCAGCGGTACCCGCAATTGCAAAGCCGTCCTGCTTGGCGGCCTCAAGCAGTTCAAGCGGCTCGGACGCCAAGAGCAAGTCTGAGCGCCCATGAATGGCGAACGTCGTACCCGTCTCGTCGGTAACGAAAATGTCTTCAAGTCCGTCACCGTTGATGTCACCGGCGCGGGACACGGAGCCACCCCCGCCATTGAACGTGATGTCAGCTTCCGTGACGTCAAGAATGGCCTCAGCCGACTGGGCTTCGTCTAGCATGACCTGGCCATCGAGGAGGTAGACATTGCCTGCTGCATCGGTCACAGCCAACTCTGCGATGCCATCACCGGTCATATCGCCAACGGATCGGACCGTGCTTCCAAAAGTCGATGCCGCTGTGTTCTCGATCAGAATCATTTGGGGCGCCGTCAGAGCCGTTAGCGAAGTCTGTGCGGCAAAGTCATCCCGCCCGCGGACGACATAGACCGAGCCCGTGCCGTCAAACTCAGTCGATGTGGCGCTGACAACGATATCGTCGATTTCATCGCCATCGATATCCTCAACGGCAACAGAACTCCCAGCCAATGCACCGACGGTCGCGTCGAGGGTGAAGCCGTCAGTGCCATCGAAGTCGCCGACATTGATCTCGGACGCGAAGCCAGCTTCGCTGCCGTAAATCACATGGACTAGGCTAGTGTTTTCCGTGCCTGTGGCATCACTCAGAAACTGATTGACGATGAGATCGTCAATCCCGTCGCCATTGACGTCGCCAGTGGTTGCGGCGACGGACCCGGTGCCACCGATCTGGACATCCGTAAGTCCAGTGATCGTCACGCCCGTCGTACCATCGAGGGCCGCGGTCGAAATGGTCGCCGAACTGAACCCGAGGTCACTGCCGAAGACGATATACGCCTTGGAGTCGGCAACGTTGGCGACGGCTATGTCGTCGACGCCATCGTCGTTGAAGTCGGCACCGGTCAGAGCGTCCGCTTCGACGTCGAACACAATGCCGGCCGCACCGCCGGCATCAATGATTTCTGCCGTTGACGCAGCGACCAGCCCCGCGACACTGCCGAACGAAATGGCGGCGCTGCCACGCAACAGCGCATCTGTGATGCCGTCGCCGTTGAAATCGATGGCGGGTGCGTCGGTCTCGTAGAGCGCATTGTCATTTGTGTACCCTGTCCCGCTACCGTCGAGTAGCGTGAGTACAATGTTTTCGTTGACCTGGTTTGCTTGAGATAGGGCGGCCACACTCAACGCGATGAGGATTTGATTGGCACTAAACGCTGCGGCCCCTGCTGCAACTTCCAGAATTCCGTCGTTAACCGTGAAGCGATCATCGTCAACCGTGAAGGTCACGCCTTCAAGGACAATACCATTCTCATCGAGCGCGATGAGTTCGCCGACTTCCACGTCCAAGCCCGAGTCGTCTACCACGAAGGAATCTCCAATAAGGACAACGTTGGCGATCGCAGCCGATGCCGCGACTTCACCGGTGGGCGAACTTGAAACCAAATTGTCGGAGAAGCCCTGCAGGTCAGTGTAGTTGACGCTCACACGAACCTGCTTGCCTTCCAGATCCTCTGTGAGGGTGTAAGTCGGCTCGTTCGCACCGTCGATAGCATTCCATACCGTGCCGTCGTCGGAGACCTCCCATTGATATGTGAATTCCTGTGCTTCCGGCAGGCCGTCTGCGTCATCGATATTGCCAATGTCTACCGTGAGGGTCGCGCCGACAACTGGTACCACCAATCCAAGTTCGGGCGCCCCAGTCGGCGCATCGTTGACCGCCGTAACGTTGACCGTCACCGTCTCGACCGTGGTGTCCTTGCCGTCGTCGACCGTGATCTCCAGCACGTGTGCGCCGATCTCAGGATCGTCAACGGACCCGGCCAGCGTTAGCTGGCCCGTAAACGCATCGATTTCAAACAGTGCTGTATCGCCATTGGTGATAAAATATTTAAGCGCGTCCGGACCATCGTCAGGATCAGTCGCGTCAACGCCGCCAATGGTCATTCCGAGTGCACTTTCTTCCGCAACAAAGAAAGATTGGCCCTCCGGAATTTCGGGCGCGATGTTAGCCGTGCCACCATCAATCGTGACAGTCACCGTCGCCTCGTTGGAGCGCAGCCCCTCGTTGTCGGCAACCGTATACATGATCGGCGTAGCTTCGCCGGTAAAGTCGGGATCGGGTTTGAAATCGATCGTGCCATCTGGATTGGCTGTCCACCGGCCTTCGCCAAAGACGGTCTTGTTCCGTCCTAGAGGATCATCGCCGTCGACAATCTGTATCGAAGCGGGGTCGATCGACCCATCGTTGTCGGAGTCGTTCTGAAGCACATCGACAAAGACCGGAGTATCGGCAGGTCCACTAGCGCTGTCATCTCCCGCAAATGGCGCCTCGTTGACGCCGCCTTCAATCGTGACAGTCACCGTCGCCTCGTTGGAGCGCAGCCCCTCGTTGTCGACAACCGTATACATGATCGGCGTAGCTTCGCCGGTAAAGTCGGGATCGGGTTTGAAATCGATCGTGCCGTCTGGATTGGCTGTCCACCGGCCTTCGCCAAAGACGGTTTTGTTCCGACCTAGAGGGTCATCGCCGTCGACAATCTGTATCGAAGCGGGGTCGATCGACCCATCGTTGTCGGAGTCGTTTTGAAGCACATCGACAAAGACCGGAGTATCGGCAGGTCCACTAGCGCTGTCATCTCCCGCAAATGGCGCCAAGTTGACGCCGCCGTCGATAGTGACAGTAACGTGGACGGGCGCTGGACCGGAGCGGTTTCCTTCAGCGTCGGCAACAGTATAGGTGATCGGTTCGACGGTACCGATGAAACCGGCTTCCGGCGCGAACACGATGAATCCGTCCTCCGAGACCGACCAAATGCCATCGCCTGTCGACTTCATTTTTCCGGAGCTGCCGTCATCGGCATCATCGATCTCGACGGAGGTCGGATCGAGATCCCCTTCTGGGTCGTCGTCGTTCGCCAGTACATCGATATTGATTAGAGTACCCTGGGGGCCGCTCGCGCTGTCGCCGTCCGCCGTGGGCGGAAGGTTGGTGCCGTCGGTGACAGTAACGTGGACGGGAGCAGGATTGGAGCGATTGCCCTCAGCGTCGGCCACTGTGTAGGTGATCGATTCGACTATCCCCGTGAATCCGGCATGCGGTTTGAATTCTATCACTCCGTCCGTCCGGACCGACCAAATGCCCTCACCTGTCTGCTTGAATTTGCCGTCGGTACCGGGATCTGCCTCGTCAATCTGGACAGAGGTCGGATCGAGATCTCCTTCGGGGTCGTTGTCGTTCTCCAAGACGTTGACGACGATTGTTGTGCCTTCAGGACCGCTGGCGTCATCCTCCCCGGCAGTTGGTGGCTGATTGCCGGTTGTGCCGCCGACCTCGACAGTGACGACCGCATCGTCCGTGTCGCCCAGAGCGTTGGTCACCGTGTAGGTGAACTTGTCCGTGCCTGAGAATTCCGCGAACGGCGTGTACGTAATTGTGCCGTCGCCATTGTCCTCAACGGTTCCGTTCTTTGGAGCAGGACCGAGGTCAATCGTCAGGGCGGGGTTGCTAGCGACATAGTTAATGTCATTGTCGATGACGTTGATTGTGATTGGCGTTTCTTTATCGGTGGAGGTGCTGTCATCGATGCCGATGCCGCCGTCGACGTCGCCGATCTCGGCGTTGCTGATCTCGCTCGTGAGCGGCTCTCCCGTGTATCGCGCAATGGCGGCGTTGAGCCCACCTGGGTCGCCAGTTTCAGCAAGGATCCGTGCCGCGTCCGCCACTTGCTCCGCGGCGTCCCCGCGGGCCACGACTGCGACCCTCGCCAGGCCCTCCAAGAGCGCAGTACCGGTCAGCCCTTGGCCAAGATGAAGCACCAACGCGGCCTCGTTGATCTCGCCAATGACGTCCGAGATACCTGACGTTGCAAACTGGGCCGCGTTTGTCGCCGACACGCCGGCCAACTCTGCCGCCTCCTGAAGTTGGCTTTCTCGATCATCTCCCTTGTCGGGATCAGTGAACAACGCCGCAAAGACCTGGAGCATGGCCTCCGCACCCGACATTGTCGCGGTCCCCTCTTTCGGAAGTCCGTCGATCGCCGCCCCAGCCAGAACAATGAAATCCTGCAGCGCAGACATTGTTGTAATGGCGGCAGCAGAGCCGTTTTCACCAGCAATCACTGCATCAATGGGGTCGGTATTGAAGAAGTCGTAGTTTGCTGGGAATCCAATGCTTGCAAAGGCCTCGGCAATTAACGCGCCTGCGTCGTCGGGCGTGAGACTGGAATCCTGTTCAACAATCGCGACGATCAACGTCGTCAATGGCGTGATGACGGTTGAGCCCTCTGGCGCGCGCAGTTGCCCCTCAAACGGCAGCAGCGTGCCAACGTCGATGCCGCCTTCAAGGATGAGCGTGCCTGTGGCGCCTTCAGGAAGTTCGAAACCACCGAATCCGTCGGTCGTATCGGAGACCTCGGTGCCATCGAGCGCACCTGAGCCATCGGTGTCCGCATACACCGTGCCGCCGGCGACATAGAAATCGAAAACGCTACCCGGTGTGGTGGGAGCGCTCGCATTGGCGGGGCCGCCGTAGATCACATAGACCGCACCGGCGTCGGTGATCGTTCCATTGTCGGCATTTGGGGCGGCGATGAGTATGTCGTCATAGCCGTCGTTGTTGACATCGCCGCCGGCCGACACATAGGCACCCGCTTTGTCATTCAACGCTTCTCCGGTGATCTTGAACCCGAGGGCATTGTTGCCATTCGCAATGTCGGCAAGATCAATCTCGGTCTGTCCATGTCCGCCATAGACGACGTAGGCTGCACCGGCATCGGTCGCGCCGGCATCATTGTTAAGGGCGCCGACAAGTAGATCCCCGATGCCGTCGCCATTGATGTCGCCCGCGGCAGACACATCTATGCCTGCAGCATCTCCCTGCACTTCACCGAAGATGGCAAACCCGAGCGGATTGGTTTCGTCGGTGATATCGGCCGGCCGGATCGTCCTGTCAAACGTCGATGCGCCGTAAAGCACGTAGGCCGCGCCCCGTGCTCCGTCGACACCGTAGGCGCCGACAATCAGGTCGTCGATGTCGTCCCCGTTGACATCGCCGGCTGCCTGCACGTCGTAGCCAAGAACATTGCCGTCTTCTCCGACGATCTTGAAGCCGTCGCTGTCCGCCATGTCAGCAAGATCGACGTTCTCGATATCCTCGCCACCAAAGACGACGTACGCGGTTCCCGCATTTTCACCGCCGAGACCATCGAGGTAGGCGCCCACGATCACATCGGCGTAACCGTCATTGTTAATGTCACCGGCGCTGGAAACGGCGAGACCAGCGTAAGTCGTGATGAGTGGACCGGTGATCTTGAAGCCGTTCGGATTCGTGCCGGCGGCAATTTCGGACAAATCGACCGTGCCGTCGTTCAACCCGCCGTAGACGACATAGGCACCGCCGCGGCCACCGTAGGCCCCAACAATGAGATCATTAGTTCCATCGTTGTTTACATCACCGGCGGATTCGACGCTGATGCCGCTATACCCCCCAGCCTCGCCGATGATCTTGAACCCTTCCGGTCCGCCGGTCGTACCGACGTCGGCGAGGTTAAAATCCGAGATGGATGCGCCGCCGTAGATGAAATAGACCGCGCCAGCGTTTTCGCCCCCTTCCTCATCATCTCCCGCACTGACCAAAAAGTCGGCAAATCCATTGCCATCAATGTCGCCGATGAATGAAACACCAATGCCGGCGTTCTCGTTATCGCCCGTGATCTTGAAGCCCGCGGTGCTGGTCGCTTGTGCGATGTCCGAAAGTTGGACGATCGTCTGAGTCGTGCTGGAGCCATAGACGACGTAAGCAGCGCCATTCACGCCAGACACTGACCCCGTGGTGCCGATCAGGATGTCATCGATGCCGTCGTTGTTGACGTCGCCGACGCCGTCGAGGGACCGGATCTCCAAGTCTTGCTCGCCCAGAATTTTGAAGCCGCCCGTGCCGCTGGTGTCGGCCGCGATGTCGGAGAGCAAGATGTTTTCGATCAGGAACGACTCACCTTCATCTGTGACCGTGACGGCGATTTGCTCGGCGTCTAACTCTGCACCGCTTTGCGGATCGACCAACGCGTACTGAAGAGCTTCCGTGCCGCTGAATGACGAGTTCGGCGTGTAGGTCATCCGCTCAAGCTGCGCGTTGATATCCCCAATGGTGCCTTCGAGAACGATCACCGGCCCGACATCGGCCCCAACATCGGGCTCGCCGTCGCTATCGTCATCATCATCGTCGATGTCGCGAATCCCGTCACCATCGGTGTCGAGATCTTCCGCAACCGAAAGCACACCGTTGTTGGCGGTAATCACCAGCCAATATTGCTGACCGGCAGTGCCACCAGAGACACTGACCCCGTTCCCAGAGTCGGTTTCGAAGGTAAGGGTATCGTTCTCCGCGACCTCCTGAGCACCCGGCACAGTAATCTGCGGCAGGTCTTCGGCCTGAACTTCCGCCGTCGCTTCGCTCGTCAACGTCTCAAGCGTTCCGTCGTCATCGGTGTAGGAAACAACGACGCGCAGTTGCTGTCCGATGTAGTCCTCGGTGTTGGATAGAACCGAGCCCATCGCGCCCGGAATCTCAAACGATTCCCCAGAGTCAAACCTTTCCCACTGATAGGAAAAGTCTCCAGAGATGCCGTCGACATCGCTGATGCCTGTGATGGCCGCCGAAATCTCCTGGCCAGCGGTCGGTGTCGTATCCGAAAGAACAGGAAGCCCGTCCGGATCATCGTTGACTGGCGCAATCGTGGTGGGGACAGTTGCCGATGCCAGATCAACACCCGTGTTGGCATCGAAGAGCTGAAACGTGAGCGTCTCTGCTCCGTTAAAGTTGGCATCCGGCGTATAGGAAAGGTCTGCAAGCTGCGCGTTGATCTCTGCAGTAGTGCCGCTGAATGAGGCTTGTTGCGCCCCGGTCGAACCTGGTGCGCCGGTTGAGAGCAGGCCATTGGGAGCCGTTACGACAAGTGAGACAGCCTCGGTCGGATCGACACCGGTAATGACGATGGGATCGCCGTTTGCATCGGCGACGATAAGAAGCTCATCTTCGTTACCCTGCAACGCCGAAGGCACAGTGATAGCGGGACCGGCAGGCTCCTTGGGCTCGAACGGGTCATCGCGGCCGTCGAGGTAATAGAAGCCGTCACCGAATTCGAGAACTTCAACGCGCGTGAGCCAGTCGCGCTCACCGGTGTCGTTGTTCGTGACCTTAACCCAACCCCACCAACCGGAATGGATGTTGTATTCGGCGAAGTTTCCGGCGAGGACGACTGTGTCGGTGCCCCAGCCACCGTCGACGAAGTCGTTACCGCTGCCTGGCGTAACAGTGTCGTCGCCGCGGCCGGCAAAGACCCAGTCCCATCCGGAGCCGGCATCGACGATATCATTGCCGCCATCCGTCCAAATCCAGTCGTGACCGCCTTTCGTTGACACGATGTCGTTGCTTGGACCGGTGAATACCCGGTCGTTGCCGTCGCCGTAGTCTTGGACAGGTGTGATGTCCAAGGTCGCAGTCGCGCTCGCCACCGAGGTGCCGTCCGACGCGGTGTAGGCAAAGACGACATCGGTGTCGTCATCAGGATCCGTCGTGTAGGTCCACGAGCCGTCCGTGTTGGGTGCAAGCGTGCCATTGCCAGACTGGATCGACAGCTCCGTGATGCTCAAAGACGGGCCGTCGTCGTCCGTCACGCCGCCAAGCAGTTCGGCAGCAGCAATCGTCCGCGAGGTGTCCTCCGCAATCGCACCAAGGTCGACGGTTGACGCGATCGGGGCGTCGTTGATGTTGGTCACCGTGATCGCAAAGGTCTCGGTAAACGTCTGGCCACGCGAATCTCTTGCCGTCACTGCAACATTGACCGTTGGCTCGGTCTCATAATCTAGGCTCGCGTCAGCCTTCAGCTTGAGCTCGCCGCCCACCACCTCAAAGCGATTGTCGTCGGTCGTAAACGTGTGCGTGGCATCGTCGGGGTCCGTAACAGTGAGGCCTCCGATGACGACACCTGCATCGTTTTCGACAACCATCGGATCAATCGTGTCGAGCGTGATCGCCGAGGGGGGATCATTTGGCTCCTTTGGGGTGACCGTGTAGCTGCCGTTCGCAAGGGTTACGATCGCATCGTCGAACTCCAGGACCTCGACGCGCTTGAGCCAATCGCGTTCGCCACTGGCGTCGGTGACGCTGACCCAACCCCACCAGCTAAACGAGATGTCGTGGTCGTCGACGTTTCCTGAAAAGACTGCGGTGTCGTTGCCCTCGCCACCATCAGCAAAATCGCGCCCCGCTCCGGGATGGATCGTATCGTCGCCCCCGCGCGCATACATGATATCGTTTCGTTCAGTACCCGTGAGCTCTTCGCCCGCCCCCGTTCCATAGATCTTATCGCCAAACCTCGACCAAGTGGTCCCACTGAAGGAAGACGAGGTCCACCCCCATCCATGAAACTTAGCCATCTCGGGTACTCCTAACTTTACACCGGCAACCGGACCGTCAGGGGGATGACGACTAACCATCGCCAATCTTGAACTGCCGATATTTGAGAACTGTCGGACTAATCGCCGTTGAAATTCGTCGCGCGAATTCGAACCGCTTTTGATGCAGTCTCACGCCCCGGTTCCGGGACCACCTTGGCGCCGCCTCCAAATTCAATTCTTCACGCAGACTTTTCTTTATGCAGACGTTCCGTTTACTGATGTCTATTGAACCGCTTTCATCCCAATTCGACTATTGGACTTAAGTTCAACGATCTGCTGGCATAAGTGACAATTGAATTAGAAGTTACGGACCCTGTTAGCCTTGTGTCTTCCATGCGGTCGTTCGCTCCCCATCAGAGGCAAGTTGCTGCCCTCAGATTGCCTGACGCAGTGGATAGATTTTTCCAGGCGACGAGAAATGGGAAAGCAACATGACCGAGGGCTCAGGACTTTGCCGGCGACGCGCGCTGAGAAGCATCTTCCTCTGTCTCGCATTTGCGATGACTGCATTTGCACCTCTTGGATCGACCTTAACGGTCGCCGCCAAAGAGACTACGACGCAAGATGCAGGAGACCCCGCCGTCTTCGACGAGGTCTGGACGCTGGTGCGCGACAAGTTCTACGACCGGGATCTGAAAGGCTTGGACTGGGCGGCGATTGGAAATAAGTACCGCCCCCGTTACGTGACCGCGAGTGGCAACGTTGAGCGCTCAGCAGTGATAAATGCGATGCTCGATGAACTGGGCGCCTCACACACACGCCACTACACCGACGAGCAAACTGCTTACTATGAACTGGTAGACATCTTCTCGTATCCGCTGCGGAGCGACATACGCAGACACTTTTCTGGCGGCACCGTCACCTATGCCGGTATCGGCATCTTCACGAAAGTAATCGA
>Ga0315534_1000201_pt1 | contig 38553 bp, 45 predicted proteins | sample SalMarSW160240MG_FD_203094 | JGI IMG/M metagenome (GOLD analysis project Ga0315534, IMG submission 203094) | Salt marsh sediment microbial communities from the Plum Island Ecosystem LTER, Massachusetts, United States - Salt Marsh Sediment SW1602-40 ... | reverse complement strand
TATCCTCATTCTTCGTCACTGCGGCGTACCGATAAGTACGCCTCATTCCTAAGAATCTCGGATGCCTTGCATCTGAACATTTTCCAACAGCCTCCGAAAATGGGGTTCTCCGACAGGCTCCTAGTCGGCTGAATAGAGCTTTCGCTTGGTAATAGATCGCCGTATCGGACATATGCGAGATGGCAGGAGGAAATGTTGACCGGCCTGCTCCCCGCAAGCCCCGTCCGGAAGGGCGGGGTCATGGGGAGCTATACAAAAATGGCAATCTTCCTTACCGGGAAGCCCCGCCCGGGAGGGCGGGGCTTCACTTTGAGCTGCTGGAAGAGGCGAAGGCCTTCATGTCTAATCGAGTGACCTGGCCGGCTTTCTACCCATGAATGACCGTTCACGACCGGTGAAAGGACCCGGAGGCAGTGTTAATGGCTGGAACCGTGGAATCGGAGGGCAAGGCCCTTGAGTACGGTGGCGAGAAGATAGGCCAGCCCTGCAATGACAATGATTGTAGCCCCTGCAGGAAGATTCGGCCCGTAAGACACCATGAGCCCGGATGAGGTAAAGACGGCACCCAGGATGGAGGCCAGGATCATCATTTTTCCCAGGCTACGCGCATAATAGCGGGCGGTGGCTGCCGGCAGGGTAAGCAGGGCGATGACCAGGATGATGCCCACGACCTGAATGAGAATCACCACGGTTAGAGCAATCAGACAAAGCAGTAAGAGGTAAGTACTCACGACACCGACTCCCTGAAGCTCACTGTACTCCTCATCAAAACACACGGCCAAAAAGCGTTTGTAAAAGAGAAGAACCAAAAAGATAATGAGAGCATCAAGGCCGGCCAACTGCCACACGCTAGCCCTTTCCACCAGCAAGATATTGCCAAAAAGGTAACTCATCAGATCCACGTTGTAGCCTGGGGTCTTGTAGATAAACAAGATGCCCACAGCCATCCCGATGGCCCAAAGGGCCCCGATGATGGTGTCTTCGTATTGATGATAGCGCAGGCTGACAAAGCCTATGATGAGTGCGGCAAGCAGGGCTGACACGAGAGCACCGTGCATGGGATCATATCCATAGAAATACGCGATTCCCATACCCCCAAGGACTGTATGAGAAATACCGCCGCTGATGAAAACAATTCGCTTTACAACAACATAGGTTCCAATCACACCGCAAGCCAGGCTGGCCAGGAGCCCGATGACAAAAGCATTCTGCATGAAGCCGTTGCTCTTAAGCACCTCAATGAACTCTAACACCGCCCGACATCCCTCTTCTTATAATTCACACTTATGCTTTAGCATATGAACCGGCCCACCGTAACACGCCTCGATCACATCCCCGGTGATCTGCCGAGTCGGGTTGCACACAAGACGCCGGTTGACACAAGCGACATGATTCACATAGGTGGAGATGAAACCCAAGTCGTGAGAAACAAGAACGATCGTCACCCTCTCATTCAGTTTTTCCAGCAGCTCGTAGATGCCCTGTTCAACCCTTCCGTCTATACTGGCGGTGGGCTCATCTAGCAGCAGCAATTCCGGTTTTCCCACCAGGGCCCTTGCCATGAGAACCCTTTGTTTCTGTCCACCGGATAGGGTGCCAAAACGGCGATTTCGGAGAGTCTCAATTTCTGCTTCTCTCATCGCCTCTTCCGCCGCCTGGCGGTCACTTTTCCGATATCTCCCTAACGCAGGGGCTTTCCTCAGCCGGCCGATGAGAACCACGTCCATGACACTGATGGGAAAGCTCGCATCCAGGTCTGCATGCTGCGGAACATAGCTGATGAGGTGGCGGGCCTTCTCCGGGGCCTGGCCAAAAACCCGAACCTGGCCCCTCATGGGGTGGAGGAGGCCGAGAATGATCTTCAGGAGCGTGGTCTTGCCACTCCCATTGGGACCGACGACGCCCAAGAAATCTCCCTCTTCAACGGTGAGGGTGATATCTTCAAGCACAAGAGGGCCATCATAAGCAAAATCTACGTGAGAGACCTCGACAACCGTTTCCTTTTTGTTCATTGCATTGCCTTTGCCAACGCCGCAGCTATCCTGCTCATGTTCTCGAGATAGTCCTTGGCCAGAGGATCGATGTTGATAACCGTGCCTCCAATGGCATGGGCTACAATCTCGGCACTGGTCTGACTGAACTGTTTCTGGACGAACACGACCTTGACGCCTTCTGCCTTGGCTTGCTCGATGAGACCGGCCAGCATCTTGGCACTCGGTTCTTTGCCCTGTCCCTCGATCGGTATTTCCTCCAAGGCGTAGTCACGGGCAAAGTATCCCAATGCCGGATGAAATACCATAAATTTGCGCGTCTTGATGTCTTTCAGAATTTGGAGGACCTTGGCGTCCAGTGTATTGAGATCCCCTTGGAACGCTTTTAAATTGTTTTCATAGTATGATCTGTGAGCAGGGTCCTCAGCAATGAGGGCGTCACACATGTTTTGGGCCTGGATCTTGACCAACCTTAGACTCAACCAGATGTGGGGGTCCTTCATCCCCCTGCCCGGATGGTGGTGCGCTTCGTCGTCGTGACGATGGTAAACCTTCATGGACAGCAGTTCGATGCCATGGCGCGTATCGATCACCTTTATGTTGGGATTTGCTTGGCTGATACGCTCCATCCAAACATTTTCAAATGGCACACCGATGCGAAAATAGAGCCTGGCTTTGTTCAGCTCAGCCATCTGTCTGGGCCTGGGTTCATAGGTGGCCGGACTCTGCCCAGGACCGACCATGACAGAGACATCCACACGCTCACCCCCCACACGCTCCGCAAAAGATACCTGCGGCAGAATGCTGACAAAGACCTTGGTCCTGTCTGATGGATTCCTCTCTGATTTTGAATAGACGTCCGGCGAGATCGATAAGGCGAATCCCAAAAATACGGGGAAGAAAAGTGCTACCAGCAATGCAATACGCGAGAGCGTATTCTGACCCCTTTGGTGACCGCGGGGCGATAAGACTTGCCTGATGGGCGAAGGCCGGTACCGTGGAAATCGTGCGCGAGTGCGGTCTATCAATCTTGCGGATATCTTAGTGGACCCTTCTATGCCTTCATGGGTCATAGAAGGGTCATGCCCCCAGTCTGGGTCATACTTTGCTTTCCTGTGATCGAGAAACAACGTGAATGTCCCTCTGTGGAAACGGGATTTCGATATTTGCTTGTTTCAACTGTTTATAAACCGCCAGGTTCACCCTGTAAAGCGTTTCAAAATATGTCTTGGTGGGTATCCAATAGCGCACACCGATATTGATGGAAGAATCACCGAATTCTTGAATGCCGACCCGGGGCATCGGATCCTTGGAAATCTCCTGAAACCCGTCCAGGGCGTTCTTAATAACGCGGATGGCTTCCTCTGGGTTGCTTTCATAACTGACGCCGACAAGTTCCTCCACAATCTTGCATTCCTCCGAGTTGTAAAGAATCTCCCCCACGATATGCTTATTGGGTATGGTTATCTTCACGCCATCTTCATCCGTTAAAATGGTGGCACCAAGCTTCACCTCCTCCACGATTCCGCTGACTTCACCAACTTTGATGGTGTTGCCGACCACAAAGGGTCGAGTGAGGATGATCACAAGGCCTGCCCCGTAGTTTGAAAGAGGGCCTTGGATTGCAAAGCTTGCCCCGAAAGCCAAGGCGGCCAGTGCGGCAATAAAGGGTGCGATGGTGATGCCGAATTTTCCAAGGGCCACAAGGATTGCAAAGCCGATGATGGTGCCCTTGACCGCGGCGGTAGCAAACTTCGACAGGGTAATATCAAAGTGCTTCCTCTCAAAAAGCTTCATGAGGAACGAAGCTAGGGACCGTGCAACGATGACGCCAACGATGAGAACAAGGATCGCACCAATAACCTGGAAACTGTAATTTACGAAAAAATTAACAACCGTGTTGACCAAGTTCTGTATGGCCCCTATTTCATCCGGCATTTTTTGTTCCTCTTCTTCAACGCTATCGGGTGGCGAAGACTTCCTTGAGAAGATCCGTCACCCTTGCCGAAGGATCTTCTCGGATCTTCTTTTCTTCCTCGCCCAGTGTCAGGAAAAGGCCCTCCAAGGCACCGTTCTTGACATATTCATCCAAATCAAACGCCCAGGTTCCCACAAAGGGGATGCTTTGCACCTTTCCCTGCAAGTCTTGATACGTCCTGGTGACGCCTACCTCGGACATGGCATTCCTGACCATGGGTTTGAAGAGCTCGCCGAGCCGATCATGGGTCTTATCCTTAAAGTACAGGGTCGCCTCGTTATCTTGCCCTTGCAAGATTTTTCGTGCATCCGCGACCTTCATCTTCTTGATGGCATCCCAGAAAATGCCTTTTGCCTCTGGTGCGGCTGTCTCAGCCGCCCGGTTCATGCTCATCTCAAAGGCGTCCAACTGAGTCCCATAGCCCGCGGCCCGGACAAGCTTTTCCGCCTTCTGAACCGTGCCAGGAAGAGGGATCTTGATCTTCGGATTATCGTAGTAGCCGCCTGCCCGGGAGACCGTTTCTACGGCATTTTGGGTGCCGATTTGTAGCGCCTCTTTCAGCCCATCGATGATTTTTCCCTCAGAAAGCCCTCCGCCCAGCCCCACGGCTTTCTTGATGCCCTGCAGAAAGTCACCAAACTGCGCATGGGCCGGTGTGAGCTGAAGGAGACCAAAAGTAATAAGTAGTAACATGGCAAAGAGTCGAGGTCTTTTCATGGCATTCTTGTTCCCGTGGCGAACTTGTTCAAATCGTATATAATGAATATTTCAGAGTCCGAGTGAATCATGGGGTTGGGCCCAACACGGCCCAACCCCAATCACCTGCTCACAACCATCCGCAATAGCTCGCTTCAGCCTAATGGATCGGCATCAATTCCACCCTGCGGTTCAGTGCTCGGCCCTCCGGGGTGTCGTTGGAAGCCGCGGGCCTTGAAAAATTATAGCCTGCCGAGGAAAGCCGTTCCGGCTCAACGCCTTTGTCTATGAAATATTGCATCACGGCTTTGGCCCGTCTCTCAGACAGCTTCTGATTATAGCCCTTGGACCCAACGTTATCCGTGTGCCCCTGGATTTGCACCTTTAAAGTGGGATTCTTTTTCAAGATAGCCAAGGCTTCGTCCAGAACCGGATAGCCCTGGGGTTTGATATCCCATTTGGCGGTGTCAAAAAGGACATTTCCTTTTCCCAGCTCAACATTTGCAACCACCCAGCAACCCTTTTCATTCACCTTGGCGCCTTCGGGTGTTCCAGGACATTCATCCAGGTAGTCAGGCACGCCGTCGCCGTCGGTGTCGAGGGGACATCCCTTTTCGTCCACTTTCACGCCACTCGGTGTGTTTGGGCACTTATCCAGGTAGTCGTACACGCCGTCGCCGTCCGTGTCCAGAGGACAACCGTGTGCGTCCACCTGGACCCCTCTGGGCGTATTTGGACACTGGTCCAGATCGTCTGTTATGCCGTCGCCATCACTGTCCATGGCCTTTTCCAAAAAGACTTTCTCGACAAAATCGGCCATGGCCGCCCCACAAGCGATGTCATCGGCATTCACCATGAAGCCGCACTGACCCGCGCGGGTCACCTGCTCCATGAGTTTCTTCCCTGAAGGAGAATCACCCACGAGTATCGGATATATGCAAAGCCGGTCGCCAAACACGCCCTTCAGATTCTCGGCAGCCGTCACCGGGGCCTTGTCCATATCTTTTCCATCACTCACAATAATGAGCGCTATGTCGCCATGGGTCGCTTTCAAGTCGCCTCCTGCTGCGTCCATAGCTACCGCCAGAGGGCTGTTCCCACCGGCATGTTTGACCTTTTGCAGCGCATCTTCGAGCCCTGGCTTGGTGTATGCAGTCAGGCCGTACATCAGGCTCGTCAACTCGCCCGACCACAGGCTCGGGGAAAACTCCCTGAGGGCGCCGGCAAGTTTCAGATCCGGAATCGTTTGATTCATACGACTCACGATCTCTTTGGCATAGTCCAACTTCGCCTGCCCCTTATAGGCCTCAGCCATGGACCCGGATGCATCCAGGATAACCAAGAAATTGTCCACCTTCTGCCTGTACTGATCCGCTTGTACGGCTTGGGCCTTGAACGGGGTCTTGGGTTGTTGAGTGGCGCATCCGATGAACAGGACGCTCATCATCACAAAAAACAACGGTTTCAAATGACCTTTTCTCATCATGGCACCTCCCTGATACTGATTAACTGGTTATGATCTTCCACCCCTTTATCATCGGCCGAAGGGCAGACCCTTCAGCAGTTCCTTACCCTTTCCCTCCAAAGATTTCAACTCTTCTGATGCGTTACCCTGCCCTGGCAGGATTTTCTTTAATTCAGATGGCTTAGGGATTCCCTCTTCGAGACCTTTCTTCAGCATGCCTTTCAGGTCAGGGCGAAACTTGGGCGAAGAAAACGTGCCCGTGACCAATACGGGCACGTTCAGTCCGGAACGTTGCTTTGTGTCGCCCTGTCCCTTCAGGGTAGCCACAAAGCTGGGCTCCACCCGAAAGTCTAGGGTCTCTTTGACCAGATCGGCCTTGCCCGTGGCCAGAACCCGCAGGAGGGGAGACGACAGGGAGGTCTCTTGGGTGTCGACGATGCCATCAGTGATGGTAAAAGAGGAGTGAAGCTCGGAGAAGTCTGTCTTCGGCCGTTCCGCCTTTTTTTCAGCCAGACCGAAAGCGGCTTTCGTGTTCCGAACCATTCCTGCCAGGTCAATCCCAACGATGGCCCCATCCTTGAACAGCAAATCCCCTTTGCCGTTCAGGGTCCTTTTAATATTTTCAGCCTCATCCCCTGCCATACTGAGGGCCACCTCCGCCTGAACGTTGCCCTCCAAGAGATCTTTCTCCAAAACGTCCTTGAGCAAAGGCCCCGCCTGAATCTCCTTTACATGGAGTTCCATGTTGCTCTTGGGCGTATTCTTCCCCACATCGAGCGCGCCAGCAGCTGAGAGATCACCCCCGTAAAGTTTCGCGGTAAGGGGCTTCAAATCAAACCGGCCGTTCTTCCCGGAGACCTTGAGATAAAGATCCTGCATCTTTGCCCCCTGTGCCTTGAGCCTTCCTACCCGAATCGAGCCATCCAACACCAGTCTTCGAAGGGGGGTATAATCCATTTTATCTTGCTGGGCCGCAGAGCCCTTCGCCTGTGTCACTTCTTCTGTGTTCTTTTGTTCTGCTTGTGGCGGCAGGTATCGATCCACATCGATCGTATCCAGGTTGAGATCAAACTGGACATCGGGTTTGGAATAGTCTTTGGCCTTGATGGAAAAACTGAGCTTTGATTCATCTAGGTCCAGAACCCCGTCTGAGACCGACACATGTTCTTGGTCTCCCCTGACCTTCGCCTGGAGGCTGACCCGGTTCAAGGCCTCGGGATCAGCCGTGGTCACGGGAAAGGTCTGGCCCAGTGCGGCAACCAGCTTTCGAGGCGAAAAGGGAGACACCTCAAGGGCCAGGTCGAATTGCGGACGGGTAGCCGGGTCCACGATGTTACCTTTTAGACTTATATCTAATTCTTTTAGCCCCTTGACAACGAGATCCAAGGGGATGGTCCCCTTGCCTGGGTCCTTCCCGAGAGGTCCCGCCTTGCCCTCCATGGACAGGGGGTGCTTGTCCAGCTTGGCCGAGAAGGCGAAGCGGATCGGGCGGTCCAGAGAGACATCATAGAGGCGGAGAGTGACATCCGAAATCTCTCTGCGTTCTCCTTTGGGTTGATCGATCCAGAGGGCGGAGCCCTCGGTGACGGCAAACTCACCCACGGCAATGGCCTTGATAGGAAGACCTTCCCCGGGTTCCGTCTCTGGCAGCTTCTTTTCCTTCTTCGGCGGTTTGGGAGGGACTTTATCTGAAGGTTTTCCTATGCCCTCCCAGTTTACCCTGCCGGCTTTACTCCTTTCCAGAACGATCCTGGGTCCTTCCAAGATGAAGCGCTTGACCTGGACGTCTCTGGAAAGGAGAGGTAAGAGCTTTACCCGCGCCTCGAAGGATTTGACGCTCACAAAGTCCTTCTCCTCAAAGCCCGGGGGGTTTCCCAGGTGGAGATCGGAAAAGGCCAGGCCTGCCCAGGGAAACAGGGAGAGCTGGAGTTTTCCCCCTATGCTGAATGGTCGTCCCGTGGCTTCCGAGACCTTCTTTTCGATCTCAGGCTTGTACTTATTGACATCCACAAACCTCGGAACGATCAGCAGGGCCACAATCACCAAGAGTAAAAGCCCACCTCCAAGAATCAGTGCCCATTTCAACAGCCTTTTCATGGTTTACCTCCAGATGGACGGTTGAACCGCAAGAGCCAACCCATGCCCCGAAGCTTGCTACAGGGACCTTCAATCTTATATATTATTTTCAGCGTATCCCATCCCATATTAGGTCTCTGCCGTAAATGGGGTAAACAGTGTATTTTTGTGAGAAAAGAACTGTATTTTTCTGAGAAAAGGCCTTCAATGCCTGAAGGCATTTGGTCAACAGCCCATTAAGAAGAGGCCTCTGAAACCATGTGGATTACCCGTTGCGGAAAAGGTATCTCAATGCCATTCGCATCAAGGGCTTCCTTGATCTTGCGCGTAAGATCAAATCTTACGGTCCAATAGTCAGCGCTCTTGACCCAAGGCCGTACGACAAAATTGACACTGGAATCCGCAAGCTCTGAAACAGCAACCTGCGGAGCAGGGTCAGCAAGGACCCTGTTGTCTTCCTTTATGATGTTACTGATGACTTCGTATGCCTTTTGGATAGAAGAAGTGTAGCCGATACCGATCACCAGATCTATCCTCCTTGTGTCATAACCAGAGATGTTCTTAATGACGTCTCCGAAAATCTTTCCGTTTGGGACCATGATTTTCACATTGTCTGGTGTCGCTAATACGGTGGTGAAGAGCTGGATCTCTTTAACAGTGCCGGCTACGCCTGCCCCGTCGATGAAATCCCCCATTCTGTACGGACGTAACACAAGAATCAGAACACCAGCAGCAAAATTGGCTAGGGATCCCTGCAACGCAAAGCCCACAGCAAAACCAGCAGCACCGAGAACTGCCACAAAAGAAGCCGTCTGAATCCCAAACTTGGCCAGAGCAGCCAGAACAGCAAAAGTCAAAATAATGACATAAGTCAAATTGCCGACAAACGAGATTATTGATGGCTCCTGCTTGGCCTTGGTCAAGATTCTGTCTACGATTTTTCGGCCTATACCGGCTACAATGCGGCCGAGAATCAGAATGAGAATCGCGCCGATGACCTGCAATCCATAAGTGGTGGCAAAAGTGACCAGTTGTTTAACCAGAGATTCCATGTTGTCCCCCTTTCACATTAACGGAGTCTGTTAGTCAGCTTAGCGGCAGGATAAGTCTGGCTGCCAGCCTTATCATTAATCGGCCATTTGGTCAATCAGAAGCGATGCCCGAGAGCAAGTCCTGCTCGGCATTTCCAGGACCTGCTGTTTGAACTGGCACGTTGTCCGGGCGAGCCGTTACCTTTTTGCCGATTATCATGATCGCCCCAGGGGCCTTCTTAGGACTCGCGCAAAAATAACTTCACATTTTGGCATCTCAGCTTCAGCCCATCTTTGACCGATACCTCATTCTCAAACTCCTCGAAATAGCTCGCTATTCCTCCGGTTTTGCTCAATCGGATCGGCCAAATCTGAACCAAATCTGAGCGCCAATTCTGCGAACTTATTTTTGCGCAAGCCCTTAGCGTTATCCATTGAGCTTTTTGTTCGATTGACGTAATAAGCAGTTGAGCAATACTGCCATGATTGCCCAAAAAATCCCCGAGAAGTTGGTGGAGATTTGCTCTGAACGCGAGACGTCGACCATAGGATATACGTATGATAGATACATTGGTACTGGGCATTGTTCTTGGTCTATCAGCGGGACTTGCGCCCGGGCCGCTTCTTGCGTTCGTCATATCCCAAACACTCAAATACAACATTAGGGAGGGACTTAAGGTCGCTCTGGCACCTCTCATTACAGACTTGCCTATCATTTTGATCACCTTATTCTTGTTAGCCAAACTATCCAACTTTAAGATGGTCTTGGGCGTGATTTCCTTCCTGGGTGGGGCATTCATATTATACCTATCCTATGAAACTATTCAGACCAAACCTCTTCAAGTGGCGTATCAAGATGCCAAGCCTCAATCACTCAAGAAGGGTGCTATGGTCAATGCCTTGAATCCGCATCCTTACTTGTTCTGGTTCAGCGTCGGGTCACCAACCATGCTCAAGGCCCAAACGGCAAGCAGCCTGGGTGCCGCGGCGTTTGTTACAAGCTTTTACTTGTGCCTTGTCGGGTCCAAGATATTCTTGGCCGTCGTTGTTGGCAAGTCCCGAACTTTCTTGGAGGGCCGCATCTATGTCTACACCATGCGTGTCTTGGGGGTGCTGTTGTTTGTCTTCGCGTTGTTACTTTTCCGCGACGGACTGAGACTCATTGGCATGCCAATATGACCGGCACTCTTGGGGCATAACCGGTAGACTTGTGGCGCCATAACGTCTATGATCGCGGGTGAACCGAAAAAGCGAGCGCATTCCCCGTAGCTTGCTGCGGGGTTAGCGAGCGTATCTAAAACAGTCAGCGTTCCTTACGGTCGAAGATTCCCTGTAGCTTGCTACAGGGACCTTCAATCTTGGTCATTTTTGAAAGCTAACAGAATCTTCACACAATTCTCATGGAATTCTAACAGGCCCTTATTAGTCTGTTACTCATGGAATTCGTATTTCTTGTAGCAGAATATTTTTTGCCGTATGGGAAAACTTGTTGAAGCTGCAGTTTTCAGACAAATTAGCCGCAGACAAACGCAGACAAATGGATGACCCTGTGAGAAGGATGACATGATGGCAAAAGAAAAGATCCTTGCCGTAGATGATGAAGAAGATATCCTGGAGTTGCTCAGATTCAATCTTTCAAGAGAGGGCTGTCAGGTCTCCTGTGCATCATCCGGAGAGGAGGCGCTGCGCCTTGTGCAATCTGAACTTCCGGACCTTATCGTGCTGGACCTGATGCTTCCGGGCATAGACGGCCTGGAGGTCACAAGAGGGCTGAAAAACGACCCCAACACCAAGAATATCCCCATTGTGATGCTAACGGCCAAGGGCGAGGAGGCAGATATTGTGGCAGGCTTGGAACTTGGTGCTGACGATTACGTGACCAAGCCGTTCAGCCCGCGAATCCTGGCAGCCAGGGTTAGAGCCGTGCTGCGCAGAAAGGTCAAAGAGGCACCCGAGGAAACCTCGGTGATTCGCATTCACGATCTTGTCATTGATCCGAGGCGTCACGCGGTGCTGGTCAACGGCGAGTCAGTTCAGTTGACTTTTACAGAATTTGGGATCCTCAATTATATGGCCAGGAGGCCGGGATGGGTATTCACTCGTTATCAGATCGTCGATGCCGTTCGAGGTGAGGATTATCCTGTTACTGACCGTTCGGTAGATGTCCAGGTTGTTGGGCTGCGGAAAAAGCTGGGGGTTGCGGGCAAGTATATTGAAACGGTCCGGGGTGTCGGGTATCGATTCAAAGAGTGAGCACATGCGAAAAAGGAAAAGATTGCTCTGGCAGCTCTATCCATCCTACCTGGTGATTACTCTCGTCTCTCTGCTGGCCGTAACATGGTATGCCTCCAAATCCTCGAGGGATTTCTTTCTGGAACAAACCGCCGCCGATCTGGAAGCACGGGCCCGCCTTTTTGAAGAACAAGTCTCGGAATATCTTAATCCGCTGAGAGAAAAAACCGTTGACCTGCTGTGCAAGAGAGTCGGCAAGCCAGCTTCAACCCGTATCACCGTCATACTTGCCTCTGGTAAGGTCGTCGGCGATTCCGACGAAGATCCGGAGAGGATGGATAATCATGTGGATCGGCCGGAAGTCATCAGGGCCTTGAGAGGATCTTCCGGCAGGTCCAAAAGGTACAGCCGAACCCTGGAAAAGAACATGATGTACGTGGGCATACCCATCAAGAAAGATGGCCAAACCTTTGCGATTGTCCGTACGTCCATTCCGGTAAACGCCATAGACGTGGCCATCAGAAACATTCAAATCAAGATTGCTGTTGCAGGTCTTGCTATCGCCGCCTTAGCTGCGATGCTCAGTTTTCTCGTCTCTCGCCGCATTACCAGGCCCATTGAGCAGATCAAGAGTTGGGCGGAATCCATTGCTCGCGGGCAATATCAGGTCAGGCCACCAGTCGGTGAATTGGACGAGATTGGAGCCCTTTCCGACGCGGTGAATCAGATGGCCGTTGAACTGCGTCAGCGGATGGATAACAGCCTGCGTCAGCGGAACGAAATGGAAGCGGTGCTTGCCAGCATGGTTGAAGGCGTTATTGCAGTGAACATGGAAGAGCGGATTATCAGCATAAATCAAGCCGCAGCCCGAATGTTCGCATGTAATCCATCTGCCGCCAAGGGCCGCACGATCCAAGAGGTGGTCAGAAATGTTGTCTTGCACGAGTTTTTGAGAGATACGTTGTCCAGCGAGGAGCCCGTCGAAAAGGACATCGTGCTGCACGCGGGCGATGAACGCTTTATCAACGGACATGGCACGGCACTCTGCGATGCAGAGGGTGAGCGGATGGGCGCACTCATTGTATTAAATGACGTGACACGGATTCGGAGACTTGAGGATGTTCGCCGAGAATTTGTTGCTAATGTTTCCCATGAGATTAAAACCCCGATTACAGCCATCAAAGGATTTGTAGAGACGCTGCGGGACGGTGCGGTGAAAAACCCGGATGATGCAGAAAGATTCCTGGGGATCATTGAGAAGCATGCAGAGCGCCTCGAAGCCATTATCGAAGATCTTCTCAGCCTTTCCAGGATCGAGCGGGAAGCTGAACGAGGAGAAATTGCTCTTGTCGACGGCCAGGTGCAGGACGTTGTCCAGATGGCGGCCCAGGTTTGCGAGATGAGCGCAGCGGCCAAGAAAATAAAGATCGAGCTTTCTTGTGATAAAGATCTCGCCTCAAAGATCAATGCACTACTTCTTGAGCAGGCCATCGTGAACCTCCTTGACAATGCTATTAAGTACAGTGATGAGGGAAGCATCATTCGGGTGGAGGTTACTCAAACGGCCGATGAAATCACAATTGACATTCGGGACCAGGGCTGTGGCATTGCAAAAGAACACCTACCCAGGCTATTTGAGCGGTTTTACCGGGTAGACAAGGCAAGAAGCAGACAACAGGGGGGAACCGGACTCGGCCTGGCCATTGTCAAGCACATTGCCCAGGCCCACGGCGGCAGGGTATCGGTTGAAAGCATGCCGGGCAAGGGGAGCACTTTTTCAATCCACTTACCCATGGCATAGCGTTTTGACAGTTAGGACACAGCCAACCCGAGGACCAATGCTTTTTTCATCATAATTGATGGTTTCGCAAAAAGTCAATTTTGCTCGCTCCGTGAACATTTTGGGTGCCATTGAGGTGCTCAGCTAAAATGCTAACACGCAGTGAAGCTTTGCGCTCAACTCGGGCTAAGGCCCTCAAGCAGTTAGCATTTCTTAACGCTGAACACCTCAAGTGCTTTCTCTCCAAAATGCTCAATTTCGCTCACAAAAGACTTTTTGCGAAACTATCATAATTGGCCAGCCTCAACGGCTGGTATGGAAGGGACATGGTAGCGCCATCAAAGATCAAGGCCCTTTTCTTGTGTACGGGAAACTCGTGTCGGAGCCAAATGGCGGAAGCGTGGGCGAGATATCTTAAAGGAGATAGGATTGAGCCCTATTCTGCAGGCGTTGAACCCCACGCTGTGGACCCAAGAGCGATCAAGGCTATGGCAGAAGTGGGCATCGATATCTCCGGTCAAAAGTCAAAATCCATAGATGAGTTTGGAGACGTTGCATTTGACTATGTGATCACACTCTGTGATCACGCCGCACAGTCCTGCCCGGTCTTTCCTGCCAAGACCAAGGTCATACACGTGGGGTTTGAAGATCCGCCGAAGTTTGCGGCAGATGCCGGCGATGAGGAGGAAGCCATGGGCCACTATCGCCGAATCCGAGACGACATCAAGAGATTTGTGAAGCAGTTGCCTGAGGCATTGCTGGATACACATGAGTAAAATGCCGGGCGGTTAATTTCACCAAACGGCTTCGATACCCTATCAGAGCAATTGTAGTAGTACTCCGGTGCAAACAGCGATGACTAAGATAGCAAAAGCTTTTGCCAGTCGACTGACCCAGCGGCCGAACTCTTCGACAAGCTCTTCATCCCAGCGTTGCCATTGGTCCACGTCGTTGCTTGTCTTCCTCTGGTCTGACATCCTCGTGATGTCTTCTGCAATTGTACGACAGAGATCCATAGCGGTCCCTCCTTATTGAAGATTGGCCCTAATTCTCTCTGAGCCATTTATCCCTGTTGATTTGTTTGAAGTTTAAGTCTCTATTGTTTGCCGTTTATTAGGATTCTGCGAGTTTTTTGTATCCTCCATGACGACCTTAACACGGTTGACCGGCAAGGTGGATGGGTATCCTGCTAAACCACTTCTGCTGCGTATGCCTCACAGACTTGAAGGAACTGGACATTTCTCACGAATATCTAACAGTATTGTAATAGTCGTCTAACTATCTTTGCACATCATAACGCATGGAGAGATGGATTGTGTGTTTGTGAAAGGTTTTGGCACTTAGATCTCAGATCGCTAACGGATGGAGGAAAATATGGCAAAGGAAAGACACGTCGACAAACTGATGTCGGTGTTCAGTATCATGATTGGCAAGGACCTGGGTCTGCCGGAAAATGTATCCACTCAGGTTGTGTTTGTGTACAACAGAAAGGCAAATGTTAAGGAATTCAATCTAATAGACAAGGAAATGAACGAAGATATGACTAGGAGGATTACATCGTGGTTGGAGAAAAATGTGGATGTACACGATGTCATTCACGGCTTGAAGTCGAAGGGAATGGGTTTGTTGAGGCCAATGTAACAACAAAGGAATGGTGACATGGAAAAGCAAAAGAGAATCGCTTTGGTTGCTCATGACCAGAGAAAAGAGGACTTGTTGGGTTGGGTGACGTACAACGCTGAAGTACTGACCCAACATCGGCTATTTGCCACGGGAACAACGGGCAAGATCATATCTGAGGCATGTTCACTGGAGGTTCACAGACTGAAAAGTGGTCCACTGGGTGGCGACCAACAGCTGGGTGCCATGATAGCCAACGGCGAACTGGATATCTTGATATTTTTTTGGGACCCGATGACACCACATCCACATGATGTAGATGTCAAGGCACTGCTCAGAATGTCCGTGGTCTATAACCTGCCGGTTGCTTGCAACCGGTCAACCGCGGACTTTCTCATATCAAGCAGATTGTTTGAGGAGGAGTACGAAGCTATTATTAAAGACTACACGAAACAGATAGGAAGGCAAGGATGAAAAAGATTCTCGTTATCGATGATCAGCAGTGCATTCGGGAGCTCGCTTCTGAGGAGCTCATCTCTGAGGGATACCGGGTGCACAGCTTGGGAGACGCCAAGTCAGTTAGGGTCAATCTGAGATTCTCAAAACCGGATCTGGTGCTTCTCGATTTGTATCTGGATGAAGCTGACGGATTTGGCGTGCTGCACGACATCAAGGGACAATATCCTAAGATACCCGTTATTATCTATACCGCTTATGACAGCTATAGGGAGGACCTGCGCGTGTCCAGAGGCGATGGCTATGTGATAAAGAGCATGGCCTTTGACGAACTGAAAGAAAAGATAGCCGACGTCCTAGCGCGACAACAGGCCATTGAAGCGACAGGGGACGCACGGCCAAGTTATGGGAACCGCCGTGTAGCCTTCGCGTCTTGATAGCCTTTCGTGAGGTTTGTCGGATAACACACGATGGCAAGAGCTAGGTTCCAGACGGTGAAGACATGGGATGGAACATCAGAGGTCAGGGAATGAATACGTATGAATGGGCGACCCTACTTCTTTCCTCTTTCTGTTTCTTCCTCGACATTTCGCATAGACAGGGTTAACGCTGGAAGACTACGGGTTATTATTGAAAGCCTCCACAGCCGTTTGTATCACGTTCATAGCTTCGTTTGCCTCAGAAAAGCCTCGGCTTTCCATCTTTCCAGCCCCTTTATAATTGAGGAACCATGTTTCGACAATGGTCGTGACACCGGGAAACCTGGTGTCTAATTCCTTTATGCTGTCGACTTTGTACAGGGGGCTTTCTTTGGCAACCGCAATGATCTTGTCATCTTGCTCTCCCCGGTCGAGCAGCTTCAGTACACCCAGGACTTTGGCTTCTACAACAGACCCGCGGGGAAGCGCTCGACCGAGAACCAACACATCCAGAGGGTCGCCGTCACCGCCGAGTTCCTTGGGCAGCAAAGTCCGAGGGATCATGCCGTAGTTTCCCGGATAGCCCAGGTACTTAACAACGCGGGGTTTGCCCTTCTCAAACTCCCACTTGAGTTCACCGTGGGGCTTGCCGACTTCCCATTTTGCTGTTGTGCCAGACGGTATTTCAATCACGGCGTTTATTGTTCCCTCAGGATTCAGGGCCGGAAATCCGGTCAACAAACTTTTGCCGCCAGCGATCGTATACGCATCAACAACAGTAAGTCCTGGAGCGATGTTCGCTCTTGGCCCCTGGTTCGAAAGGCATGAGACGTTGGAGAGGCTTACAATCAGAATGAACCACAATGGAAAAGCTCTTTTCATGATATTTTCCTTCGAAACAGGTCTCTTTGAACGGCAAATGCGAGCGTATTCCCTGTAGCTTCATGCATGCAGTTTCAAATTGGTTTAACTAAACACCCCCAACATCGTTGCAAATACTACCAATACTAAGAGACCGACAACCCCGCAGACAATACAGACGGATAAGAGTAGCTTCCAGTCCCATTGGTTCATCTTCCAAACACCTCCTTTCCGTACATTAGCGTTGATGCGCGGCACCACTTGAGAGCCTTGACCGGCCTGCTCCCCGCAAGCCCCGTCCGGAAGGGCGGGGTCAAGGGGAGCTATACAAAAATGGCAATCTTCCTTACCGGGAAGCCCCGCCCGGGAGGGCGGGGAGGCTTCACTTTGCCAACGGCGTCAATATTCATCGGGAAGGTATTTCACAAGGTCTCGGACCAGCAGTTCATTATGGTAGCGAAATAGCATTAGAAGGATTCTCTCTTCAACGCTCCTGTCAGACCAGTCTCTTTTTTGTGCCTCCCCATCCAAATCCGCCACACAGCCTTCTTTGTCTTCAACGCCTAGTCGAGACCACCAATGATCCAACCAATCATTGAGTCTTTGAACGTCATCAGAGTCGTTAAAATTATACCATTGCCCTAAATCCGGCACAATCGCATCACGTCGCCTTATTATTTCTTCGATATTCAGCTCGTCGTGCCCACAGCTGGAGCATTTTAGTTTCGTTGCTTTCAAGCCTCTCTCCTATCCTATAAGAAAAGGGGGCCCTGGTACTCAGGGTGCACGCCGCAAGGCAAAAGCTCACTTGCCCATGAGCTCGAAAATATAGACGCGAACGGGACGCCTGCAAATGACATCATTCAGGATGTCCGCACGCTATACAACATATTGTCGTTCGAATCGGTTGTGCATCATTGAACGTGCCAGCCGCGTGATTTTCGGTTTCTTTAAGCTCTCAAATATAAAGCACAGCTTGACCAGATTTGCAAGTCCCGGAAGGCTGGTGAGGGCCTTCTTAGTGCCCACATCCCGGAACGTTGTCCAGATCCTGGAAACTTCATTCGTACTCGTTCATTGAATTCTAACTCTTCTCTAACTCGAACCTAACAATCCAGGCTTACCATCTAACATGAATGCTGAGCTTCGCTCTCCTCGCTCGCAGTGATGGAGGCACGCTGTTGGACGTTTAGACGGGTGTCTCCGCCTCATTCTCGGCCCACCTTGGCCTGTGGATTTGGAAGGCAAGCCGCACTGTCTGGGCCAGGGGATAGAGCAGCATCGGCGGGGATCAGCGCTTGGTGTGACCACATTTATTCCCTGGACTATCAAGTCTGAAGGAGGTGATCTTAAAGAGAGTGGCTAATCAGAGGCTAACACAATCCTAACAATAATCTAACAAAGGTGAAAGATCTTAACCCAATCGTTGTTTCGACATGCAAAGGAGGAAAAGAAATGAAATTGAAAAGTTTTCTGATACTGGCAGTCGCCATGACCTTCTGTTTTTCGGCAAGCGTGGTCTCGGCAGGCAATCTCGTGATTAAGGGTTCCACGACGGTACTACCCATTGCCCAAAAGGTGGCGGAGGCCTACATGAAACAAAACCCGGATGTAAAGATTTCCATTTCCGGCGGAGGGTCCGGCAACGGCATTAAGGCGCTGATTGACGGCAGCACGGACATTGCGGACAGCTCCCGATTTATTAAGGACAAGGAAGTCGAACTGGCCGTTGAAAAAGGAGAATATCCCGTGCCTTTTGCCGTGGCCTATGACTGTATCGTGCCGGTGGTGCATCCGAGCAATCCTGTGATGAATCTTACCATGGAGCAACTGAAGGCCGTCTATCAAGGAGAGGTCAAGAACTGGAAAGAAGTGGGTGGCCCTGATAGACCGATTGTGGTTATCTCTCGGGATACATCCTCGGGGACCTATGAAGTCTGGCACAAGAAGGTCATGAAAGAAGAAAGGGTCTTTCCAGGGGCACTTCTCCAGGCCTCCAATGGCGCTATTGTCCAGGCTGTTTCAAAAAACAAGAACGCCGTAGGCTATATCGGGCTCGGCTACATCGATAAGAGTGTAAAGCCTTTGACGGTGAACGGCATTACAGGGTCAAAGGAAACGACCCTGAACGGGACCTATCCCATCAGTAGGCCCCTCTATATGTTCACGAACGGTTGGCCAAAGGGGGACACAGTCAATTTTATCAACTTTGTGGTGCACCCACAAAAAGGTCAAAAGTATGTGGGCGAGGCAGGGTTCGTGCCCTTGTTTTAGGTCATCATTGCAAGTGGGGCGCAGAGCATTACGATATTTGATGCCCTAATGACGCTTAGATATAGAAAACGCAATGGCTAAAGCACATCGAAAGGGAAAGAATCGCCAACAGAGGGAGCGGGCTATCCGTGTCCTCTTCTTCGGTGTGGCACTAGCCTCCATTACGACGCTCACCCTGATTGTCGTGTTCCTCTTTATGGAAGGCCTGCCCATTCTTGGCAAGGTTTCTGTGAAGGACTTTCTTTTTGGGCACTACTGGTATCCCACAGACGAGCCGCCCGACTTTGGCATCTTTCCGCTGATGGTGGCATCTTTGGCCGTTACGGTGGTGTCGTCTCTCGTTTCCATTCCGCTGGGGGTAATGACCGCCGTCTATCTGGCAGAGGTGGCATCTTCACGTATCCGGGAGTGGATGAAACCGATTGTGGAGCTTCTGGCAGCGCTGCCTTCCGTGGTCATCGGTTTTTTCGGGATGGTTGTTGTGGCTCCTTTTCTCCAAAGAGTTTTTGACATACCCACGGGCCTCAATCTCTTTAATGCCTCTTTGATGCTGGCTTTTATGTCTGTTCCAACCATTTGCACCCTGTCCGAAGATGCCATCTTTGGCGTTTCCAGAGAGCTGAAAGAGGCCTCTCTGGCGTTGGGGGCCACCCATTGGGAGACGATTGCTCGGGTTGTTATTCCTGCCTCTCTTTCGGGCATCTGTACGGCTGTGATCCTGGGTATGTCCCGGGCCATCGGGGAGACCATGGTGGTGCTCATGGTGGCCGGCGGGGCAGGCCTTGTTCCCCATTCCTTGTTTGATCCGGTCAGGCCCATGCCTGCCAGCATAGCCGCTGAAATGGCAGAGGCCCCCTTTCGGAGCGATCACTATCATGCCCTTTTTGCTACGGGGATCGTGTTGTTTGCCTTTACGTTGCTGTTCAACCTTGTGGCTGATCATATCGCCCACCGATACAAACAGGTGGGGGCCGCAACGCTCTGAGAGTATGCGATGAACGAATCAAGCGTCGCTCATGTCGACTATGGTGCCATGGCCTTGCCTGAACCGGAGAAGGCTCAGAACGAAAGGGGGATCGCCCCCGGCATCCGGGCGCATCGCAGACTTTTCCAGTCTTTTATGTTTTGGTTCTTCAGGCTTTGCGCTGTCATTAATGGAATCGCATTGCTGATCATCGTCTATTTTCTCGTCGCCAGGGGTTGGCGGGCCATCAACTGGACATTTCTGACGCAATCGCCTACGAACTCCATGACAGAAGGCGGCATTCTGCCCTGTATTGTCGGGACCCTCTGCCTGGGCTTGGGGGCCATCCTGGTGGCCCTTCCGATTGGGGTCGCCTCTGCCATCTATCTTCATGAGTATGCCCGTCCCGGCAAGCTGGTCCGCATGATTCGTCTGGGGATCAATAACCTGGCAGGGGTTCCATCCGTAGTATTCGGACTGTTTGGATTGGCCTTCTTTGTGGTCTGGTTGGACTTCGGAGTCAGTATCCTGTCCGGGGCCCTGACGCTCGGCGCCATGACGTTGCCGGTGATTATCGGGGCCTCCGAGGAGGCCCTTCGGGCCGTGCCGGATACTTACCGGGAAGCCTCTCTCGGCCTGGGAGCGACGAAGTGGCAGACGGTCTATCGGGTCGTTCTCCCCGCTGCATTGCCCGGTATCCTGACCGGGGCTATCTTAGGGCTCAGTCGTGCCGCGGGTGAAACGGCGCCCATCATGTTTACTGCGGCCGTTTTTTATAGCCCTTCCTTGCCCTCTTCTCTTTTTGATGAGGTTATGGCTCTTCCTTATCATATCTATGTGCTGGCTACGGCCGGTACGGAGATCGAAGCCACGCGGCATCTGCAATATGGAACGGCCCTTGTGCTTATTGTTCTCGTTTTTGGGTTGAACCTTGTGGCCATTTTCTACCGGGCGCGCCTGAGACGGGGGATGGAGTAGACAGGGATTGAAGCTCCCTGTAGCAAGCTGCGGGGAATCTTCGACCGTAAGGAACACTGACCTTTTTAGATACGCTCGCTAACCCCGCAGCAAGCTACGGGGAATGCGCTCGCTGTTGCGGTTCAAAGATGGACAAATCGCCAATGATGACAACGAAGAATTTGGATTTCTATTATGGTGATTTTCAAGCCCTTCATGATATCTCTCTCGATTTTCGTAGGAGTGAGGTTACGGCCCTCATCGGCCCATCAGGGTGTGGAAAGAGCACTTTGCTTCGGTGTCTTAATCGGATGAACGATCTCATTCCCACGAGCCGAGTTGAAGGCGAGGTGCTCCTGAAAGATCAGAATATCTATGATTCTAACGTGGATGTGGTTGCCCTTCGTCGTGATATTGGCATGGTATTTCAAAAGCCTAACCCCTTTCCCAAAAGCATTTTTGAAAATGTGGCCTACGGGTTACGCGTAAACGGCGTAAAGAACAAGGCCTTCATTGCAGAGCGGGTGGAGAAAAGCCTGCAAGAAGCAGCCTTGTGGGCCGAAGTGAAAGACAGGTTGTATGAATCCGCCCTGGGCCTATCAGGGGGGCAGCAGCAGCGTCTTTGCATTGCAAGGGCGACGGCCGTGGAGCCCGAGGTCCTTCTCATGGATGAACCTGCATCCGCACTGGATCCCATTGCCACCCAGAAGATCGAGGAGCTGATTCACAAACTGAAAAAGACATACATGATTATCGTTGTTACCCATAACATGCAGCAGGCAGCCCGGGTCTCTGATGTGACCGCCTTTTTTTATTTGGGAGCGCTCATCGAAGTGGATAAGACGGAAACCATTTTCACCCGGCCAAGCCTGCAACAAACATCTGATTACATCACGGGTCGCTTTGGCTAGGATTGGCTGGAAGAGAGGGAAAACCGCATGACCGAGAAGCGTCTCCAGAGAGAGTTGGACAAACTCAAAAAGAGGATTCTTTCCCTAGGCGCCATGGTGGAGGAGCGTGTTCGTATGGCGGTCAGGGCGATCGAATCCAGGGACGAACAACTTGCGGCCAAGATCATCCGCATGGACTACGAGATAGATGAGAACGAAGTTGAAATAGAAGAAGAATGCCTCAAAGTTCTGGCGCTTCATCAGCCTGTTGCCGTGGACCTGAGGTTCATTGTTGCTGTGATCAAGATCAACAATGAGCTGGAAAGGGTGGCTGACGAGACCGTTAACATCGCAAAATGCGTACAACGCATTGCCAAACAGGACAGGCTGGAAGTCTCTTTTGACTATTATCAGATGGCTGAAAAAGCGAAATTTATGCTCAAAATGAGCCTGGATGCCCTTGTTAACCTGGACCTGGACCTTTCTTTTCGGGTACTTACTCTAGATGATGAGGTGGATCACATGAATAGCCAGATTCACGACCACGTCAAGGAGACCGTCCGTCAGAAACCTGATCGAGCGGAGCAGCTGATTAATTTGCTGTTAGTTTCTCGCCACCTTGAGCGAATAGGAGACCATGCCACCAACATTGCCGAAGAGGTGATCTATATGATCGAAGGTGAGATTGTTCGGCACGGCAGGTGGGAGCAAGGCGTTGAAGAAACAGAGTCTTAGTCTCTTCTGATTGTTCTTTTCTTCGCTGCACCACTTCCCTTCGAGTATCTCAGGCCTTTTCAAGGGAATACCTCATTTGAGTTTAACAAAAATCTAACCATATCGTCATTTCGTCTTAACAATCTTGATGTTTTCTTAAGAATCTTCATTCTGTGTTGACAGAATGGAGTGAAAAGCACCTGGAACGTATAGGTGACATGCCTTTGTGAAGGAGGTGAAGCTTGTAAGACTTAGGAGGAAAGCGGAAAGAGAATCGCATCTTTGAAAACAACAAGGAGGATAAGGTAACATGAAGAAAATTGGATTCATCCTGTTCATGGCAACAACGTTGCTGATCGGTATGGGAAGCTATGGGATCTCCGAGGCCTTGGACACAGCGGGCCAAGACCGCCTGATTGATGTACTGATCAAGAAAGGCATCCTGACAGAAGAAGAGGCCGTAGACATCAAGAAAGAGGCAGAGGCCCTGGGAAAACAAAACCAGGAGGAGATCGTCAAGAAGATTAAGGATAAGGGACTCGCGGTTCCAAAGGCCCTGAAGGGGTTGGAGGTGGGGATGCTGGCCTATCTTGACTATTCCAATGGCCAAAAGCCGGGGCCTGATGATGGGGTTTCCAGTTTCAATGAGTTTAGGCTCACTCGGGGTTACCTGACAGTAAAGAAAGAGATCTTGCCATGGATGCACACGCGAATCACTATTGACACGCACCAGGATGATACCGGGGATTATAAAGAACGGATCAAATACCTTTATGCTGAGCTGAGACCGTCTGATTTGGGACTCCTGACCGACATGAAGTCTGAAATCGGACTGGGGCATATCCCCTGGTTAGACTTTGAGGAACATGTGAATCCCTATCGCTGCCAGGGCACCATGGCCGTTGAGCGGGCAGGGACCTTCAATTCCGCCGATAAAGGGGTCAGCCTTCGTGGTGATTTTGGTGGCAAGCTGGAGGACGCAAAGGAGAAAACAGGAAATCACCACTATGACGGGCGCTACGGGAGCTGGCACCTCGGCGTCTATGACGGTTCCGGTTACCATGCAAGCGAGAAGAATAATAACAAAGTGATTGAGGGGCGGCTTACCTTGCGTCCCCTGCCTGACGTCATCCCCGGTCTTCAGCTCAGCTATCTGGGTCTTTACGGCGAGGGCAACGAAGAGGCGCTAGACGGAGACTACCCGGACTATGAGGTGAACCTGGGCATGCTGAGTTACGAACATCCATGGGTGATTTTAACGGCTCAGTATCGCCAAACGCAAGGCAATGCAGCGGGGAAGTGGGTGGATGCCGAAGGTGACGCTCTGGATACCGAAGGGTATTCTTTCTTCGGCAACTTTAGGCTCCCCGTTTTTGACAGAAAGCTTTCGTTGTTTGCCCGTTACGACTATTTTGACCAAGACAAAGATGATGCCATTGGCAAGGATGCCGACTACAATATGTTCCTCGGCGGCCTTGCTTTGGACGTTTACAAACACAACCTCCTTTTGCTGGCCTATGAAACCACGGACTATGGTGATGATGCAGGCAAAAAAGGTGAAGTGCCAATTGTAGACAATAACCTCGGAGATGACCATAGGATCCAGGCTGTCTGGCAGATCGAATTCTAGCGTGTGCCGGATTGCTTATTCGACTTGCTGCTTGACAGTTCCCAGGTCTTCCCTCCGGAAGACCTGGGAACCATACCCCTTGACACCTTTAAAGCACTCCTTGCTTGACGGATCACATCTCATTTGGCTAAGATTCCAAAAAGACCGGCCCATGCCTGAAGGCTCCTTCCCTTATAGCGCAGAGACACGTCTGCGGAGCCTCTTTTTGTCAAGGTCTTGAGAAAGGAATCTTCCCATGGCTGATAGACCAACCTACGAAGAGCTGGAAGAAAGGCTCGGCGAACTGGAAAGGCAGACTTGCGACTATGGACAGATCAAGCAGGAATGGCTCACGTTATCTCATGCGGTTGAGCAAAGCCCGAATGCCATCATCATCACCGATCAAAACGGCCTTATTGAGTATGTCAATCCTAAGTTCACCGAAATAAGTGGATACACTTCCGAAGAAGCCTCGGCCATATATGCCAGCGACCTCGGGGAACAGTCCGATGAAGAAAAAAAACAAATGTGGGATGTTATAAAGTTGGGCGGCGTGTGGCGGGGAGAGTTTTACAACAAGAAAAAAAACGGTGACCGTTATTGGGAGCGAGCAACGATTTCGGCCCTCAGAGATGAAGAAAACGTGATCACGCATTATGTGAAGATTTCCGAAGATATCACCGAGCTTAAGCAGGCTCGCGCAGCCCTTCAGGAGAGCGAAAAGCGGCGATATCAAGACCAAAAAAGAATGGCCGTACTAAAGTTTGCCAACGATGTAGCCCTGAAGTTGATGGATGAATTGAGGAATCCCTTGGTGGCCATTGGAGGATTTGCAAAGCGTATTGCTCAAAAGGACCACCCCAGGGATAAGCTATCCGAATACGGCCAAATCATATTTCAGCAGTCCAAGAAGCTCGACAGCGCCCTAAACAGGGCGCTGGCCCACTTAAGAGCAGCCTCTGAGGAAAGCTAACCTTCCCCCTTGGACCACCACGCCCGCAGTGCCGTTGCCCGCATCGATGACGACCCGATTGGTAAGTCATAGATCCTGGGAGTTGTTGGTCAAGAGACAAGAACAAGGCCGCGACTCATGTCCTGCCCTCATGTGCTGATTCATCCCCATGTGCTGCCCAGATGAGCGTGTGTGTTTGATGACGCATTTGGATGATGCACCTCCAGACAGCCATCGTGACGCCCAGACTGGGGGCCTTGTTTTTCTCAAAGATAACCTTTCCACAACCCCAGTACAGCAACCTGGAACATAGAAATACAGCCTTTTTGCGCTCCAAATACATAGTTTTACCCATTTATTTTCCACGGATTTGTGAATAAATATATATCAAGTCGTAAAGGTTTAGATCTAACGTTTGGGGGCAATTATGGACGTCAAAGACTATTGTGGTGCGATGAGCACGGAGCTTACGGCCTGGAAGGCCAAGATGTATGACAAGGCAGCGCCTGTTTCCGTGCCAGGTTAGTATCGTTGTCAGAAGGCACAGTGTTTGCGGGGGCGAGAAGCGTTAATCCTTCTCGCCTCTTTTTTCAGATGGTCTTCCCGGGTTTGGTTATGCTGATATGATGGGAGTTTTTCCCCTGTATGTGAGTTGAGAGACTTTACGACAATTCTTTACGTCAAAACGATAGCTGCAGGAGACAACCAATGGATTTGAAACATTATTTCGAAAAGACCGAGGGACGAGGTGTTCTAGCGACAGCAGACTCAGAGGGGAAAGTCGATGTTGCTGTCTATTCAAGACCCCATATGATGGACGATGATACGGTAGCCTTTATCATGCGTGAACGGCTGACCCATGAAAACCTCAAATCCAATCCCCATGCGGCCTATCTTTTCATGGAAAAGAGTGAAAAGTTCGTAGGCAAAAGGCTCTTCTTGACCAAGGTTAAGGAAGAGACGGATACGGACCTCGCCCGTTCCCTCCGGAGGCGCCAATACCCTGACGATGGAGAGCCCCTTTACTTGGTCTATTTCAAGATTGACAAAAGCTTGCCGCTGATCGGGGCGGGCGATAAGAGGTGACCTGGGTCGTTCATGATTAATGTTGGCCGGGAAAGTCCTCCTCCATGGCCATGCGTGGACTATGCGATCGACAAAAATATTGAGTTTAACGCCTTTTTTGGGTACCCTGTTTTTCTGCTCCAACTCGATCATTTGCTAACAGGGCTTGGATACGATGGTCAAGCCTCAATTCTACAGTCTTACTGCATCAGCTGACAGATTCTCGATCAAGTTCGATAATCTGGGGTGTTTAGGTATACTTTTGAAATTGTACCATTCTTTATTGAATATGCGTCAACGTGATCTGCGATCCCCTCTCGTTTTGATTGGCTTTCTCGCTCTATCATTCATCGTTGCCTTGTCGGGAATCAGATTTCAGCCGGGTGAATGGTACGAGGGCCTGTTGAAACCTTCTTGGACGCCACCCGACTCGGTTTTTGGTCCAGCCTGGACCATGCTTTATGTCTTGATGGCAACCTCAGCCTGGATGGTGTGGAAATCTGCTGGTATTGCAAGGGCCAAGGGGGCACTGGCGGTGTACTTATTTCAGCTTCTTCTCAATGCTTCCTGGTCCCTGGTGTTCTTTGGATGGCACCGCATGGGGCTTGGGTTTGTGAATATTGTATTGCTATGGTTCGCTATTGCCGCCACTGCCGGGCTCTTCTGGCGGCACCACAAGGTGGCAACCATCTTGCTCGTTCCTTATCTACTTTGGGTCGGATTCGCGGGTGTGCTGAATTTGGCTATTTGGCGACTCAATGTCTGAGCTAATCACCCGCCGAGATCTATGAACCCGAAAACCCATGGGATGAAAACGTATGATTTGAGTGCTTTTCATGGAGACTTGAAGTGATGACTGCAGTGCCAAAAAACATCCTGCTGACCGGCCCCACTGGCTTTATCGGTGGCCGACTGCTGTACGCCCTTGATCAGGAAGGGTTTCGGGTTAGATGCCTCGTTCGACTGTCGGAAAGGCTGGAAATCAAGCGCCCCCTGAAACGGGAGCCAGAAGTTGCGTACGCGGATTTGCTTCAAGCGGATACTTTGCCGAAGGCCATGGAAGGCATGGATGTGGCCTACTACCTAGTTCATTCCATGGGCGGGCGAAGCATTGCCGAAACCAAGGCCTTCGCAGAGCGGGATCGAAAGTGTGCCGAGAACTTCTTGAAAGCCGCGGAAGAGGCCGGTTTGAAGCGAATTATCTACCTCGGAGGTCTTGGCGAGACAGGCGACAAGCTCTCGAAACATCTTGCCAGCCGGCAGGAAGTGGCCAACATACTTCAGTCCGGCCGCATTCGCACAACCGCACTGCGGGCCGCTGTCATTATTGGGGCGGGTGGTGCGTCCTTCGAGCTGATCCGTTATCTAGCGGAACGCCTCCCGGTAATGATGTGCCCCCGGTGGATCAACACCCGTTCCCAGCCCATCGCAGTTCAGAATGTCATTTCCTACCTGATCGGATGCCTGCGCCAGCCAGCGACCGCCGGTTTGACGCTGGATATTGGGGGGCCGGATATTATCACTTATCGCGCAATGGTCAAGATTTATGCCAAGGTGCGCGGTCTGCACCGATTCATTTTCACGGTCCCGGTCCTCACTCCCCGCCTGTCTGCCTACTGGATTAATTTGATAACGCCCGTCCCTTCCGGTGTTGTTTTCCCCTTGGTAGAGGGCCTCAAGAACGAGGTCATTTGCAGAGACAATCGTATTCGAGACCTGGTTCCTCTGGACCTCATGAGCATGGAAGAGGCCATCTGCACCGCCCTTACCGAAACAGAGAAAGGGCCTGGTCAACTTCCTTCGAGGCAGGCCTGCTTTATCCGCTAGCAAAAGAAACGCCCCTTATGACACGCCTTGGAAACCACCTGCACAAGATCAGGCTTGGCCTTTGTAATGCCTATTTGATTGAGGGAGAAGGCGGGGCCGTGCTTGTTGATGCCGGCCATGTCAACAGCGAGAGAACCTTCATTCGGTATTTAAAAAAACACACTATTGCTCCTGACACCATCAAGCTCATTGTCATCACCCATGTCCATTTTGATCACGTGGGGGGCCTGAAGGCCCTCACGGCACGGTGCCGGTGTCCAGTCGCCGTCCATGCCAGGGAAGCGTCCGCGCTGAGTCATGGGGCCGTTTTTTTCCCTCCAGGGATCAACCTTTTGGGGAAGATGGCGTCCTTACTGGGGTCTACGTTAGGCAAGCCCTTCATGAATTATCCCCCGGTAAAACCAGATATTCTCGTCTCCGAAGAGATGTCTCTCGCGCCATTTGGCGTGTCAGGCAAAATCGTTCCAACACCCGGCCATACGGCCAACTCTTTGTCCGTTCTTCTGACCAGCGGCGAGGCCTTTGTGGGTGATCTGGCGTCAAATTACCTCCCGGGAGATCTTGGGCCTATATTTCCGCCCTTTGCCGAGAACGTGGAGGCCCTTCTTCAGAGCTGGGATGATCTCCTAGAGGCAGGCGCCACGATCATATGCCCAGGCCATGGTCGTCCATTCAGCGCCCATCTGCTCCGCAGAAAAATGCGAACCTTAAGAAACCAACCCCGGTGTTGTGTCCCATAAATAGTCTGCCTTGTTCGGACGGGGTCCAGAGCCTTTCAGTCTTCTTACACCCCTGGCCACTGCTCCGGCTGCGTCTGTCAGCGGATGGTTTGTCCCAACACGGCATAGACAGGATCGGCTGTCAAAAGCCCTGGATAATAGCGATCCGTCTCAGGGCGGGGCCACCCTCTGGCTGAATAGGTTTTCAAGTTGTCGTAGCTGCCGGATTCCAGGAAGTATTCTGAGACCAAACCCATTCGCTCAAACTCGCTCAGCTCTTCCCATATTCTGATAGCCTTTGGTGGAAACCAGCGGTTGGAGAAGGTATGGATGAAGAGCCCTTCAGGCCTTAAGATCCGTGCCACATCTCGAAAGACCTCAAAGGGACGCGTCATGTACTCAACAGATACCGTGCAGATTACCGCGTCAAAACGCCGGTCCTCAAAGGGCAACCGGGGTTCTGTGTTAAAATCATGGACCACGTATTCTGTTAACTGAGGGTTATCGGCCATTTCTTGGGCGTTTAAGCCCAGCCCAACCAGGGATCCCAGGGGAAGTGATTCCGGCACATGAGATCTCCAGCTGCTCATCAGGTCAAGGACATGCATACCCGGTCCCAGATATCTCTCGTACAGGTCCTTGATCATTGCCTGGGCTTGGGTATCAATGTGTGTAATGAGTCGAGGTTTGGCGTAAAAGATCGCGTCCTTGCTTTCATCCTTTCTCATAAAAGGGTCACCTGAGAAAAAATCGGTTGGTTTTTTTCCAGAACGTGCCTGCATGCCAGGGCCATTGGTGATGGTCTCAATCCAATCCGTCAGCCTTCCACCGCGCTCATCGTCCTTTTCTTGCACATCCACCACGCTCACCTGGAGCCCAGTCGCTTTGTCAGCCAAGGGATGGTTCAGGTCCACCGAGAGTTTTGAGCTGTCAACACTAATGCACCGGAACGGTTCGGTGTTGGCGTCGTAGATATTTGCCAGGCCTTTTAGAAGACCTTTTGGATAGAACCGACCCATCCGGGGTTCAATCCGATGGCCGTTGAGTTTTCGCCGTTCAAATCCTTTGGTTGGGAGGTCGAAAACTTGCTTTGTGGCGTAGGCGGGCGTCATCTCACCCGGGGAGAACAGAAATTGAAGTCGATCTTTGGGTTCGCTGCCCATCAATTCGTTCGTGACGACCTTTGGGAAAAGGTCGCGCCAGAAATTCACATGCTCTGCGCGATAGACCTCCGTGTGGGTTGCTACATCACTCTTCCAGGTGAGATCGAGTTCCAGCGCTCCCAATGTATGTTCACTGATTCTTGTCATAGCTCTTTCCTTGTTCTTCTCGTTCGTGATTCAAGTCCCAGATGAAAGGCTATAAATGCTGATGATTCTGCCGACCCTCTTGGATATCATTTATAAAATAAGACTGAATTAAAAAGAGTCAATCTGGCGCGAAGGTTTGTTAACCCACGGTTTCAAAGTGGGAATTTGTGAGGCCGTCCAACAGGAGGAAGGAATGAATCCGGATGGAGAACACCTCTGCATCGGGCTGGTCGGCGAAGCCTTCAAGCTGGGCATGTCTCCTCATGAGGGCCTCCCGGATCTGAAGTCTCATGCTGTCGTCTCCGATCTGTTCGAACACGCCGGTGACAGTGAGAGCTTTAGCCTCAGGACGCCTTGAACCAAGATCTTCCTCACGCGTGTCGATCAAGAGGCTGACCCAGGGATTCTCTCTGAGATTTCTGTATTTCCTTGTGTCTTTGAAAGTCACCATGTAAATCTCCGTACACGCCTCATTAGCCACATAGGCCATAAGAGAGCAGTGGGGCCTGTTGTTGGAAACGGTGGCCAAAACGCACATATCTTTTTCTCTGACCAGGGCTTTCATCTTATCCAGCATGGTTTTCTCCTTCTTTTCATTGCCCCTTCCAGCCTAACTTGATATATCAACTTACTGAGGATTACCAGTTTGCATTTGTCCTGAGGTGGAATCCCTATGGAAATGAAGATAAGATTGGGCATCAGCGCCTGCCTATTGGGGGAAAAGGTCCGTTACGACGGCGGTCACAAACTCGATCGCTACCTCACGGACACGCTTGGACGATACGTCGAATATATCTCCGTCTGCCCTGAAGCAGAAGCCGGGTTTGGAATTCCGCGGGAGGCCATGCACCTCGAGGGAGATCCGAATGCCCCCCGACTCGTGACCAGGCGAACCAGGCGGGACCTCACAGAACCGATGCTCGCATGGGCCAAAAAACGGGTCTCAGAACTTGAGGCTCAAGATCTTTGCGGCTTTATATTTAAGAGCCGATCTCCCAGCAGCGGTATGGAGCGGATTCCCGTCTATAACGCAAAGGGGATGCCGGTCAAAAAGGGCGTTGGCCTGTTTGCACGCACTTTCATGGATCATTTTCCCTTGGCACCCGTGGAAGACGAGGGCCGGCTCCATGATCCAAGACTGAGAGAAAACTTTATCGAATGCGTCTTTGTATTCAAGAGATGGCGGGAATGCCTCTCACGAGGGAAAAGCCGCCGAGGCTTGATCAATTTCCACACGAAGCATAAGCTCTTAATCCTGTCTCACAGCCCAAAGCATTACCAAACCATGGGAAGGCTTGTTGGCCAGGCGAAAACGTTCGCGTTGAACGAGCTCTATCAAACCTACCAGCGTCTGCTCATGGAAGCCCTGGGACTGAAAACGACCATCAAGAAAAACGCCAATGTGCTCCAGCACATGATGGGCTATTTCAAGAAAGAGCTATCCACGGATGAAAAACAAGAACTCCTGGAAATTATCGGCCTTTACAGCAAGGCGTCTGTTCCGTTGATTGTCCCTATTACCCTCATGAACCACTACATTCGCAAGTATGATCAACCCTACCTTAAGGAACAATACTATCTCCATCCTCACCCCATCGAACTTCAGCTTCGAAACCACGCGTAGCTCCTAGACTGTGGACTCCCAAAACGCCGATCATGGTTGAAGAACTTCGCCGGGATGCCCGGTGCCAGTCACAAGAACGACAGATAAAAGGGCCCCATGGACAGCTTCAAGACACGCATTATCAAAAAAATGAGCAGTTTTATCGGCCGATGGAATGTCCCATTGAACTACTGCTCTCAGCCGGTTCAGGAGCCCTCGCATCATGGTGCTGGTAGGAAGCAAGCCTGTCCTCACCAGCAGGTGGACGTGTTCTTCGTCAAGGTCTCAGGGCCCTAACGATCACAATCTTTCCCGTTTCCGTATTAAACAGACCCAGGCCCTTGGGGGATTGGGACGGTTAGATCCGAAATGATTTGACTCAAGTGTCAGAATTTCGAAATATGGTTCGATGGCAGTCACAAGATCTGTCGCCGTATGCTGTGGGGGACCAGGTCCTTCCCTTTGCTCATCGGCGTTTCCAATAAGACTTAGCCAAAGGCCTCTCTTGTCTAGATGTGCAGCCACATTTTCTGCAAACTTCTTCCGTGTTTCATGCTCATCAAAGGAGTGAAAACACCCTCGGTCGCAAACAAACCCGAAAGGCGCTCCAGGCACTTGGGTTTCTAGAAAATCTATCACATGAAACGTACATTCCACATCGGCTTGGGAGGCCTTTTTCGTGGCCATCTCAATCGCAGATTTAGAAACATCCGTGCCAGTCACTTCAAAACCTTGCTGAGCCAACCACACGGCGTCGTCTCCGGTCCCACAACCGATGTCTAAAGCCTTGCAACTTCGAATAGGTCTCTTGGTGACTATTTGGATAAGGTTGGAATCTGGCTTCCCAATATCCCAGGGGATTGAACCAGTCCTATATCGCTCTTCCCATCGGGTATTCCTAGGCAAGACAGTTCACTCCACAGACTTCTCAAGCAAGATGCCATTTAAATATCACAAAAATTTCGGATTTCAAATAGTTGCCCCTGATAGCAGAACGTGAGACTGCTACTGGTTGGCACATTGACACTTAGTTCTAATGAAGATCGAAATAGGAAATAGGCTCGGAACGTTCAAATCAGCCGGTGACAAAGGAGGTCAGCAATGGCAAACGATTGCTCATTTCGTCTTTCTCATGTCACGCCATATTTTTACACCTTTAACAATGATGTCACGTGTATATTTTGGATTTTCCCTAATTACTTGTTTAATTACCTGCTCTTGTCGTTTGACAAAATGTACAATGTTTAGGATGGTCAAGGGCCATATAACTATGGATACAAGAACTATTATTAAAGTACCTATTGTGCCATGGCTTATGTATCCATATTGTTTCTTTTTTTGAATTCCATAGAGAACCACTCCTATACCAACCAATATCCAGAGCATTATGAAAACTATTGTCACAGGATATCAGTTCCTTCCGTAAATAGGGTTCAAGTTCATATTTTTCTACAGACAGTCAATAAATTTGTGTAACGAACTCTTCAGCCGCTGCATTCAGCCGTTGGCTGCAAGAGCATCGTTATGTTCTGAGATGTTTACAAAGCATTCTGAATATCAAATGAGGAAATTTCGTGTAGCCTGTTTGACATAGAAGCCGCAATAGATCGAATTTTATCGGCAGAAGTTCTGTCTATGTCTACCAGATTCTCAATAGATTCAAAATCAGGCCCCCCTATTTTCTTTGCTTGTTCATATCTGGCTGTATCCGTTCTATCACTAATGAAATAATCAAATAAAAGAATTAGTGAGATGGCTTCCTTAATCATTGTCAGCCCTTTAATGTCTGATAAAACAGCCCCTAATTTATCGTTTGATAATGATGGATCAGGCCTGTTCTCGGGCCGCAACCCCAATATATTAACCGTTATTGCTGCTGCTTCTTTTAAGTCTTCCGAGGAGTAGTGTCCACTTAGTTCATTTTGGAGAATGGATACTATTACTGCATAGAGACTCATTTGAATTGCTGTTAAACCTTGAGAATAGCTTTTCTTAAGCCTCTTCTTTCTCCAAAGCATAAGCTCCTCCGGGGTCATATAGAAACGTAACAGGCTAAATTGCTGCTGTCTCTTGAATATAAGAGAAAATAAATTCCCCGCAGAAGTCCAGGAACGATACACATAAATTCGAAACGAAGTCACAGATTCGATCAGCTTCTTGGCGAAGGTCTGCTGATCTTGGGATTTTCCAAATATGGCGACATATTACACTGTCAAGTATGTCATCAGAAAGTTCAAAGCGCCATAAGCTAATGTGGTTGCCTCTGGTAATTTTAGAACAACTGGTTCCGGATCTGCCGGCGCGATCTTTTAATGCTCTGTCAACCAGTTTGCGATCATAGTGAAAGATTGTCTTGTGCCTTACTTTCATAACGTAATCTTTGAATTTTTGATGATCAGGACCATTTTGTAAAGAATTTACCAGATTGTGGAAACATTCCTGTGCCTGGTGAGTTAAACGCTGCACTCTTTGAGAAAAATTAATATCCTTGTAGACTTCATCAATTAACCCCATAGCCTCCTTAAGGTGACCACATTGTAACCTTACAAAGTACATTTGAGCTCCCTTTGAGACATGCTCACGCATAGGGCTGTTCTCTTCTTTAAATGTTGAAAGGCATTGATTTGCTAGAGCAATATCGTTGCAAGCCATCATTAAACGTATAATAAGGGATGCCTCCGGACCTGTTGATAGCAAGCGCTGAAGGTCAACAAATATTGTTTGTGTGCGACTCATGAGTAAACCATTGAATTATGGGGGTTACACGCCCGGTGTCAGCGGACGCGTGGTAGTTGGGCTCCACTGCATGTTTGCCGATTAGTTGATATCACCAAAACATTAGAACCAGCGGTGGCCAGCTAGCCTTGGATCAAAGTACTCAAAAGCTTGTCAATCTTTTCTTCGAGACGCCGGTTAGCAGCCCCAACGAAGTACGAAAGACAAAAAATGTTGACTATCGGTATGAGCCCTAGGATAGTCCAGGCTAGGACATGTCTGCCCTTTTCTTTGGCCAGCAAGTGAGCCACCACACCGCATGTAACTGATACCAGCAGCAACGGCATGAATGGAGCCATGTGACCCCCAATACCTCCCATATACCCTTCTCCTTTACTTGATGATTATTAAGGAACCTAACGAATCACTCTACGAATGTACGCTTTTGCATGTTTTGTTTGGCAGATTGTCAAGTTTGAAGGGGATAACCTTGATGATCCACACCTTCATCAGGTCTTATTGTGATATCACCTCTTATGCTTCCGTCAAGCCTGTGGCAGATTCCTTGCCAGGATTAATGATCGTCGACCAAACGATCTTTTCATAGATTTGTAAGCGATATCGCAATTCTTGTCAAACCCGTTGGCTAGATCGAGAGGTTAGGCGGGTAATTCAGAAATAGGAGGGAAGGACTCTCGTCATAAGGGTGAACTTGGTCATGAATGTTATACCCACCGATCAAAACCTATCACAGCGCACATTTGCCAGTTCGTCCTCAAAAGCATCGTCCCTCGAATCAGCATATTCTTCTAAACGGAATTTGGCACTGCAAGACCCGCAGCGCAAATAAACACCATGTCAGGAGCGATAAACCGTGAGTTGATCACCACATTCCAAACAGAGAGGTGGTGCTTTTGTCATGTGCCTTCATCCTCTCAAGAATCCAAGGTGCCTTTTCCCAAAAGATATAGCGTCTACCTCTACCACATTTCATGCTAGGATGCCATGGGCATAGCCATTTCGTAGATGTCACTTGAAAACCTACAAAATTCAGACTTTCAAATAGTTGTCTATGATAGCAGGTGTCAACAACAGCCCAGTGCGGCCCCACATACTGGGTGGCTTGAGGGCTGGGGGAGAAAAACACTCGGCTACTCGATTAGGCAGCGCAAGTTAAGAGGAGGAAGCCGATGATAGCTCCGAGAATGAGGCATGCGAAACTAAGGTATCCCACAACGTAAGGCCACCGAGGTTCGCGTGATGCTTCCGCGTATCTACGGTTGAGCTCTTCTAGGTCGATCTTGTTTCGGTAGTAGAGGTCAGCTCCGTCAATCCACGCCCGGCTTCGTCTACCGAAAAAGTGAACGCGAAACGCCTTGATTATTCCAACAAGAATTAGACCGACAGAGAACAGTGCTAGCGCAATGAGCGGGCCAGTAGGCCGGTCGGTTTCTGTGTTGCCCAGAAAGCTTAAGATCGCAACAGCCCCGCCTGCGTGCGTCAAGAACAGGTAGTTGATTCCAGCGTCGATCGAGCTGAGCGCCTCAGAACTAGCGCGTTTTGACTGTTCATCGATGCGCGAAAATGTAAAGAACTGCTGTTCTGGTTGAAGTTCATTGAACTTAGTCATTTCGTCCTTCCCTTTGCGGCTTCTTCAGAATGCGGCCTAAAAAGTGTTATATCGACTTTAACCTTCACGCATCGACTTCGCAGGATCTTTCCTTTCGGACTTTGTTCTGCTTTTATTACGGTCCTGTTTAGTTTCGTTTAAAACTCGGACCAATTCATCGACTCTTTGTTCAACGACTTCATATTGCATTTCAAATACCCCAGATTGGGAAAGGCAGTAGGTTTTTGAACAAATGATCAACCTTTCTTATCCAGCACAATATTACTATTGAACTGATTCTCCTTTTGGATGAAAACCTCAACCTCGCCCGCTCGTTTGAGATGGACAACTGGCTTTCGAGATAGCTTGCCAAAAGCTACTTTGTCACGACAGGTCAGATTGTGTAAGCATATCAAAGAAATCTTGCAGCGTGCAATCCGGCAAGCCGTTAGGAGATACGGCTACTTCAGCCCGGTTTGTCCGATCAGCAAGGCTTACAGTTGTCAATAATTCGGACGGTTCTGCGACGGTTTTAAGTTGTGTCAACGCTGCATTTTACACATCTCTTCCAACCTTTTCAGTATCGTATCCTCCGTAGTAGCAATCTTGGATGACATCATTATCAACTTCACTGACACTAGGAGCACGCCGGCTTCCAGTAGAATGTCGTGAGTAAACCCTTGAACCAAGAGGGCCAATGCAAAAAGTATAAACGTTAGAAGGACAACTACGAGCGACGCCAGATCAAAAGGCCTTTTAATTTCGAACATGGGTCATCACCTCACATAACAATAGTCATAGCTCTTCTAAACCCTTGACGAGTCCCTTTGGATTTCCAGTTTTTACCATGACGGGAACGACTGTTAAACCGATTCAATATGTCCTTTGGACTATCCGAAATCGTGCAGGGAAAAACCAAACTATAGCTTGCCATACACAGTGTTTTGGGAATATGGTCGGTTTCAAAAGCACATCGAAGCTCAACCAGCAAACACCACCCCCCATACACCGAAATCTTACAACCTGTCAAATTGGCACAAAAAGTCCCAAATCCTGATAGGAAAAGGGTCATGGATGAGGCCGCATCGTCCAGCCTGTGTGGATGCAGGGAGGCTCTCTATTTGGATTGTATCTGCGGTGTGGGGTCATCCAGAGTCGGGGTGTATTCTCTCGCTTGGCTTGTCTATACATGCCGAGAGAAGGGTCACCTCCGACTCCAGACTGCCCCTAAGGAAGGAGGAAGGGTTGAGGGGTGAAAAGTTTCAAGGAGAAGAATTCCCGCAACCTCTGATGACAATATAACTCAGCAATGTGGAGGAAGTTTGTTCAAAGTGTGTGAATTTTGTGGTTTTGCCCTTCTGAGGCTGAGGAAATGTGGGCGTGGAATCGTCATGGTGGTGGAGATCAGATTAAACCGGGGGCCACAGAGTTTAGACAAATTAGCCTCAGACACACGCAGACTAACGCAGACATTTTGTCCGGCCGACTTGGCCGAACGAAAAATGCAATCCGCGATCCCGGCCTTTCGAAGCTTTTCTCGAAAATTCCTTGGATTTACTGGATACTCTTTGATAAATATATGTTGGCTGACCATTTAGAAAGGCAGGCGAGCACCCATGCAAGGGCAGGACAACGGGACAACGTCTATGATTTTATGCTATTCAGCGTTATAAGTCTGAATTGGTTTTCTTCTGCTATCTTTTCTCCTCGCAATGACGACCTGCTTACCGCCGAACATCTGTTGTTGACCGCCGTAATGGATCCACCCATGTTCGGCCCAATGGAGCCACTTAGAAGTGGCAGATTTAGGGATCTCGGAGGGTCTTGAAACCAGCTTTTTTCACCCGCCTTTTGCAAGTACGGGCTTCTAGAGCTGCCAGTTTATGCGGATGCCATAAATCGTAGTTTCGTTGTCTGGTTCGAAAACAACAAGTCCCGTTGGTGCCCCATTGAACGTGAGCAGCGCTCGGTCTGATTCGTCAATATTCCAGTAGCTTATGTACGGTTCAATAGACAGAGCGGAGCTATTCGCAAAAGCTCTGTTGAGCCGTAGGGAAAACCTCAGCCCATATCCATCTCCGGCATTCTGGTCCACCTCAGGATTATTAAAACCATCGAGAACATCGCCAAGGTGGCTTTTAACCTTTCCACTCCAGAAAAGATCATATTCTGCGGATATCCCCCAGGTCCATGCTCCGGATAAAGGGCTAACCGTTTCAATTCCAATGGGAGAATACCAGTATGTAATCTCTCTTTCGTAGCCGGAAGGTCCGTTAACTTCATCGTTCCAATAACGATAGCCAACACCCAAAAAAGGAGTTATTAAGTGTCCACTGGGAGTAAAATCATAGCCGACCAAGCCACGCCATTCAAATATCCAGTCGTCTGCGTCCTCCTTTAGGGAAGTACCGTCCTGCGTCGCACCGTCATAGTCGATACCACCTTGAGTGTATTCAAGGCTGGTATGAAACATGATCTCATCATGGCAAGTATAGCTCCCAATGACACCGTACATGAAACCATCCCATTCTAGATCGAAGTCCGGCTCCTCGTAGTCGAAATATCCGAGGTTGACACCAATTTTAAAGGCGTGCATAGGGACTAATGGTTTTGTTTCCTCTCCGAAGGCAGCTACCGATGAAAGCAAAAGACAAATGCTGATTAAGAAGCAATTTTCCAAAGCTTTGTTGATTCTCTCTGTGCTCATTCTCATTGCCTTCCTCCTTTTCTGATGGGTGTC
>Ga0315534_1000200_pt1 | contig 38759 bp, 39 predicted proteins | sample SalMarSW160240MG_FD_203094 | JGI IMG/M metagenome (GOLD analysis project Ga0315534, IMG submission 203094) | Salt marsh sediment microbial communities from the Plum Island Ecosystem LTER, Massachusetts, United States - Salt Marsh Sediment SW1602-40 ... | reverse complement strand
AGCTTTTTTCGAGATCGCCTGGAAACCATGCCTTTGGTGCTCTCAGGATTGGAGCGTTGATCGGCCTTTTGTGGTTTCTGCCGCAAAGCTACCTCATTATCCAGAGGTTGTCCGGCTTCATGCACAGCGGACTTCTGGCATTTGTCGTCTACAATGTGATGGAGGCTGCGTTCGGGAGATTTCTTCTGATGCTCCTTCACAATCCCAACAGCATGTCTCGTTCAGACCGAAAGTGTCTCGAATATCATCAGTAAATGGGCATAGAGGGCCGGTCTTCTACTATTCTCCCTCGCGGGAAGTCCTGTTATATTATATATTTATGGATGAAGAGCTGCTGATTGCGGGCGAACTTCTCATCTGAAAAGGAGCTTCACGCTGATCAGGATCGGTACATCGGGTTGGACCTACAGGAACTGGCGGGGCAGATTCTATCCGGAGGGCCTTGCTCAGAAAAATTGGCTCGAATACTATGCCGAGAGGTTCAGCACCGTCGAATTGAACGCATCTTTTTATCGCATACCCAAAAGCAGTGTCGCTGAAGGCTGGAACAGGAGAACACCTGAAAGGTTTAGTTTTGCGGTTAAGGTGTCGCGCCTGATTACCCATGTGCACAGGCTTAAAAATTGCGAGGATAGTGTGGAGTGGTTTTTCAGGGATATGGCTCCACTTTCAGGAAAGACATCAGTGTACCTCCTCCAGCTCCCCCCAACGTTGGTCCCGAACGAAGATATGTTGCGAAATTTTGCGAAGCTTCTGCCCGCAGGCAGATATGTATTTGAATTCAGAAATAAAGACTGCTATACCGGGCAAATTGCCGATACTCTGCGGGATATCAGAGCAGGTTTCTGCATACATGATTTTCCCGGCAGAGAAAGCCCTCTGTGGGTTACTTCTGATACGGTGTATATTCGGTTTCACGGGTACCGGCAGCGCTACGGAGGTGATTATCCGGATGAGGTGCTTGGAGAATGGGCGGTGAAAATCAGGGGATGGGCGGATGAAGGACGAGATGTGTTCGCCTATTTCAATAACGATGCCGATGGAAACGCTGTAAAGAATGCAAACGTATTGAGGAGTATGGTGGCGGATGTGCGGTAATGCCTGCTCCAACATCGATTCAAATAGCCATGGAGTAAAGAATTTTTTCATGAGCACTGACACATGGTTTGCGTTTAACGTCTTCGTACGTTTGCGCCGAAGATGATCCGCTTGGTTAAAAGAAAGGGTGACCTTTCACGCATCCAATGTACAAAATCGCAGAGGGGAAGGTCACCGGCCACTGTGTGGAAGTAGCGGGTGAGAGACTGTGTATCCCGGAGTGCTGTTTCCAGAATGAATTTCCGGTTATTTTTCAGATATTCCGTTATTTTTGCAGCGCACCGAAGGTCACGTCCGAATGTGGAATAACAGACATCCTGATAGCCCTTAAATATTGTTTCTGAAAAATCACCAGAGTCAGTTGCTTTTATCGCAGTCTGGGCGGCAAGCTTTCCAGAGAGAACTGCATACCGTATCCCTTCACCGCTGAAGCCGTCAACAAATCCGGCAGCATCGCCCGTGAGCATAATTCTGTTTCCATATACGGGTCTTTTAAAGTGTGAAACGGGGATAAAATATCCCCTGATACGGACATTTGAATCGAGATTTTTTATCTTCAAAAAATCCTTCAGACGTTTTACAAGTGTTTTAGATTGAGCCTCCTGGATACCGGTTCCTGCGGATACATATCCGCTTTTGGGGAAAAGCCAGGCATAACCAATTGATTCCGACCCATAATAAATTGTTACAAGGTCTCTAAAACGCTTTTCAATCTCTTTATTGGATAATGGTATTTCTGCAGTCAGAACGAGGTGAATTTCGTCCCGGTCGAAACCGCCATGAAGATTTTTTAAGACTCTGCTGTATACTCCATCCGCGCCGATGACGATGCCGGCCGTATATTTTTGTTTGTCTGTTTTCACCGTTACATGGTTTTTTTCAGCTTTGACAAAGACACATTGCTCCTTGTCATGTAGCCTTGCTCCCTCCTCAACTGCTTTGTCAGTGAGAAACGCATCAAAGTTTTTCCTGTTTACCAGGAAAACAAACGGCTTTTCAAGCTGTGCTATATATCTTACCTTTTCATACATGATGGATATCTTTCTGCATTTCCGTTCGATGAGCTGATCCGGAATCTGAAAATCAAGCGCATGTGCTGCAGCGGATGTGAGGGCGCCAGCGCACGGTTTATCCCTGGGGATTTTTTCCTTATCTATAAGAAGAGTTTTGAGATTGTGCTGTGCGCACACTCGAGCGGAAGTGGCACCTGCAGGTCCGGCACCCACCACAATGACATCATAATTGTTCATATAAAAGCCCCCATTGCGGTGAAGATCCGTAGGTACTGTTATCCGATCGCTTTACATCCGGTAATTTCTCTTCATTTTTTCGGCAAGATCGTCAAGCTCTTGTAGAGTTTTCGGCCAGTCAACTTTCAGGATTCGCGCGAGCGCACGGTCTGAAAAAATTCTGCCCCCGGTCTGACATGAAGGGCAGTAGTTGCATTCATTTTCACTGTACACGATACGCTGAACAGGAGACCCACACACAGGGCATGGTTTGCCGAATCGCCCGTGCACCGCCATATTGTCATGAAAGGCGGTTACTTTTTTTGGAAAGGTTCCGCCAGCGTTCTCTCTGAGACGTTCGATCCACTCTACCAGAACCGATCTGCAGGCATCGAAGAGGCGTGAGATCTCGTTTCTGCTCAGGCGGGCTGTAAACTTCAGTGGTGAAAGGCAAGCACGGTGCAGTATTTCGTCCGAGTACGCGTTTCCGATTCCCGCAACGATGCGCTGGTCCGTGAGAGCACGTTTGAGGGTGTGGTTTTCCCGCTGAAGTGCATCCTGAAAGGAGACGATATCCGTGTTGAAAATCTCAATTCCGCCACTGTCGAATTTTTCGAGGGAATCTTCACCCTCAACGACATGAAGGGAAGCACGATGCCTGGTTCCGGCCTCTGTTACCAGTAGAGTCCCGTCTTGAAAATCAAAGGCCGCAAGCCCGATATGTCCTGGTATTGCGGCATACGGGGCTTTCCATTGAAAGCGTCCTGCCCGCATTAAATGAAACACGAGAAATAAATGGTTCTGCATTTCTAAAACGATGTATTTCCCGATTCGCTTTATATTTAAAACCTCTTTTCCTTCTGTCCGGCTGATGAGAGGCTCGACGCTTCTAAGCAGGAAGGGACTTTTCATCCGGACCTTTAAAAGCGTTTTGCCCCTGAGCCTGCGGGTTAAGTTTTCGATATACACGGTGAGGTCGGGAAGCTCGGGCATTTTATATCTCTTTTGGAGGATGCGCTGAAGATTCTTTCAGAAACTACTTCCGACAGGCGATCAGGTCAAGCACAGCGTGTGCATTTATAAAACATGTTGATAATTAATAATTATACGTGTACTATTCTCTATGGGTATTGCCTGCGGTATACGTGCTATCTCCTAAGTACCATCGCACAAGTTACTGTGTGATACCCAGTCCCAGGAGGATGTATCCTGTCAAGGATCGGCCGCAAAGTGGAATATCCCGCTAGGGACATATCCCGCTAGGGACATATCCTGTCAAGGACTTTCCCTTGGGGGGACTTGCGCCGCTTCAAATTGGCTTCGCGAAGGAATTGAAGTTGTGTATGTTTAAAAGCCATTTAAAAAACATTTCATTACAGGAGGTTTTATTATGAAAAGGTCACTGATTTTTATTCTTGCTTTCCTTTTGGCGATGCCGACATTTTTACTTTTTGCCGGCAGTGAGGAAAAGGGAGCTGCTGAAACGGGGGTCATCAAGTACTACACCGACAACGATGAGTCGGAGCTCGACCCCTTAGCGAGTGCGATCTCAAAGGGAACAGGGCTGAAGCTCGAACCGCTCAGGCTCTCATCGGGTGAAGCGTGGGCCCGGGTCGAGGCAGAGGCTCCGAATATTGGCGCCGATATGCACTTCGGCTGGCCGCTCTCATTTGCGCTCATGGCAAAGGACAAGGGGCTTTTGATGAAGTACAAATCCTCTGCATGGAAGGATATTCCCGATCAGTACAAGGACCCGGACGGCTACTGGTACGGCTGGTCCTACTGGTTTGCCTGCATCGCAGTCAACACGAAGCTTCTTAAGGAAAAAGGGTATGATATGCCGAAGTCCTGGAAGGACCTGCTCGATCCCAAGTGGAAGGGCGAGATCGTTATGCCGAATCCCGGCACGTCCGGCACGGCCTTTTTAACCGTGTCGACAATTATGCAGCTCTACGGCGAGGACGAAGGTTGGGATTACCTTGCGAAACTCAACAAGAATGTGGCGCAGTACACGAAGTCTGGTTCCGCACCCGGCCAGCTTGCCGCGCAGGGTGAATATATCATCGGTATAACCTGGGATCAGGCTGTCCAGAAGAGGAAGGATGAGGGGTATCCGGTGGAGATGGTGATTCCCGAAGAGGGGACAGGGTACGTGCTCGATATCGCGGTGATATACAAGAACACCAAAAATCCGAAAGGGGCCAAGAAGTTTATCGACTATATCGGAACCAAAGAATTCCAGGAAGTCGTTGCCCAGTACAGGTCGAAGGTGACCTACCCTGGTGTTGAAGCGCTCGTAAAGTTCAATCCGAAACTCATCAATTACGATGCACGATGGGCGGCTGACAACAGGGATAGAATCATGAGCTTGTGGAAGGAAAAGTTTTCCCAGTAAAAAGTGGCGATTTCGCGGCCGAGTTTCAAACAGGAACTTGCTCGAAGTTGCTTAGAAGTGGTCTACATCCCCGGGGACCGAATATCATAAAGTAACTTCGCGAGAAGTTGCTTAGAAGCCGATTCAAAAAAAGATCACTTTTGAGAGAGGCAGGCTTCTGCCTCTCTCGTTTTTTCACAATCGAAACTGTACGAGAGGGTTTGGGAGATTACAATGGCGAGTATTGTACGTGAAAGAGGCACAGCGCTGGGGATGAAAAAAGACCCGGTATTCATTGGAATTACAGTTATTATGACGCTGCTTCTTCTGCTTTTTGTAGTATACCCGGTTTTTTCCGTGCTCGTGAAATCCTTCCGGTATAAAGGTCAGCTCTCGCTTTTGAGCTACGCAAGCTTTTTCAAGTACTCCTACTACTACAAGTCGATGGTCAACACGCTTATACTCGGCGCCGTTACAACGACGATTATTCTTATTATCTCTTTTTCCATATCCTATACGATCAACAAGACTGGACTGCCGCTGAAGGGGTTTCTGAGAAACATTGCGATTTTGCCTCTTATTGCGCCGCCCTTCATATTTTCTCTTGCGCTGATTATCATCGCTGGAAGGCGCGGTCTGATCTATCTTTTGTTGAAGATAAGCCCGAACATCTACGGTTGGCCGGGACTTATTACAGCACAGGTTCTCTCGTTTCTCCCCCTGGGGTTTTTAATGGTGAACAATGTCCTGCAGTCCCTCAATCCGTCGCTGGAAGATGCATCGTCGGACCTCGGGGCAAGCCAGGCAACGACCCTGTTCAAGGTGATACTGCCCCTTTCTCTGCCGGGGCTGTTCAAAGCTGCACTTCTCGTATTCATCATGTCGCTCGCGGATTTTGGAAACCCGATGCTCATCGGCGGCGGGCTTCCCATAATGGCGACCGATGCCTATAATCTGTGGATAGGAGAGCAAAATGTTGAAATGGCTTCTGTGTTCTGCATACTGCTTATAATTCCGTCTATTGTCGTGTACGTCATACAGAACTACATACTGAAAGAGGGGTCGTTTGTAACAGTGGGCGGCCAGATGTCCGGAACGGAGAGCAGAAAAGTCGCCTGGTTTATCAAGTATCCATTTTTTCTTATTGCGCTTCTCGTATGCCTCACTATTCTTGCCTGTTTCACCGTTATTTTTCTCAGCTCCATCACAAAGCTCTTCATGATCAATAATACGCTTACCTTTAAGCACTTCGCAAGCTATGCAGGCTGGAGGGCATTGAAAACTTCGTTTACGGTTTCAACCGTTGCGGCGGTTATCACCTCTTTCACATCGATAATATTCGCGTATGTGCTGATACGAAAGAAGCCGAAGGCGAGGCAGCTTCTCGAGTTCATCGCGCTTTTGGGCTTTGCCGTACCCGGAACGGTAATGGGGATCGGTTATATTCTCGTTTTCAACCGGCATCCCCTGCTGCTTACGGGGACGCTTCTCATCATTATCATCAATATTTCCTTCAGGGAGTTTCCTGTCGGCCTTGAAGCGGGGGTCAGCAAGCTTCATCAAATCGATGTGTCGATGGAGGAAGCGTCCAGAGACCTCGGCGCGAGCAGCTTCAAAACCTTCATTCGTATTGCGCTGCCACTCATGAGCTCTGCGTTTGCGGCGAGCTTTCTGTATACCTTCATGGTGGGGATGATTACCATCAGTGCGGTTATTTTTCTTATTGCGCCGGGAACGAATCTCGCATCACTCCTTATTTTACGGCTTGCGGAGACGGGGAATATCGGCAAGGCGTCCGCAATGGCGGTGATACTCACCATTGTTGTTGCGCTCAGCCTCATGCTTTTAAAGCTTATCTCACAAAAATCGAACGTGGAAATGCTGAAGGGGTTTTAACAATGGAAAATGACACTGTTTTAACGCTTCGTAATGTTACGAAACGCTTCGGCGAGATCGTTGCGGTCGATCACCTGGATATACCGTATATCAAGCGGGGGGAGTTCGTGACCTTCCTCGGCCCCTCTGGCTGCGGCAAGACGACACTGCTCAGAATGATAGGGGGCTTCTACTATCCGACTGAGGGCAACATCGTCATGCACGGTGAGAGAATAAACGATATTCCCCCTGAAAAACGCAAAACGAGCATGGTGTTTCAGAACTACGCACTCTTTCCCCATATGAGCGTTTTCGATAATATCGCCTATGGCCTGAGATTGAGAAAGTTTTCAAAGAGTAAGATAGAGGAAAATGTTAAAAACATTCTCAGTATCGTGCAGCTCGAGGGTCTCGAGAACAGGAGGCCGAACGAGCTTTCCGGAGGCCAACAGCAGAGAGTGGCGCTTGCGCGCAGCATCGTGCTCAGACCGGAGCTTATTCTGCTCGATGAACCGCTTTCGAACCTCGATGCGAGCCTCAGGGTTATGATGAGGGAGGAGATTCGAAAAATTCAGCAGTCTCTCAACCTGACCACAATATTCGTCACCCATGACCAGGAAGAGGCGATGAGCATGTCGGATAGAATCGTGGTGATGAATAAGGGCCGCATCGAGCAGATCGGAACACCAACGGAAATCTACGAGAGGCCGGAGACACTCTTCGTGGCCGGGTTCATCGGCTATATCAACATGGTGCAGGGCAGGGTGCGTACAGCGGACGGCAGACATTGCAGTATCGACACCGAGGTGGGAGAGCTCGTTACGGCGGCCGAGAGTGCAGTCGCGTTAAAAGCAGGTGACCGGGTGACTGCAATCATAAGGCCTGAATCAGCGGCCATTGAAAAAAAACACAAGGCGGCCGCCCATAATGCGATCGCAGGAGTGGTGCAGAATGTCACCTATATCGGCTCGATTGCGAGATACAGATGTGCGGTACAGGGGCGTAAAGAGCCGTTTATAGTCGATGTGTCCGACCCTCTGGGCAGGGGCATGTATGAAAAGGGCGAGGACGTGACCATTATTGTCCCGGAGAAGTTTCACTGTATCAGGGGACAATCCTGATATATGAAGTTCGTATGACCGTCTGGTAATGAAGCGGGCGGACCGGTGGAGTCTTGCGCCCCGGCATGCTTCTTTAAACAGATGCGCTTCATTCAACCGGCCGCAGGGAGACTGAACCTGGATATTCCTCTTCTCTGTCCCCACAATTGCTGTCTGCAGGGCAGCGTGTCCCCGCTATAAATGGGTTTTTTAAACGATTAAACAGAGAGTATTCTAGTGCCGGAATTTACCATGTGAATAATCTTCAGGTGATTGGAAATGAATCCCTCTGAACCGGAGTTCGAGCCCGTCGAGCTTCCCATCGATGGGACGCTTGACCTTCACGTCTTTCAGCCGAAGGATGTGAAGGGGCTTATTACGGATTACCTAGCCCTGTGCAGGGAAAAGGGGATAATGCAGGTGAGGATTGTTCACGGAAAGGGAAAGGGGATACTGAGGGCGACAGTGCATTCCATTTTGAAAAAGATCGATCTGGTCGAATCCTTCAGTCTTGCAGGCGAAGGCGCCGGCGGATGGGGCGCGACAATCGTTCACCTGAAGAGTAAAAAGGATTCACTTTCGTGAGGAAAAACAGAAAAAGGCCTACTGAAGAAAGAGGATAGCACATGAGTACGTATCGCGAAAAACGGACCACTCATCGAGAGACTGTCATGAATAAATTGCAGTATCTGCCGATGCAGTAAAGGGCTTTGTCCCCGCGCATCAAGAAACTGAAAGACCGGGTGCTGGACACACACCGGCGTATATCCCTCGATAGGAGTCTGTACTATTTGAAGAGCTACAGCGAAACGGAGGGGGAACCCGTTATTCTGAGGCGCGCAAGGGCGCTTGAAACTATACTTGAAAACATACCCATTGCAGTGGGTGAGGATGAGCTCATCATTGGCGGAAGAACGGTTTTTCCGAGGATGGGTGTGCCTGCTGTTGAGGGTGCTGTAGACTGGCTTGAAAAAGAGCTCGATACGATCGGCATACGTGAGCAGGAACCCTTCGAGATTACGGCAGAAGATAAACAGGTGTTGAGAGAAAAAGTCCTTCCCTTTTTCAGGGGAAAGACATTGAAGGATTATCTGCTTGGTGCTCTTTCGACCGATGTCATGGACCCGGTTGAAAAGGGTATTTACACCCTCAACCAGACGACACACTCCCAGGGTCACATAATCCCCGATACGGAGAAGTGGCTTACAAAGGGCATCGGCGGACTGACAGACGAGGTTCAGAAGTACAGAATGAGCACCGATAAACCTGAAATGCATGGTTTCTATGATGCAGTGCTCATCACCCTCCGCGCGGCATCAAAATTTATTATGAGATACAGGGACGAGGCTTCCAGGAAGGGGCTAAAGGAGTTTTCCGAACGGTGCGAAAAGCTTACATCTTCGCCCCCCAACACCTTTATCGAAGCGGTACAGATGCTCTGGTTTTTGTTCGTAATTCTTCATCTGGAGTCCGTCGGCAGTTCGTTTTCACCGGGAAGGCTCGACCAGGTGCTTTCCCCCTTTTTTCTTCGTGATACCTTAAGATGCTGCCCTGTTCAATACGGCCCGCCTGTTAGAGGTGAGTATGCGGCAGAAAACGTATAGGGATTATTCTTCTCTCGAGCATGCCATGGAGGATAACCTCAAAAAATATGTGGAAAAAATGGCGAAGGGCTGTAATACGGTGGACGTTGCGCACCATACACTGCTTCCGACCCCGTTTCTTTCGGTACTTGTGGACAACTGCCTAGAAAAGGGTATCGACATTTCAGGCGGTGGCGCCTTCTACAACTTTACCGGCCCCCAGGCTGTGGGCGTAGCGAACATTGCCGATTCGCTTTTTTCCGTAAAAAGGGTGGTCTTTGAAGAAAAACAGATCGAATACTCGAGAATGATCGATATACTGGACAGGAATTTTCAGAGGCATGAGATGCTCCGGTACCGTATTCTGAACAAGATTCCAAAATTCGGGAACAATATTCCGGAAGTCGACGAAATCGCTTACCAGTGGTCGAATTTGTACAGCCGTGAAGTGGAGAAGTATGAAAACCAGAGGGGCGGGAAGTTTCAGCCGGGACTGTACACCGTGTCCGCGCATGTGCCGCTCGGTTTGGCTGTAGGCGCCACACCAGATGGCAGGCTTTCAGGTGAACCGCTTGCAGACGGCGGTCTGTCTCCCGTGAGAGGAAGGGACAGAAAGGGGCCGCTTGCCGTGCTGCAATCGGTGAGCAGGATAGACCAGATCAGGGCTTCAAACGGCGCTTTGCTCAACCTCAAGTTTCATCCTTCGGCCCTTGAAGGTGACGGGGGCTTGCGAGGTTTTCAGACCTGATCAGGGGATTCATAACGCTAAAGAATATACATCTGCAGCTCAATGTCGTGTCTGCGGACACTTTAAGAGAGGCAAAGGAAAGGCCGGATGAATACAGGGACCTGGTGGTAAGGGTGGCGGGATATTCGGCGTTTTTCGTGGATCTGAACGAGGCCCTGCAGGACGATATTATCGCGAGGACGGAGCATACCGTTTAAAATGAAGAGGAAATTTCGGGTGCATAGTACATATTTCGTACTGGTTGTACCCGGGGGGGGGTACAAGCTTTCAATTTGAGGCGCCGGATATGTTATTCAGCGGTGGTATAAGCTGTACATCTCAATGTTAGAGCATAAGAGGGTATGAAAATTACGGTGTTCGTTATTTTTGAGTAGCAGCAGTTCAAAATATTTTGCATCAGAGAGGATCGTTCATATTCATGATGAAGGACCTGGAATCAATCACCGGTGTGGTATTCGATATCCAGCACTACGCGGTGCACGACAGCCCAGGTATACGGACAATAGTATTTCTCAAGGGGTGCAACATGCACTGCCCCTGGTGCGAAAACCCGGAGGGTATCGGGCATGCGCCTTAAATAATGTACAACCCCGCCCGGTGCATCGGAGAGTACGATTGTATCGACATCTGCCCTGAAGGCGCGATAAAGAAGCATCCGTCGTCCAATGCGGTGGAAATCGACCGGGATGCATGCAGCAGCTGTCTCGAGTGTGCGAAAGTGTGCTTTCCGGAGGTCATTCGAATAGTGGGTAGAGAGATAACCGCAGGTGCCGTGATGGAGGAGATGCTCTTGGACAGGGTATTCTGTCGTGGAGCCGGGGGAGTCACCGTTTCAGGCGGAGAGCCTCTTTTTCAAAGGGATTTCGCTATATCGCTTCTCAGGCTTGCGGCACAGTATCATCTGAGCACTGCAGTCGAGACAAACGGCAACGTTGATTCGCAAACGTTCAAAGAGGCTCTTCCATACATCGATCATCTACTTTACGACCTCAAGCACATGGACAAAGAAACCCACAGGCGGTTTACCGGCATCGGAAACGAAAAGGTACTAAAAAATCTCAGTACTGCGGTGCGAACTATACCGGATGTAACGGTCAGGGTGCCGGTTGTTCCCGGTTTTAACATGAATGAAAGTGACCTCTTTGCCATTGCTGAATATGCTGCAGACATCGGTGTGAAAAAACTGCACCTTCTTCCCTGTCACACATTGGGCGCTTCAAAAAGCGAGTTCCTCGGACAGGAGCACCCGTACGGTGACGGGTATTTCAAAAAAGATTAATGCGGGAAAACTCGTTATCGGGACACAAACCAGGTAAGAACTGGTCCATACAGTAGCAGCCCCGGCGGAACTGGTATTCCAATCCTTCAAATGCACATAAGATTAAATCACTTCGCACAGAAGAAGTAATGTCCTATAAACAACGTATTGAGGAACGGACAGACCTTCAGGTAACAATCGGCGGTTAGAATGATAGTCGGTATCGACATAGGCGGAACAAAGACATGGATAGGTCGTTTTGAAGACGGCAGTCTTTTAACAAGTAGAAAAATAAAAACAAAAAAGAACCCGGAAATATTTATTAATGATCTCAAGTTTCTCATACACGAGTTTATTGGCCATAATCAGAAGAATTTGAAGGCAATTGGAATCGGAGCCCCGGGCCCGCTTAACATCGATAACGGCATTTTTGGCGCCCTGCCGAATTTACCGGATTGGGAGGGGTTTCATCTCAAATCGACACTTGAACGTGCGTATTCCGTGCCCGTTCGAATACAAAATGATGCAAATGCCACAGCCCTCGGAGAGGCCCTGTACGAGGGCGGAAAATACTGTTCATCGGTATACTATATCACAATGAGCACCGGTATCGGCGGCGGGCTCACCGCAGGAAAATCAAACATTGTCGAGCTCATACGGGAACGGGTGAGGAGCAGGATCTTTTTTAAAAACCATGCGAATACACCAATAGAGAGGGCTATTCTGTGGGATGATGCGGTCCTGTACGGTGCACTTTCTCTGTTTGGGGAAATCGCCTGAAAAAAAAGTAGTAAACCTATCATGACACACCCGGATATTTAGTTTGTATTCTCCATTAGAGAATATTATTAATAAAATGGAATATAGATGCCAAAAAAACCCCACTCTTTCTTCCAAATGTGCTATGATTTGGGATAACAAACGGGGAAACGAAATCATGGAAGAGAAAAGCATAAAAAAATTCAATACCTATCTCGATTCAAAGTCCGAAGACATAGAAAACGTCATACATGAGCTCTGGGTCTCCAAGGACGACTCTACATGGAGCTCTCAGCCACACTTCTACATTCGGCTCGGTGAAACCGCGGACAAACTCGGGCAGTCGATGTTTGCGCATGATGTTCTCAAGGAAGGGCTCGAATATTTTCCGGAAAACCTACGATTGACACAGTTGTACGCCCTTTCGCTCATTAAATGCGGGTTTTTAAACAGGGCACGGCAAATACTCACCGGCCTGGTTAAAAAGGGCCATTTTGATGAAGAAACGCTCGGTATCCTGGGCCGGGTGTACAAGGATATGTGGGTGATTTCAGGAGGGGCACAGGGTGACACCACGTACCTCGAGAAATCAAAAAATTTCTATCTAAAGGCGTTCAATAAGAGCAGAGGCTACTATTCGGGAATAAATGCTGCGAGTATGAGCCTTATGCTCGGTGAAAGAGAAAATGCCGGCAGACTCGCAAAGATGGTGTTGAAAATATGCCTGGATCGAATGAGTGCGGGTGAAAAACGTGACTACTGGATACTCGCGACAATGGGAGAGGGACTTCTGCTTCTTGGAGATTCAGAGAAGGCCCTGCAGTACTTAAAATTCGCACAGCGTATCAGCGGGAAGAATTTTTCATACCTGGCGAGCACGCGCAAGCAGATGGGCCTGCTTAAGAATTATATCGACATTGAAGAAGAAATATTTGCCCTTTTAAAGGTGCCGCCTGTTGTCGCCTTTACCGGTCATATGATCGATAAACCCGGAAGAAGGCCTTCCCGTTTTCCGCCGGACATCGAGGAAGATGTAAAAAATGCGGTTTGTGATGTGCTTGAACGTGTCAATCCCGGAATAGGCTACTCATCTGCGGCCTGCGGTTCGGATACACTCTTTTTAGAGTGCATGCAGACACGAAAAGCAGAAACAAATATTATCCTTCCTTTCGTATTAGAGGATTTTATACATGCGAGTGTTGAGTTTGCCGGCAGAGCATGGGTTGAACGAGTACAGCGAGTCCTGAAACGAAGCACAGTCCTCATGGCGACGGAGGGAAAGTACTCTGGTGACGACCTCCTGTTCGATTACGCGAATAGAATTATTATGGGAAAAACACTTTTAAGAAGCGAACTTCTGGAAACAGAGTCCGTTCTCATTGCAGTGTGGGACGGCAAGGGGAGTAGAAAGACGGGAGGAACGTACGATTTCATTACAACATGGGAAGATAAGAAATATCCTATTGAGATCATTGATATTAACAGGATTAGTAAAAATCGTTCAAAACAGCGTGCTGAAAGAAAAACCCATCGTGGCGTTTTGCTGGGTAACGATATAGAGGACACTGGAATGCCGGACAGCGGCAGTGTGTCTGATAGTGGTCCATCCCCGAACGTATTACTTGAAACAGATTCTCCCGACAACAGACGTACGTCGGAAGAAGGGGAAACGGGTCAAATGAATGCCGAAGGATCTGTTTCGGATACACTGCATTCTCCTGCTCCGCCTGTTAAACTGACTGACACTGTCAAGGATGTGAACCGTTCGGTGAAGGCAATGTTGTTTGCGGATCTTGCCGGGTTCAGTGCATTGAAAGAGGAGCAGATCCCCTTCTTTATAAAAAATTATCTTGGGGCCATCGCTCAAAGCCTGAAAAATACGAAGCATAAGCCTATCTTTAAAAATATTTGGGGGGATGCTCTGTACTTCGTATACAACGATCTTATTTCTGCAGCAGAATATGCACTCGAGCTCCGCGATTTATTGAAAAAAAAGGACTGGAAGAGCCTGTACCTCTTTGAAGATCTGAAAATACGGATAGGACTGCATGTCGGTCCAGTTTTTGGGGCAAAAGAGCCGATATTAAAAAAGATGAACTATTTCGGCCGTCATGTAAACAGAGCAGCGCGTATTGAGCCGATAACGAACCCGGGAAACGTGTATGCAAGTGAGCAGTTTGCGTCACTGCTTGTATCACACAGTCAAAACCTGCTGGAGTGCATATACGTTGGTGTTATTGTTCTGCCGAAAAAGTTTGGCACCTATCCCATATACCTCGTCAAGCGGAGGAACGAAATCGGATAGATCGGATACATTTGTACAGGGGAGATATGACTATGTTCATGAGAAGTAAGAAGGCGACAAGAAAAAGCCGGACTCCAGCTAAAAAGAAGCAGAATTTGAAATCTGCCTCACGGGCACCCGGTAAAAAAGCCGCAAAGTCGACAGGAAAAACCTTGACATCTTCTGCAAAAAAATCCGCAACGAAGAGCTCAAATAAAACGGCAGCAGTAAAAACTGCGGCATCAGTAAAAACACCGAAATCAAAAGCCCGGTCAAAGATAAAAGCCTCGGCCGGACTATCGGGAAGAAAGGCGTCCCCTGCTGCTGTTTCGAAATCACGAACGAAGAAAACCGCGGCAAAGAAAGGCGGATCGACTGCTTCGAAAGATCTTTCAACCAGGGCTTCTGCAAAAAAGGGTACCGGGACAAAAAAGACATCCACGGCAAAAAAAATAGCAGCAATTAAAACCTCTGATAAAAAGGTGCAAAAAAAGATCTCTGCAAAGAAATCACCAGCGAAAAAGGACCGGGAATCGTCTCTAAAGGTATCCGCAAAAACCTCTGCTCCAAAAAAGCCCGCCAGGAAGACATCACCCTTAAAGAGTAAAGGAACGGGACATGCGCCGCCGATCAAGCCGCCTTTTGAGGCTTATCATGGAGTGCGTTCATACCTTTTTACAAGCTACGCACATGAGGATATGAAAGCGGTCTTCAGCATCATAAAAAAACTTCACAGGAAGCGCTACCGAATATGGTATGATGAGGGGATAGAGCCTGGAAATGAATGGCCCGAGATCGTCGGGAAAGCTATTGTCAACTGTACCCAATTTCTCGTTCTTATGAGTCCTCATGCGGCGATGTCGCGGAACGTGAGAAACGAAATTAATCTTGCCTTTACTGAAAACAAGAACATACTGGTCGTGTTTATCAAAAAAACCAATTTGACCGAGGGTATGAAACTGCAGATAGGTACCATGCAGTTTATAAATAAGTATGAGCTTTCAGAGAGGGAATTCCTCGAAAAGCTTGATAAAGTGATCGATTCGAGCATGAAAAATTGAGCCCTGAAATTGCTGTACTTTTAAATAAAAACGTAATAGAATATTTTTTACCTAGTGTACTGAAAGGAGGGAAGAATTGCTGAAACTGATGAAAATTCCGACTATAACAGGTGTCGTGTTTTTTTCCGTACTCCTTGTCTTTTCGGGGTGCGCAACAAAATCCGAAAGCGTCAAAGAGGAGCCTGCAGTTGAGCAGCAGGCTGAGAAACAGGCAGAGGCTGAACCCCAGCCCCAGGAACCCGAGAAAAAAGAGCCTGAAAAGGTTGAAGCGCAAGCTGAAACGCAGGCCGAGCCGCAGGTGACGGCTGTCGAGGTGGACAGCGACGGCGACGGCATTCCGGATGATATAGACAGGTGCCCGGACACGGCACCGGGAACCATTGTCGATGCCCATGGATGTGCGGTCGAGGAGGGCGAGAAATTCAAAATAGAGTATACTCTCGAATTCGATATCGACAGTGCTCATATAAAGCCTGAGTATCTCAACGAACGTGATGAGGCTGTGAATTTTATGAAGGCTCACCCCACGGCCAAGCTTACCCAAGTTATCGTGGAGGGATATGCGGATCGCGTGGGCACGGAAGCGCACAACTACAAACTCTCCCGTGAGCGGGCTGAAAATGTAAGACAATCCCTGGTGTCTGAGCTCGGTATCGATCCGGAGATAATCGGCATCCGGGCGTTTGGTGAGCTGTACCCTGTTGCGACAAACGAAACAAAGGCAGGGCGGCGCAAAAACAGACGGGTTATCGTAATCTTTGAAGGGGTTATGTGATACGCTGCCGGGTGCATTCTACCCGGTTTATAATGCCATTGTATGATGCGAAACGAGGTATAACGGTGCCTGTACAAAACAGGTACACTATCCGGACGCAAAGCGTCCGGATAACCTTTGAATGGGTGTGTCATTCATGTCTTTTTTTCCTGTACAGGTCGGGGAAATGAAGCTTCACCTGTTCGGCAAGCTCCTTCTCTGAGATCGCGGTAAGCCGCCCCTCTTTTTCATACTGATCCATTACCCAGCGCTGGATCCGTACGACCTTTGTCAGGGCAAGCCGTTCATCCCCTTTCAAACCGAGAAAATTGTTTACCCAGAGCGCTATACCGTCTGTGCCAGATTTATCGGTGATGGCCACCTTCGGCGGACTGTTCAACAGCGCAGCTGTATCAAAGATACTGTAAATCTTCTCGTTTTTGCGAAGCCCCCTCGCATGAATACCTGCCCTCGTCGTGTTGAAATCACGTCCGACAAACGGGTAGTTTGCGGGTACAGCGGCATCTATCGAAGACTGATAGTAGTCGGCAAGCTGTGTTATGACCGGAAGTTGTATGCCGTTTAGCCTGCCCTTGATGGACACGTACTCGACAAGCGCTCCTTCAAGCGGGGGGTTTCCTGTGCGCTCCCCGAGGCCGAAAAGGGTCGTGTTTACCGAGTCGGCCCCGTATACCCAGGCAGCCAGGGCATTGCTGTGCACCTTGTGAAAGTCGTTATGACCATGCCACTCAAGACGCTCACCCGGTATACCACACTCGTTGATCATCAGCCAGATGAGCTTCGGTATGGACCTGGGCTCCGGTATACCCGGGAGAAACAGACCGAATCCCATTGTATCGCAGAGGCGGATCTTTATTTTGAGGGAATCAGGCTTCTGTTCGGTAAGCCGTTCAAGCCGCTGAACAAACGGTATTACAAATCCTTTAATATCCGCCCTGGTGATATCCTCCAGGTGGCATCGCGGTCTGATCCCCGCTTCAAGAGCATCCTCCACGGCATGTATATACTGATCAGCAGCTTTTCTTCTGGTCTGCTTCTGCTTGTAGAATATGTGATAGTCGGAGCACGAGGTGAGCATACCGGTCTCCCGCAGCCCCATTTCTTTCACCGGTCTGAGCTCGCCTTTCTGGGCTCTGATCCACCCTGTTATTTCGGGGTATTTGAGGCCAAGTTCCCTACAGGCATCGACCTTCGCCCTATCCTGCCTTGTGTACAGGAAAAACTCCGACTGGCGGATAACACCCTGCGGGCCTCCGGCTTTCGAGAGCATCTCAAATATTTTTTTTGTCTGTTCGACGGAGTAGGGAGGGCGTGATTGCTGGCCGTCTCGGAACGTAGTGTCGGTAATGAAGAGATCTCTTTTCTCGACAGATGGTGTGTCGAACTCGATTTCCCTGCCGTCGATTGTGTCTTTGATCTTATCTTCAAACCGTATGCGCGGCGGGATTGAATAGGGAAAGGTGCTCTTCAGAAGTTTGGGACGTTTGACTTCTTGAAGAGGGTGTTCTTTCATTTTTTCAGATAAATATGTATCAAAAGGTTTTAAACCCGTACTGCCATTTTTTTTCATCCATCTCCTCTATAAAAGAGACAACTGCGTCGACGACGACTTCCATCATCTTTTTACCCTTTTCAGCTGTAGCCTTTGTGGGATCACCGGTTGCAACTGTGTCCGTCAGCTCTGAGAAATCCCATTTCACATCGAGGTTTTTCGGCAGATACGGCACCCTGCCCTTCGCCTTATCCATCTCGACAAGACCGGGAAACAGGTGCAGACACATGGAGGTTTCCCCTTCACCTGCATGACCGAGTCCCTCCCACACCTCGAAAAATCCCTCCGGCAGCACTTTGCCGGGAAGCTCCCACCATTTTTCGAGAACAGCAATGACAACATCTTTGTGATGAACCTTGAAATTTCTTCCCGCTACTTCGAGAGGAGCGATGTTCCCGTCATGCCCGTTTATCATGATAATGCGTGTGATACCGTTGCTGTAGATGGAATCAAAGATGTCGGTAAGAACTGATATCAAATTTTCCGGTTTCAATGATATAAAAAAGGCCCCCTGACGGTAGTGTTCGCTCATTCCGAAAAACAGAGGGGGCGCGACAAACGCTTTTTTAATCTGTTTTGCGACCGCTTTTGCAATCTCATAGGCGACATATGTATCGGTGGAAAGCGGCAGGTGGGAGCCGTGTGTTTCTGTGGAGCCGACGGCAACAAGTGCAATTTCGAAACCTTTTTCTTTGAACCTGCTTGAAGTTAATCCTTCAACTAAATATTCATCCATACTGTATCTCCTTGTACGGTAACAGTGCGAACTTTCTTTACACTTCCAGCTGCCCTGCATCTACAAACAGTACTTCCGGTTTCTCTATCCGTATACGGTCAATAGACCGCGTGCAGCTCAATAAAACATTTCAATACGGTTCGGTTTTTAATCACTGAATCCTTTCAAGGCTGACAGGCACAACATTCTCTGCATCAAGCCGATGGCTTGTACCAGGGGAACGGGCACCGGCGGTACTTTCAGTACCACAGGCACCTTCGGTACTTGACAGCACCTACGGCATCTTCGACATTGTCCCAACATGAAGCGTCCGAATACCATCCATTATATCTGCAGATGCGCACCGGGAAATGTCCCCGGAAAAGCGCACCTGCAGTGATGAAACGGCAGAGATCATCTTCACTCCGCATCTACTTATGGAGTAGGTATCTCTTTTGGCATGACCTCGTTTAAAAATAAGAACTTGCCCTTTTTAACCTGGATAATAGTGACCGATTTCTGTGGCACCCTCTTTCCGCGAGGATAATTGATTGTGCCGGTTACACCTTCAAATCCCTTTGTTGCGGCGATGGCGTCACGAATCGCCTTGGGATCATCGCTGCCTGCCCGCTTGATTGCATCGACGATCAGGTTGAAGGCATCGTACCCCAGAGCGGCAAAGGCGTTTTCCGGTTCATGGCCGAACATCTTCTTGTACTTTGCCGAAAATGCCTTGGCCTTGGGAGAGTCAAAGGATATATGTGTGGTAAAGTACACATTATCCGCTGCGTCGGAACCGGCTACCTCAACGAGAAGGGGCGTGTCATACCCGTCACCGCCGACGATCGGTGCGTTGATTCCAAGCTCACGCACCTGTTTTATGATCGTCCCGATATCATCCGGTCCTGATGAAATAAAGAGTATATCGGGCTGGGGGCTCAGTGCCTTAAGGCGTGTAAGCTGAGCCCTGAAGTCGGTGTCACCCGTCTGATAGGTGTCGCTTGAAATAATTTTACCCCCCATTTGCTTGAAACGCTCGGCGAAGTACTTCTGAAGCAGGAGGGTATAGTCCATGGCCTTGTCGTAGAGAATCCACACGGTTCGTGCGCCCTGCTGGTAGGCGTATTCCGCAGCTGCCGCTGCCTGCACATTGTCACCGAACGGCTCCATGAACAAATAATCGCCAACCTCATCTGGAAGGGTGGGTGCTGTTGCGCCTGAGGTAACAAAGGGTATACCGGCTTTTTGAGCTGCAGGTGCAGCCGCGAGAACCATAGTTGTGTCACTGAGACCGGTAATTGCTACCACACCCTTTCTCACAAGGTCATCGGCAGCAACAGCGAGGGTTGCGGGATCGGACTTGCCGTCTCGAACCACGAGCTCGATTTTTTTACCAAGCACGCCGCCTGCATCATTGGCCTCCTTCAAGGCAAGCTTGACTCCGTTCAGAGATGGCGCATCAAGGGACGCCTGTGAACCGGTAAGGTTCTCGATGGCGCCGATCTTGATCGTGTTTCCCCCTTTTCCGGCAAAGGCGAACTGAGCGCCCAGAACCAGTGCTGCAACCAGAAAAAGAATAAATAACTTACGCATTGTACACCTCCGTATATGTGTATTTTTTAAACCTCTCTATTGCTCAGTTGATCTACGGTCGGCTTAATCGTGACCGTATGCTATTTCACTCTCACCTCCCTTCTTATGTACGGATTTTGCCTCGGCCTAAAAATCGGCGCATAAACTCCGATAGTTGCTCCCTGCTGATTTCTCTTGTTCCAAACAAGCCCTGGGGACGAAAAATAATAATCAGCATAAAAATCAGCGCAAACAGGATGTAGTGAATGCCGTAAACCGCAACCCTACTCTCGAAGTTTCGCAGCCACTCGAGAAGAATGGTGAAGCCGATTACTGAGACAACCGATCCCGTGATGCTCCCCATTCCGCCGACCACCATCATGATGATAATGAGAAGGGTAAGCCACAGGTAGAAACTGCCCGGCGATACAACACCGATGAGATTCGCCCAGAGAGATCCGGCAATGGAGGTAAAAAAGGCGCTCACCGTAAAGGACAAGAGCCGTATTTTCGGCGCATGGACGCCCACGCTCTGCGCGGCAAGGTCATGCTCCCGTATTGCCGTCATTTTTCGACCGTAGGGTGATTTTACCAGCCGCCATACGACATATATCGTTACAAGTGCAGCTCCCGTTGTCCACCAGAGATTCGTATAGCCGGGAAGCGTGGAGATTCCCCGCCCTCCCCTTGTGACACCGATCCAGTTTTCAGCCATAACCTTCACGATGACGAGAAAACCAAGGGTGGCCACCGCTATATATACACCGCGGAGACGCAGAATGACATACCCGACTCCCAGGGCAATAATAACCGACAGGATACCGCCTATGAGCATTGCAGGAAATAGATGCATGTGCACCGATTGCAGCCATTCAGGCAGCCCGATGAGCCACCTGTACTTGAGGCGGGGACTCAGGGTGAGTATGGCGGAAGTATACGCGCCGATAGACATGAAGCCTATCTGCCCGAGGGAAACGATGCCGGTAAATCCGGTCAAAAGGTTCAGGCTTACCGCAAGGATGATGTATATCATCATCAGGTTGGCAACACGTTTTATATAGCTGTTCGCAAAGGTGTTGACAAAAAAGACGATTATACCAAGCACGACAAGAGAGAGTATGATGAGTCCGACGGGTTTTTTGTCTGTCATATCAGATTCTCCTCTCCCGAGTTCGTGATCCGAGAATCCCCTGGGGTCGAACGAGCAGGATGAGGATAAGAAGAACAAAAACGAAGGCGTCCCTGTACCCCGAGTAGTTCGGAGGCAGAAATCCGGCGAATAAAACCTCGGCGAATCCCAGAACGTACCCTCCCAGAACAGCACCTGCAATGCTGCCGAACCCGCCGATAACTGCGGCTACGAACGCCTTTACAACGGGAATGAAACCCATCAGGGGGTCGATTTTCCCCGCCCGAGCTCCCCAGAACAATCCTGCAACACCTGCAAATAGTGAACCTATGAAAAATGCGGTAACCATGACCCTGTTCAGTTTTATTCCGACGAGCCTGCTTGCAGTCAGGTCATCAGCGACCGCTCTCATTGAGATGCCCAGCTTTGTCCGTTTGATGAAAAGGGCCAGTATTAAAAGTGTGCAGAGGGTCAGTATAACGGTGGCCAGATCGATTTTGCTTATCAGCGTGCCGTTGAGGTTGTAGGTCGGGACCGAGAACCGCAGTATGCTGAAAGGGCGGGTATTCGGGCCAAAGACGAGTATGGCTCCGTTTTCAAGCAGCACGACGACGGCAAAAGAGGTGAGTAGTGTTGTCATGTCCGCAGCGCCTCGAAGAGGCCTGTATGCAAAACGCTCCATTATCAATCCCATTACACCGCTTGCAACAACCCCTCCCACAATAGCGAGCCAGAAGGGGGCGCCGGCCTTCCACAGCACGAGAATACCGTATGCCCCAACCATCATTAAATCACCGTGCGCAAAATTTATCAATCGTAAAACACTGAACACCATCGCAAGGCCGATAGTAACGAGCGCATAGATACTTCCAAGGCTCAAGGCGTTGACAAACTGTTGAATGAGATATGAAGTGTATGACATTTACCCTCCCAGGTATGCGGCCTGAACTTTTTCATGATGTTTCAGATAATCACTTGTGCCCTCGAGGGATATGTATCCGGTTTCCATTACATACCCCCTGTCTGCGATATCGAGCGCCTGTTTTGCATTCTGCTCCACCAGAAGAACAGTTGTGCCGTTCTTTTTCAGATTGACGATCACCTCGAATATCTTTTTTACGAGAAACGGCGCAAGTCCCAGGGAGGGTTCGTCAAGGAGGAGCAGGGGCGGTCTGTTCATGAGAGCCCTGCTGATTGCAAGCATCTGCTGTTCGCCGCCGCTGAGCGTGCCGCCTATCTGGCCCAGCCTGTCCTTCAAGGCAGGAAAAAGGGAGAGAACCCAGTCGATATCCTTCAGCACACCTTTTTTATCCTTTCTTTGAACCGCTCCCATAATGAGGTTTTCCCGAACCGTGAGATTAGAAAATATCCGTCTGCCCTCCGGGCACATTGAAATGCCGGACCTGACGATTGTATAGGGGTCCAGCGTTGTAAGATCTTTTTCAAGATAGTCAATGCTCCCGCTGCTCGGCCGTATCAACCCGGCTATGGACATCAGTGTTGTCGATTTTCCGGCCCCGTTCGAGCCGATAACGGATACTATCTCTCCTTTTTTTATGTGAAAGGTTATACCTTTCAGGGCCCGAATATGTCCGTAATACACTTCGAGATCTTTAACCTGGAGCACTCTTATCCTCCCCCAGATACGCTTTTATCACCTCTTCATTCTGCTGGACCTCCTGAGGCGTGCCTTCGGCGATCTTTACACCGTAGTTGAGCACCTGAATGCGCTCGCAGAGCGGCATCACCAGGCTCATGTTATGCTCAATGAGAATAATGGTGAGGTTGAATTTCTTCTTAATAAAAAGTATCAGTTTCAGTAAATCACCGGTTTCTTTCGGATTCATGCCCGCAGCCGGCTCGTCAACGAGAAGCAGTCGGGGAGATGTCGCCAGCGCCCGGGCAATCTCGAGCCTTCTCCTGTCACCGTAGGAAAGACTCTTTGCCGTCTGGCTGCTGTATTTCTCGAGCCCGAAAAGGTGCAGCAGTTCAAATGCCCTTTCACGAAGGCTCGTCTCCTGTTTTTTGAACTGTGGAAGATTGAAGATGACACCGACGGGATTGACCCTTTCTCTCAGCTCCCCTCCGACGATGACGTTGTCGACAACCGACATGTTTTCAAAGAGGCAGATATTTTGAAAGGTTCGGGCTATACCGGCTCGTGCTATTGAGGAAGGCTCCAGCGCCGTAAGGTCCTGGGAATCAAACCTGATTGATCCGGCCGCCGGCTTTATGAATCCGGTGACTGTATTAAAGAGGGTTGTCTTGCCTGCGCCGTTTGGTCCGATGATACCGAGAATTTCCGATTGCCCGAGCTGCAGGCTGTATCCGTCCAATGCCATTAGTCCTTCGAAATGAACTGACAGGCCGCTGATGTTTAACAGATCTTTTAAAGCAACCACTGGGATGAATCCTTGTAAATCTCTGGAATTTAGAGTGAATATCGAGTTTTAGCAAACATGGTAAAATGCACTTAAAATGTCTTTTTAAGCAAAAGTTTCGCTGTAGTATTAATTAAAACGGTTTTTTCATGTTATCTATCAGATCTTCAACTTTTCGAATGTGAAGCTTCATCGCCTGCACAGCCTGCCCTCTTTTTTTTTCTTTTATCGCCTGAAAAATTTGCCTATGCTCGATAGTTGATTCTTTTTTCCTTCCGGATAATTCAAGGGTTTGCTCCCGTGTTGAATACAGAAGGTTTCCGATATTCTTCGTGAGCTTGAATATGATTTCATTGTGAGAAGCTGCAGCAATGAACAGGTGAAAGCGGATATCCGCTTCTATCCCGGAACCTGCGCCGGGGCTTTCCATCATTTTAATCGCTTCATCGATTCTCTGCAAATCCTGCTCTGTTGCTCGCCCTATTGCCAGTTCAGCCGCTTTGCTTTCTAGAACCTCACGCACCTCGAGAATATCCATAAACAGCTGTTTGTCTGATTTTGAAGATACAATACTGGTGATCAGATCATTGGAGCTGAACCTTCTGACATAACACCCCCCGCCCTTGCGGCGTTCGATGAAACCTGTTGACTCGAGGGCGGAAAGAGCTTCTCTCAACGCGGGCCTGCTTACCCCCAGCTCTTTTGCCATCTCCCGTTCGGGGAGGAGGCGGTCGCCTTTTTTTAATTTTCCGTCCAGCAGGAGCTGGTGGATCTGAGAGATTACCTCATCCGATACCCGTGTGATCTTAATGGAATTGAACATTTTATCTGAATACCTGGTCATACGGTCTGACCAATTGTAACAAACAGCCCCGCAATTGTCAAGAAGAAATTATCCGCATGTGCTTCGGCTGAGTAGAGGCTGATATTTTTATTTTGCAGGGAAAAGACTTCTCATATTTTGATTGACATTGTACAATTATACTGCAGTGATGCTGTTGGAGAATAACAAGGAGAAGGTCGTAATGCAGTTCGAGCTCCCTCCATACGAGCCGCCGGATTTCAGCGATAGACGCTTTCAGAAATCACCGGTTGTTATTTTTACGGAGGCCTCCAAAGATGGGGTCGCGCCTGATAACTACCACGCAACGTCCATATACCCGGAGTACTTTCAGATCAAGAAGGGGGAGTGGAGGCTTCTTCGTGAATCGAGGATGGACAGCGTGGTGGTTCTTGAAAATGACGGCAGGCTCGTGGTAAAGGAGTTCAGACATCTCAGGACCAGCGACCGGGTTGCCTGCGGCAGGGGAGAAAACGGGGAACAGGGGATATTCGTTCACACCGATGCGTTTCATTTTCCCGGACATGTGTCTGACAAATTCGTTTTTCGCTCCCGGCCGTCCAGGGAAACCTCTTTTTCCATCGATTACGATCAGCTGTACAGTCTTTTAATGTACGAGCGTCAGGAGGGATTTATCGTATGGGTTCTGGGACCGGCTGTGGTGTTCGACCGCGATGCCCGGGATGCGTTCATTCGGCTGATTGAAAAGGGGTATGTGCATGCGCTGTTCGCCGGTAACGCGCTTGCAACCCATGATATAGAGGGCGCCCTGTTCAGAACGGCGCTCGGGCAGGACCTGTATACGAAGCGCTTCGCCCATTTAGGGCATTACAACCACCTGGATGCGTTGAATATAGTGAGAAAATCAGGGTCGATGAAGAAAAGCATTGAGGATAGAACGATTTCGGATGGGATTATGAGGTCCGTTATCGAGCATAAAATCCCGTACGTGCTCGCCGGTTCGATTCGTGACGACGGACCGCTTCCTGAGGTGATCAGCGATGTATATGAAGCGCAGGACAGGATGCGTGAGCTTGCCCGAAAGGCAACCACGGTTATTGCCCTTGCTACTCAGCTTCATTCCATTGCAACAGGCAATATGGTTCCCTCGTATACGGTAACCGCAAATGGCGTAATTCGGCCTGTTTTTTTCTATATAGTCGACATGTCTGAGTTTGCAGTGAGCAAGCTTGCAAACCGGGGCTCTCTCACGGCCCGTTCGATTATCACCAACGTACAGGATTTCATCGTTACGGTCGAACGTGGACTGGCAATATAGTGCACATCACCACAATTTTTCCAGCCGCCTGACGAGGACCTCCTTCAGAGTCGGTCTCCCATGATCGTGATACTCGTAACGCACACGGCTGGCGGGCTTGTTTATGTTGAGAATTCTCGTGAGATGGATCGGGGTGGCGAAGAGCACCAGATCGCAGTGCGCGTTGTTGATTGTAGCCTCCAGGTCATGTACCTGTTCCTCATTGTATCCCATTGCGGGAAGCACCGCGTCGATATGAGGATACTTCCGGTACAACTCCTTTATCGTGCCTGAAGCATATTTTCTGGGGTCAATGATCTGTGCAGCTTTAAAGGTTTCGGCAGCGATTTTGGCAGCGCCGTACGGCATACCGCCGTGGGTGAGTGTCGGGCCGTCCTCAACGACAAGCACATTCTTGCCCTTGATCTCCTCAGGCCGGTTGACGATTACGCTCGATTCGGCCAGTATGACTTCGGCTTTTGAGTATCGTTCGATATTTCTGCGCACCTGCTCGACCTGCGCTATACCGGCGGAATCGACCTTGTTTATTATCGCGATATCCGCCATGATCATATTGCTCTCCCCGGGATAGTACAGGAGCTCATGCCCCGCCCGGTGCGGATCGAAGAGCACGATGTGCACGTCGGGAGAGTAGAAGGGGGTGTCGTTGTTGCCTCCGTCCCAGATAATTACATCAGCCTCCTTCTCAGCCTCCCTTAATATCAGCTCGTAGTCGATACCCGCGTATACTACGATTCCCATTTCAACGAGCGGCTCATACTCCTCCCTCTCTTCTATGGTACAGCGGTGTTTCGAAAAATCCTCGTAGGTAGAAAAACGCTGAACGGCCTGCTTCTTGAGCTCACCGTAGGGCATTGGATGTCTGACGACAACGGCCTTTTTCCCGAGACTCTCGACAATTTCGCTCACCTTGCGGGTGGTTTGGGATTTTCCGCACCCTGTTCTGACGGCGCATACGGCAACGACCTTTTTCTCAGACCTGAGCATCGTGTAGGTTGCACCGATGAGTATGAAATCTGCTCCCTCTGCCATAACTGCCGATGCCTTGTGCATGACCTCCACGTGTGGGACATCGCTGTACGAGAAAGCCACAAGGTCAATCCTGTTTTCACGTATGAGTTCGGTGAGCTGTTCCTCAGGATGGATGGGGATACCCTCTGGATACCTTTCACCGGCGAGCTCGGGCGGATAGAGGCGTCCCTCTATGTCGGGAATCTGCGCAGCCGTAAAGGCGATGACATGATATCGGGGATTGTTTCTGAAATAGACGTTGAAGTTGTGAAAATCACGGCCTGCGGCCCCCATTATGATGACCTTTTCAATCATGGCTCTCTCCTTTTACGTGCAGCCTTCTCTCATGTATACAGCTTAAAGTGCCGTGGAAAACAAGTCAAGGCAGGAATCAACAATACACCTTTTCCATGTCAGACCGATGGCATGCAGTAGAGGGCACCGCAAGGGGTTTACTCCGGCACACTATTTGGAGGGTCCCGATTTACCGCCACCAGCCGAAGAAGAACCCTTACCCCCTCCTCCGCTGGTACCTTCTCCGCCTCCTCCCGAGACGCTGCCTGACCTGGCACCCGGGCCTTCCTGGCGCCCGTTGAAACTTTTTGATGGAGCGGTGCCGTTTTCGACCTCCTTCAACAAACTGGCGATACTGTCTTCTTTCCGTATACCCTTTTGAATATCTCTGCTCACAATTATTGGGTACACCTGTATATCGGAAATCGAAAATCCCTGTTGAATGGATCTTTGCATGAGGTTCGTGATATACCCACTTTCAACTTCGTAGTACCGCAGTTCCATCATTATCTTCAATACATTGATGAAGAACAGGGCGTTTCGGTTGCTGCTCAAAAGGGCCGCCCCGATTGTTTCGAGCTGTGTTGCAGAGAATCCTGTATTCATAGAGTTGAAGAGGGTTTTAACGAGCAGGTTGTTACGATTTTTGCCTGTCCTGCTCCGAGTTTGAAAAAGCATGGCCGTATCCCGGCAAAACGAAAGTCTCTCCTCCTGGGGATCAAGGGCTGACAGTATGGCGACTTTCGGTATATTTCTCGCTATTCCTTCAATGATACTGTCTGTAATGATCTCCGTCGGCATGCCTTTTTTCTGAACACCGATCAAACGTATGAGAAAAGAGGACGCTTCTTCGGATGGCCTGCCTGTCTGAGCAGCCGCAGTTATCAGTGCGGCTATTTCCTCGGGAGGGATTCCTGAATTGAGCGCTCTTTGTGCGGTTTCGGGAAGGGTCCTGTCGGCTGCGGTATCGTAGAGGCCGAGCGCTTCATCTATTACCTTCTTTGTCCTTGTCTGCTCTGCAGCGGCAGGATAAGAAAGTGTCGATAGAACAGTTAAAAATGAAATGATAAAAAGAATACGTCTCATAGCTTTCGATCCGCATCCTCCCCTCCGAGGAGGACTATAAGGGAATTCTGGTGTCCATAATCGTCTGTCACTTTGATACTGGAAAGCGGATCGGCAATCCACATAGACCCGTTTACAAGAAAAACGTATTTGTATGCCCCTTCTGAAAGGGCGACGTCTGCTGTCCAGAAGGGGCTCTCGTGTATTCGATTCATTTCGATGGTTCTGTTTCCCCAGTTGTTGAAATCTCCGATTATATCGACGGATTGCGCATTCTCATCCTTATAGATGAATCGAACGATGTATTTAGTTTCTTGTGTACCGCTTGTCACCTGCTTCGTGACGAAAAATGTCGCGGGCACTGTCATGAGAAGTGTCAAAACCGCCGTCATTACCACTTTTCTGCTCATATACAGAAGCCGAAGCGCGCCGGGACTTCCTGCGGCGTGGGGGATAATGCCTTCCGAGATTCTTCTGTACAGGTTTATCACAGCCTTCTCAGGTGCGGGTATTCTCTTCAGAGTTTCAAAGCTTTTCTTGAGAGAATCGTCATGGAATTCGAATTGTTTCATGGCACACTCCTTATAAAGCTCTATGTAGAGTCTACACCGCTCGAGTAATATATTTCGCTTTTACCGGCACTCCCTTTTGGGTTCCTGGTGTTTTAAAGAGTATTTTTTTTAAGATATTTTCTTGCCCTGTACAGTGACACCTTTATATCGTTTTCAGTTCTTCCCGTTATAGACGATATCTCTCTGATAGACAATCCTTCCATATAATACAGCACAGTCGGAATTCTCAATGTATGTTTCATCGAGTCGAGATTTTTTTGCAGCGTTTCTTTTTCCTCTGTTTGTATTAAAATCTCCTCGGGAGTCGGGGCAGAGTCCGGTTGTGAATCAATGTTCTCCGGAAACATTCCACCGGTGAAAATAGCAAATCTTTTCTTCCTGTAATGCTCCCTGTACACATTTACCGCAATCGAGTAAATCCACGTAGATAACCTGGATTTTTCCCTGAAGCTCGAAAGTTTTTTATATACACGTAGAAAGACCTCCTGGAAAAGGTCCTCCGCCAGATGAAAATCACCGGTAAGACGAAAGAGGAGATTGAATACCATATTCTTGTTCTGATTTACTATACTGTCGAAACGGTGTGTCGATTTCAAATCTGCTCCGAATTCGTATACGAAGGCCGAAGACGGCCGAATAGCCGTCTTCGGAGTATGATTATTTTTCGTCAGCCCTCTCAGTTTTTCTCCCAGGGCCTGTTCTTAAGAGCCCATGAAACAAAGTCCTCAATTTCTTTGTCCTGCAGTCTGTACCTGTGCGCGATTCTCTGGAGGTATCTATTCATAGACTCACCGTCATTGGTTGATTCATACCGTTCGAGCCTTCTGTTATACCTGTTTCGCCATTCATAGACGTCACCGTTCGATGTAACGTAGCAGACATTTTTTTCTATTTTGTTTTCAAGCTGATGTTGGTTACCTATCATATTCTGTTTTTTTTCGGATATCCCGGCTTTTTCTCCGGCCCTTTCCCCGGAACGAACCGAAACCGAGCCAGCGTTGCTCTGTTCCGAACCCTTTCCGTTTCCTGCGTATGACAGCGCAAATATAAGGCAAAAACCCAGCATTAGTAACAGAATTTTCATCTTCTTCATTTTCTTCATTGGTATACTCCTCTGTATGTTTTTACCCAGTTAGATGCAATTGTTAAAAAAAGGTTACACATTACTTGTTCAGGGAGCCTGGTGTTATCAACGAACGTTAAGAAGTTTCTGAGAATCATGTGATTTCGTGACCAAGATGTGCAAGTAGCAAAGTGATCCTATAACCCATTGATGGAAGTTTTTGTTGCAAAAGGTTTTTCAATGGTCTACACTTGAGCTTCATACTACATACTGCTTAATGGAGGCATACTATACCAAACGGAGGGAAGTGTATGTGCAAGGTGAAGATTCTCTGTATTATCCTTTTATTGTTCGTTGCCGTCCAGCCGCTTATGGCGATGGACAACAGCAGCCGTCTTGAGGATCAGTTCAAGGAGTATATGAACGAGATCAGGATGAAGGTAAAAGAAATCGATGATCCGGTTGAAAAAAGGGCCATGCTCAACATGACGTTGAAGAAAATTCTGAAGGCTCTTGATACGGTTTCCGCACTGGAAAGTCTTTCGGAAAAAGACAAAAAAGCCATTGCTTCGGTAAGAAGCGGCTTTCAGGACAAGTACAGCGAACTGAACGGCCTGAACGGTTTTGAAAAGGTGGCGGATACCGACCTCAACAGCTTTGCTGACTATATATTGCAGGACCTCGAGCAGGCAAGGCGGATGGTTTCCATGAGTATTGCAGCATTTATCATAATAATTCTACTTATAATCTTAATCCTGTAATATATCAGATGAAACTGTGACAGTTGAGAAAAAAAGATTCCTCTTTTCATGCACCCGGGCAAAGCCGTTCGTCTTTGCAGCGCCGGCTGCCGCTGTTATTCTTTTCTCATTCCTGTTTCTTTTTTCATGCGAGACGCAGTCTGCCCTTAAAGCCGGTACGCCTTCAACTCAGGGCAGGACTCGCTACTCAATCATCTACGTTATAAACGGTGAGGGGTCGAATCTCTACCACGATGAGGAGGGAAGGCCCCTGTTTGCTGATGTCCAGATGCTGGACCAGGCGAAGGAAATAGCCCGTGAAGCTTCGGAAACGGAGGTTTTCATCTTCTACCTGAAACCTGCGGGGCTTCATCAGGCACGTGTAAAGTTATACTACTACAGAAACCCTATTTCGAAAAAGTCCGTTATGCGATATACACTGCATTCGGGGAGGTCAGAGGAGATTTCTTCCTGGCTCGAATTCTATAAAAAACATTCCCTCCGATTTCAGGAGCCGGGAGTAAATTCTCGGTGGAGGTCCTTCTTCTTCTACTTCGGGCATGAGCTTCAGGAAGGGAAAAACCCCGGCTCTCAGGGCCCCATGCACCTGTTCACTACGGATGACCTCGCCGATGCATTAAGCTGTTTGAGTGCCGATTTCGGGGTCGATGAGTATGGATTCGACCTTGTCATCGTATCAGCCTGCTACAGCGGCACCCCCGGTATAATAGGCCGGATAATACCCTACGCCCGATATATCATAGCCTCACCTGAGCCCCTGCACCTCTCCCATATCAGCACCGAGCCGTTCAAGAATGTGGGGGAAATAGAAAAAAAGGGAACGTTTCAGTTCGTGATGGGGGCAGCCCGGTACGCATTTGAAAGGCTCACACACATGACGAATACCGCAGTAACGGTGGCGGTGTATGATTCAGCGAGGGTCATCCCCTATATTGCAACAGTTGAAGCGCTCTGCATGCCGGGAAAGCGGGGAAATTACGGGGGAATGCCTCCTGAAAAAATCGATCAGAGCGCCTGTGGACCCGGGGAGGAGGGAAAAAACTTTACCGGTGCGACAATAGAAGCAAGCGGCGTCCCGGAATATTACGACTGTGCCGAAAACCCTGGATTCAGAGAAGATGTCATGGAGAAGGGCGTTACTGTTTTTTACAGACCGCCTCTTTTTGGACGGGAAAGGGGTAAAACAGAACACTCCGGTTGGGAATGTATTCGATTCAATGACGCCTCAAATTGAGCCGACTGAATAGCCTGCCTGATTGAAGGGGGAAAAGCTGAAGCCGGGTTTGGAATCGGAAACGCATTTATATAGAACGCTTGCCTGATATCGATTCTATAATAATCTTGATTATCATTACATTTTTCAGACTTCTTTCATCATAGCTCCATTCGTCCTGCCCGGATTGCTGTTTCATTATTACATCCAAAGCGTCTATCACTGATGATGTATCAGTTACCAGTTCCGCGTTTCCATACCCGATTATGCTTGTGTAGAGAGTGTCCCATCTGCACGCTGTATCCGCCTGGACAGTGTGTGCATCGTGTTCAATTTCAAAACAGACAATACTGTTCTTTTTGATCATCTCTATTTTTCTTCCTGCTTTTGCACAATGGATGTAGAGGGAGTTATCCCTGTAGCCATAATTTACCGGTACGATATATGGCGTTTTATCATCGGCGAAAGCGATACGGCAGATCTTTTCCATGGACAGTATTTCCAGGATTTCATTTCGATCTGTTATTGTTTTTTCTTTTCGCCTCATTTTTTTCGTCCCTTAGTGTATCAGGGGTATTACTGTTTGAGGGCCGTATATGCGATAAAAAAATCCCCGATAGTGAAAGATGTTTCAAATCGAAATCCCGCTTCTTCTATTGCACGGCGGACTTCAGTCGGATCCAGTTTATGTGCGATCGGCGGGCCGTCGGGTGTCTCTTTTTTCTGCCATTCAATTACCCCGAGCCTGCCTCCAGTGCAAAGAACCCTGTAAATTTCCATGAGCAGGCTTTTTCCATCCTCGACTTCATGCAAAACGCTCGATGCGAGGGCAAATGTTCCAGTGCAGTCTGGAATCGGAAGTTTATATTTTAGAGACTGCTTGACTGTTATATTTTTGATTTTATTCTCGGATATACTGCCATTCAATTCGTTGATCATTTCAACCGAGGTATCGAAGGCGAACACTTTACCCTTCGGACCGACGATTTTCGATGCAGGAATGGAGAAATAACCGGTGCCGCAGCCGATGTCTATAAAAACATTCCCCTTTTTAACATTCAGTTTGTTCAGTATCTCTTCCGGAGGCAGGATTTTTCTTCTTTCCGGTGAGTCCAGCTTATGCATATGCTTGGGGTCGAATTGCCTTTCCATACTGACGGCTCCTTTCTTCAGTGGCCTACTAATATTATTAATACTGGATTTATGTAACAGTAAAGTATCATTACCGGGAACGCAAGCTTTATCAATGTCTACAATATAACAGATGCGATAAAGTAAAGGTTTGAAATACTGTGTATGATTGTTTGCTGAACCGGCGAGGAAAATCCGGTTTTTATTACCGGAAAAAAACTGATTCAATTTTCGAAAACTATTTTTAACGGTTTGCACGCGAAAGCGTTGCATTTGCTTTCTTTAACAGGACAGGCGGATACTGCCACGATTACATCCATTTCAGCTTTCAGGGACACGTAGTCGCCCGCTTTTGAATGCGGCTCGTCGACGTGTATAGTTCCATCCATTGAAACTCGAGTATTCATGAACAGGTTTATCGGGCCAGGTATTGCGTCAATACCGATTGAGTAATCACGAAGAGCGTTATACAGATTTTCAAGACAGTTTGGATGATATTCAGTGATGCCGTACTGGTAACGGTACATGTCCGGGCTGCACGCGGGGTATAAAAGATCGTGCTTGCCCACTGTGTCCTCCACAACAGTAAACATTTTGTTGTACAGATTGGAAAATGCGCTGTCTCCCTGTCGCAGAAAAATTGATGAGTTATTGTCGATTGTTACTGCTGAGGATAATTTTTCTTTGTTATTTAAAGTATTGAATGCGATAAGGTCTGCTACCTGCTTGCCTTCAATATCGACAACCTTGAATGTGCATCCTTTACGTATAACAAAACTTGCGCCCGTCTGAGGGCCGATAAGCAACTCTTTTTTGTTGTCCATAACGCTCTATACTATCCATTGGTTTAGACTACGGTATAATATACTATTCTCGCAGGCTGTTTCCCTAATCATTTTCTCCTGATTTTCAAAGGAAACAGCATCGGTACACCTGTTCTGTACTCTTCGTATGTAGTTCCGTATCTCTGCAGGAGGAGTTTTTCCTCATATTTTGATACGAGGTAATAGAATACGAAGATCAATACACATACTGCAGCGGAAGCAAGGGACAAAGTAATAAGCATAAGACCGAAAAAGAATAACCATGATCCGAAATACATTGGATGCCGAACGATTGAAAAGACGCCGCGTGTGATCAGACCTGGTTCCCGCACTATCTTACCGAAGACCGCCTTATGGGCTGATAAAACAAATAGAGCGGAAGCGGTCAAAAAAGCAAGTCCAGCCGGAAGTCGAACATACACCGGCACATAGGATTTGAGAAAATCTGAATAGTGAAAAAAGAATGAGTCTGTAATCCAGGCAACAAGAAAGATTACCAGCAGGATCAGCTGGCCGGTATCGGTGAACACATGTTCTCCGGCGAGATTGTTCCTGTTATTCAATGATTCGTCTAATTGTTGTTGGGTTATTGCCATAATAAAACTCCTCCTTATATCCTCACTATTACATTAAGACGAATCAGGGGTGAAAATATTTTATATATTTTCTAATTTCACAATTAAAAATAAAACTGCACTCACGTGCAGAGAAGCGGGTGGCACCGATATCATCGCCGACACCCCGGTTATATGTTTAAAAATCCCCGGACAGCCGAAGTAAAGCAGAACAGTTGCAGGAGATGACCGGGAAGAGTTAAAAAGCAATAACAAATGAAAGTTTACTTGCCTATTTTTCAAACCCAAAACCCCCAATCACCAGGCGGATGTACGGCATTGACCAGTTCCAGGTATTGCTGTATATCGTGAAAGTATACCCTGCACGCAATCCCAACAATACTCCGCTTCTATCTTTTCTGTATAACAGATAATCAAATCCAAGAGAAGGATTCAATAGAGCACATTTTGAAACGGAGTCATCTGCGTCCCTCGTCATAGCCCCTCCTCCAATACCAACAAGAGGGTAAATAACCACGGTGCCAGTTATAACAGGTGCGTACCCAATATCGAAGAAGCCATAGCCGCCCGCGTTATGGGGCCCGAAAGAACTGTACCCTTCCCCGCCTAGTACCAGCCTGTTCTTCAGGCTGTGTCCTCCCCCGCCTGCGGAATAGATTATGGAATTCCTGCCCGATTCGGAAAGCATGCCGACACCGCCCATAAAATATCCCATGCCACCTTTTTGCTGAGTAATTGAGGTTTTCTCCTTTCCATAAACAATGCCTGTTGAACACAAGAATGCAATTATTAAGCAAACCATAACGCCTGCTTTGATCTTTACAACCATGAATTTCCTCCTTATTTTGTACTATTCTATCAGGGCGCGGCTTTATCGTAAATAGTAATTTTTTCAATCTTTAGTGTATGAATCAAAGTTTATTGGCAAGTTATTTTGATTAAGGTAAAAGATTATGCCAATAGGAGTTAGCCATTTGGGGATTATGTCAATAGCAGTTCGCAATTTGGTTTTTAAATGCCATCATTCGCTCCAAGTTTATCACGCTACTCGCTTCAGTTTTGCCCTACAGGGCTCTATCGTTTCAGCACGGATATAAATCCTACCTGGCTTACAGACAGTCCCTCTATACCCAGCGATTTCGCCAACCGCTCAATCTTCTTCGTCGATACCCCGTTGATAAACGCTTCCTGTATCACCTGGGTCAACGCCTGCTCAGATCGCTTCCGCTCCACCACAAAACCGGTATGTACCCTCCCTTGCGAAGCTTTGGTTCCAGCAGATACAGTGACACCATACGTGTGTCAAAACGCTGAACCCGATATCCTGAAAAGTGGGTCCTTCTGCTTTGGGTGTGCTTCCCCTTAACTGCTCCTATTTTTTCTTCTGTCTCTAACTGCATCACCTACTCGGTTACCCACTGCAACATCGCCAACAATGGGTCTTGTTCGGTGATAAACTGCAGTAGCAATTTCTGAAAATAGGTGATAAGGTTTGTTCTGGCCATCGTTTGTTCCTTCTTGATGTTTTGTTTGCTGCAAATACATCTTGGACTTACGATGGCCTTTTTTTAAAGCACTAAATTGCGAATATTATTGTACACTGGTTTCTTCTTCTATGCTCAACTGGTCATTATTACATATTCCGCAGTAAAACTGCCACCAATGACAATTTATCTTACGGTAACTTCAACGTTGTGCCACTTTTTATTGTTCCACTCACTTTCAGGGTAGGTTGCTGCAAACCAGGTCTTAACTTCCTCATAATTATTCTTGAAATTGCATGAATTCTGAGTGGACCCAGTTATAGAGGTACCGCCTTTACTACCGCCTCCACTACCGTATGATTCATCTGTCTTGGCAAGATAAATTTCTTCCCAGTGTATATCACCGATGTTGTTTACAACATTCCTGAAAACAGTAAAACTTCTGCTCTTGTCATCCCCGAAGTAGAGGGTGGTTTTAGTATTTCCACCTCCAGTTTTAAAAGTTAATCGAGTTATTATGTATCTGCCTTCTTTGACAGGTAAGAAGAGCAGCCCTTCAGGACCTTTAGAAGTAATTTTCATTATCTCTTTTGTTGAAACATTCCTCAGATCAATTACGATTCCATTCGTGTGTTCTCCGTTGCAGTACCAGTACTGTGGAAAATATGAGCAAGTCAACTTGATGCGTCCCATTAAAGAAGTACTTACATCCTGAGATGGTTCTGTTATTTTACCCGTTGTCGCACATCCACCCAGCAGTATAATGCCTACAAAAATAGGAATGAACAATGCGAACATCACTTTCGTCTTCATCTTTTTGCCTCCTTTTTTATTATTTTTCCAATTCAGAGATGCCGAAGATGCCCCATATCTTCCAAAGGGATTGAACATCTGGTGTTCTATACCGCAAGATATTGGAAACTGGTAGTAGGTGTTGTAATCGCGGCCACGCGCCTGACTGTAGTCCTGGATTGTGGGAAACATGAAGATAAAAATTATGTGAGGAAGGGTACTTTTTGCACACAATCCAGGAGCTTTCGCACCCTCATTTAATAACAACCTGAATTGGCCTTATATTACTACATAATTGATAATATCACGAATTCAGTTAATTACAATAAATAATTTTCAGTAATTCTCGGTGAATAAACTAACTAATATTCAAAAAGTATTCTACCAGGACGCAACTTTATCGTAAATATTAATTGTTACCATTTTAAGGTATGAATTAAAGTGTATTGGGAGGTTGCTGTTATTAACCTACAGATTGTACTCTTCCAACCTGATTCAATTTCAGGGTTGGTGCTTTTAATATACCGAAATATTTTTGTGATAGTATTGTTCTGCTGTAGCTAATGCGATCGGCCACTATTATTGGTCTGCCTAGCATAAAAATCGGTGCATCCAATGGAGTATACCTGATATGATAGCTTTAAAACCCACCAGTGACTTTATACCGCTTCTCCATCTTCAAAGTTCATCCTCCTCTTTCTGTGGTGCACTGCTAAAAAATATGGGACAATATCCAAGCGTCTTTTAGTACGCTTTCTGATGTCTGGAGTGGCAATTTCCGGCGAGGTCTGTGTGTCATTATGCTATCTGCAACAAAACATACTGTCAGGAATAAAAATAATGTGGTTTCTTTTAATGCATTACAATATTTTGCTCTCTTAGTTTGAGTCCATCAGGCACTGCCGACGAGATACTGTACGTTCAGAGGGAGCTTGTTGAGCTGGCGTACCTCTTTGCCGTATTTGCCCAGGGTCTTTTCCACCACAACATAATCGAGCCCCGGGATAACTACTTCGTCCCACCTGTTGCCGATGCCTCTTACCGCAATATCGAGCATGTTCACAATCTGATGCCCGAGAGGTTCTTCTGATGCAAGTGTAATGGCGCCGTAAAACTCATAGGCCTCGGTGTACCCGGCATTGTGCACACCAGTGTACGGCTTCTGCCTAGCAAGATCAACAGATACCCCGTACCGTTTATTTACCTCATTCTCCCTGCTCCGGTAGTAGTTTACAATTGCTTCTTCGACTTTCTTTGCAGGCAGGTTATTCTTTGCAACCTCCGTGAAGGCTCTGAGTCCCACGCGGTAGGCCTCTTCCACGAACTTGATCCAGAATTTCTGGTCATCGGTTATCCTGCCGGGGTCGTCGACGGCCACAACAGAAACCCGGTTGCATCCGGTAAGGCCGTCCCTCCTCGGTGCGACCCCTATCGAGACAATGTCGCCTTCCTTTACCATGTAGTTCAATGCCTTTGATATAAGTGATCGGTTTGCCTCCCCGACCGTTACGATAATATCGAAGCTGAGCTCGTCAACGCCCAGCTCGTATGCCATCTCATAGCCCCACCCGGCTATCTGCGTATCGTACATGCCCGGTTTCACGACCCCGACCATGCCCTCTATCAGGGTGTCTGCAATCAGGCATGCCTCCTCGACAAGTTTCATCTCTATATCGGATTTCTCATACTTGACCTTATAGTATACCTCCTGCGCATCGATTATGCGGTCTCTCCCACCAAGATAGTTCTCAAGATATTCGTAGATGCTGACCGGGAATATTGCCCGTGGTGTGAGAAGGCCTATGGATTCGGGTTTTTTACCGCATGCCTGTTCGACCACATCCTCGAAATGTTCTGCATCTATCGGATAATCCTCGTCAGCGAGCTGAAGCATCTGTATCTTGTGGACATTTACGTTCGACCTGCCGGCGAGCTGCTCGGCGACATAGCCTCCTTCGAGGCCGGCGAGTATGTGAAAACCGTTCTTCCCGATAATCCCGGCGACGGATTCCACCGTTATGTTTGTGTTTCCTCCGAGGTACGGAACATCCCCGTTGTAGTGCTCGTTGGAGAATACGATCCCGCACTCGAGGCCCTGTTCCTGTAAACCCTTAAGCACCTTCTTCTGCCGTGCATCAAACTCCTCGGGTCCGATCCGGTACTCTCTGTCAAACGATGGTGCCTTCTTCATTACTTCGGCTATGTACCCTGCTTCCTGCATCCACTGCTTCGTTCTCATTAAAACCTCCTTTACAAATGGCACTGTATTATGTGCTTTATTTTACTATAAAACGCGATAGTTTCATAGCGGTAATAAAAATAAAGTAGTAGACATGGGCTGGAAGAATACTAATTAATCAG